>TBL_comb47_HYPODRAFT_10001188_pt1 | contig 33943 bp, 38 predicted proteins | sample TroBogypolimnion_40_FD_10682 | JGI IMG/M metagenome (IMG submission 10682)
CTCCAGATCCGGAGAAACCTGTGTTGCAGCCTGGTTCAGGAACTTTTGAAAATATCGGGCAAAACCCGGCAGGTGACGACCGGGATCCTCACTATACTCGCTTACAAATGCGGGGAAAATAAAAGCCAGGCTTTTTTCTGACAATGATGGTTAGGAATTATTTTTCCAGTTCCAGTAATTTGTTTTCATGCTGGATGATAAGCAGTTGCATATCGATGAGCTGACCAATGGTCTGAACAGGATGTTTTACAGCGTATTTACCAATGGTCTTCAGCTCAATATCCAGGTTGTATTTCTTTTTGAATATCTCAATCAGTTCAAGGAACATCAGCGAGTCACCATCCAGGTCTTTGATAATATTCGTATCATTGTTTATTTCAGAGAGATCAACTTCGCATTCTTCTGCGAAAAACTGATATACAATTTCCTTTACTTCCTTCTTGGTATTTTCTGTTATCGTGGCCATTCTAATAACTCCTTTTTTCGTACCTGCAAAAATAGGATATTTTTTTTGAATTTCAGATGTTGGAAAGATGGTTCAGTTCAATTCGGCAGCTGAAGAATATTCTTAGCGTCTTCGCGTCTTTGCAGTGAATCTATTTTCCAGGCGGATATCTCCTGAAAACGATGGTCGCATTGTGACCTCCAAACCCGAAAGAATTTGAAAGGGCAACACGGATGTTCTTTTCCCGTGAATGGTTTGGAATGTAATCCAGGTCAAGATCCGGATCGGGGTGATCCAGGTTAATGGTAGGAGGGAGAATTCCATGTTCAAGACTCAGGATCGTGATGATCCCTTCGATGGCGCCGGCTGCACCAATGGTATGGCCCATCATCGATTTTGACGATGAAACCGGTATCCGGTAAGCCTGGTCCCCAAAGACCCTTTTAATCGCCAGGGTTTCATAGCGGTCGTTCAGTTCAGTTGATGTTCCGTGGGCATTGATATACCCAACTTCATCCTTATTCACCCCGGCATTTATCAATGCTTTTTCCATTGTGACTGCCATTCCTTCGCCATCCTTCATCGGGGCCATGATGTTGTAACCTTCACTTGTAAGGGCATACCCTGCAATTTCTGCATGAATCTCTGCACCTCTTGATTTTGCTAATGTTTCTGATTCCAGGATCAACATTCCCGCACCTTCACCAATAACAAAACCATCGCGGTTTAATGAAAACGGCCGGCTGGCTTTCTCCGGGTGGTCATTCTCGACAGAAAGCGCAAACAGCGAATTGAATCCTTCGATCTCTTCTCGGTTGATGATAGAATCTGCACCGCCCACGATGACGACATCCGCCTGCCCGTTGCGGATCATGTCATAACCAAATCCGATTGCATAAGCCGAAGATGCACAGGCCGTGTTCACAACAAAGTTCGGTCCCATCAGATGATACTCCAGAGAAATCCAGGCTGACATCGAATTTGTCATACTTTTAAAAATTGTATTCTGAATGGTAGTATCCTTTTCCGTGCTGGAGTTGCCGGTATTTACAACGCCGAGAATCACCGAACAACGGGATTTATCCAGGGTTTCGAAATCAACATTACCTGCACTGATGGCTTCCTTTGCAGAAACAAAGGCCATCTTTGTAACTCTTGTCATCTGGCTGCCGGGGCGTTTTTTGATGTACTTTTTCGCCAGTTCCTCAAGTTCAGCAGGGACTTCTGCAGCAATCTGTGTGATATTCTGCGAAGGATCAAACAGCGAGATCCGCTTTACACCACTTTTCCCGGAGATAAGATTATTCCAGTTGGTCTGTATATCAAGTCCAAGGGATGAGATGATACTCATCCCGGTCACAACAACTCTTTCGGGCATCAGAAATAAACGTAAACGATGAGTAGTGTAATCAGTATGCTATTTGTTAAATGAACCTGCCCATTTACAGATGGCATTCACCTCATTCTGTGTAGGAATTGCATCCGGGTGAGACTTCCGAAAACCTTTAGGTGGCATAGATTCCTTGGTCATGACCTTACAAATGGAATTGGCTTTATCAGCTTGTTTTTCGGGTTTATAGCTATCCCATTTAGAGAAATTTACATGTGATTGGGCCATGCCATTGCCACCCTCGGCATGACAAGCCATGCAACATTTTTCAATGATCTTGTGAATGGAATCGGGCATAGAAGCGGCCGGGACAGATTTTTTTAATGGACCTGAACTGTTTGCTTTTGAAGGAATTAAAACGATGGCAGCAACAAAAGCAACAATAAAAGCTGCCAGCAAAAATGAATGTAGTTTTCTCATGTCATAAGTATTTTAAAGGAATGAAAATCTTAAATTCAGTGTGAACAAATTTACACCAAAAAAACAGAAGTTAGTTCATCTGAGATAAAAAAAGGAAAACTAAGATTTGGCCCGATGTCATGATTTACCTGATAAGCAAGGAAAAATCAACACCAAAATATTCATCAAGGGCCGCCAGAATTTTAGTATCAGCTTCGCCTGATGGGGGCCCGAACTTCCTGACGGCTTCTGAAAGAGAAATTCTTAGCCTTGAAATTATCTCGTCACGGTGAAGAAGAAGCGGCTCTTTGAGATCGTTATCATTTCCCTCATAAACTGATCCTTGATCCCTCAGTCCCCGAAGCCAGTTTATCAGCGGCTGATAGGAACATCTGTCAGGATATTCTTTCGTATAATTCAGGACAGAATGCAGCATCGTTGGAATTCCGACATTCTCCATGAAATCAAAAGCACCGAACGGGAAGAAATTCTCCCTGATGAGATCATCCATCTGCCTGATCGTGGCTTTTCCCCTGCATACATTAAGGAAAGCTTCATTCTGCATCGAAAGGAAGATCCTGTTCAGGATGAAACCATTATTCTCATCAAGAAGGAGGTATTCCCTTTTTATTTTTTCCAGGAATTGTTTCGCAGAATCTATTGTTTCCTGTGATGTCACTGATGTGATGATCAGTTCTGCAATATTCTTCAGCATCACCGGATAAAAAAAATGGAGTCCGATTAACATTTCGCTTCGTGACCCTGAAGGAAGCAGTTCTGATGGTTTGATGGAAGAAGAGTTTGTTGCAAGAATGCAGTCCGGACAAGCTATTGCATCAATTTTCAGGAAAAGTTCCTGCTTCAGTTGCAGATTTTCAGGGATCGCCTCAATGATCAAATCACACGAAGAAAGATCTTCAAGACGTTTTGTGATCCTGGTGTTTTGTGCCCTGCAGTCAAATGCGGCCTTGCCGATGATTCCGGAATCAAATGAGCGCTTTAGTTTCTTCAGGAAAGCCTTCTGTGTTTTTTCAGCATCCGCTTCATCACTGCAAACCCAGGTCATCGTGAAACCAAAATCCAGCAGGTAATAGAAAATATTGGATCCCATTTTCCCTTCCCCAATGATTGCTATGTTCTGTAGGGCTTTATTCATTCTTCTTCTTTTTTTCGCTCCAGGGACCTTCATCCTGTTCCAGAATCATCTTACGGTAAGCCGCCATATTCTTCTTATGGATCTCAACATGCCGGTGATAGCCAAGCATTGAAAGCAGGAAGCCAAGCCCCTTGTCGATGGCCACTTTCTTTGAAAGGATCAGGTTGAATATGAAGAAAAAAAGTTTCCGCTTGATCTTATCCGTAGTTAGAACGAATTCCTTAAATGTGATCCAGGAGAGACGCATTTTAAGAAGTCCCGGGATATCACCGCCGGGTTTGTTGAATGATCCGTCGCTGAACAACTGAACGGCTTTCCTGTAGATTGTATCGAAGGAATAGAGTCTTTCAATGGTCTTCATGTAGCCATCAAACAGCTCTATTTGCGACATGTTCATATAATGAAGAGTCGGAAAGTGACCGACGCCGAGTTCGGAATTGCAGTAAATCAACCTTCCTTCTTCAGCATATTTATGGTAAATATCACTTCCCGGAGGGGCTGCAAGAATGTGCAGGTTGACATTGGGCATTCCCGTTTTCATGGTAAAATCAAAGATGTTGTCGAATTCCTTTACTGTATCATTGTCGAAACCTACCACAAATGAAGCATTGATATGCATCCCCTCGGAATGGATCTTCCGGATGGCAGGTTCATAGATCGTCGCCGCCTTGTTGTGGAGTTTATGCGTTTCATCCAAACTGGCGGGGTTCAGGGATTCGAAGCCGATGAGGATGTTGAAGCAGCCGGCTTCTGCCATGAGATGCAGCAACTCCGCGTCATTGGCTACATCGATGCTGCACATGCAACCCCAGGAAATTCCGAGCGGCTTAATGGCGGCCATCAGTTCTTTCGCATATTTCTTATTAATGGTCAGGTTGTCGTCGACGAAAAAGATGTACTTAACAGGAGCCGCTTTGATTTCGTCAACCACATCCTCAATTTCCCTGTATCTCATTTTCCGGCCAAAAATTTTTGATACAAGGCAGAACTCGCAGTTGAAAGGACATCCGCGGGAAACCTGGATCGCAACCTGGAAAATCTTGTCCATGTCAACGAGATCCCACCTGGGAATTTTATTCTTGATATAGGGAATCTCTTCATCTGAGCTGTATATCTTTTGCAAATTCCCCTTTTCAAAATCTTCGAGACATTTTTCCCACAGGCCTTCTGCTTCACCAACAACAACCGCATCACAATGTTCCAATGCTTCATCGGTCATGAAGGAAGCATAGGCACCGCCAAAGATGACCTTTGTTCCTTTCGAACGATACCAGTCGCCAAGTTCATAGGCTCTTTTGATCGTCGCTGCAAGTGTTGTAATGCCTACAATGTCCGGAATCGTCTTTTCCGGCAATGCTTCGATCTCTTCATCCACGATCCGGATTTCATAGTGATCGGGTGTAAGCGCGGCCAACGTAGGCAATGCAAGCGGAATCATGAAACGTTTTTTGCCCATGATCTTTGCAAGTTCCGAATGCGCAGGGTAGTTGATGTATTGCTGGCGCGGACTGATTAAAAAAAGTGAATGTGTTTTATACTTATTCATACTTCTGAATCAGGTATCCGGCCTGCATGAATTTACTAACTTCGGTGACGAAACTGAGGATCTGGTCACCCTTCGAAAGTTTTTCTTCTTTCCGTATCTTATCCAGGCAAAGCAATGCCATTGGAGGTCCAATGTAACCCATGGCCGACATTCTGGAATAGAGCGTGCTTCTGCCAATTCCCAGGCTTTCACATTCGTCCATCACCAGTTCAGTAATATGTTTGGATGGAAAATTGACCTGGAAAAACCGGAGATGGGATAGATCGAGCGCGTATTTACTGATCATCCGCCTGAGTCCTTTCAGAAATACAGATCCGTCCGGTTCATGAAAATTGGCACGAAGTTCTTCCTGGAACATCTGTGCCAGGTGGTGGTAACCTTTTTCAAATTCAGTTTTAGGGTTCATCCAGTAGGCTGGCCTTTTGTTTCCCATGGCGGAAGGTTTATTCCCGCCGATCGATTCCATGTAAACATTTTCAACAAAAAGCCCGTGTTCTTTTTTGTCCGTTGCCCTGAGGACAATTGCAGCCGCGCCGTCGCTGAGGAAATAGCGGAGGAAGAGCTCTTCCTTTGTAACAAGTTTCTGATTGTAATATTCCGCAACGAGTTCCGATGATGACATGCCCGAGGATATCACCAGGGCATTTTTATACCTGCCATTCCTGATCATGTCAAAGGCGACCAGGATAGCCTTGTATGCTGAGGTACAGTTGGCATGAATTGAAATCTCGCCGCACTGATCAATACGCAGCATCTCCTGGATTCTTACGGATGCGGTTGGCATCTGGTCCTGGTGAGCGCTGCCGTAAACGATAAGATCGATATCAGTTGCCTTAAGACCGGCATCAGCCAGGGCTTTGCCAGCAGCTTTGGTCGACATTGTGATGTTGTCTTCCGTGAACATCCTGGTCAGGGGATCGATGGCAAAATGATAGAATTCCACATCGAGCATCGCCCGCATCAGCGGCTGTATGCGGCTCATCCACTTCCGGATTTTCTCCGGAGCTTCACTCAGTTCTCCGAGATAACGGTTCACTTCGCCAGCCGGGATCGGATCTCCGGGTAAAAAGGAGCCGCTTCCAGCAAGCTGAACAAAGATTTCGTTACCTGTTCGATAGTGACTGTTTTCCATTGGATAAATGCGTGTCAAATGCAATTTAAATTTTTCCCGCTGAATTTCGCTGAGTAGAATCAGGTTTTAGTTAATATGTAGAGGTTTTCAAGATGAACAATACATTTCATTCTTATATCTCTGTAAATAAAGTCTGGACTTTTCCTTCCTGTAATCTGCCGGCAGGTTTTTTACAAATTCAATCGCTCTCTGAACAACCTCTCTTTTGGGAACAATCAGATCAACTATGTTCATTTTCAAAGCATCGTCTGCCGGGAATGTGTTTCCTCTTAAAATTATCTCCAGCGCATTTGCAACACCGGAAAGTGAAGTGATCCTTGAAATTCCGCCAATCCCGGGGATAAGATGAAAAGTCGTTTCAGGAAGTCCAAATACTGCATCTTCACCACAAAACCGGAAATGCGAAAACAACGCAATCTCTAAAGCAGAACCAAGACAGACTCCGCGTATGGCTGAGATTACCGGGATTTCCAGGTTCTCAAAAAAGAGAAAAGATCGGTTATTCCTGTCCAGGAAATTTTCAATTTCATTCCCGGATAATGCTGCTGTTCCTGATTTCCCGACCATTGCCAGAGGAATTAATTCTGCCAGCTTCGCGCCGGAAGAAAAATGCCGTCCTTTCCCGCTGATCACCAAAGCTTTCATTTCACTCATCGATCGCATTTCATTCGTGATCTGCGCAAGTTCTGAAAAAAAGTCAAGGGTCATCTCATTGGATGGCGGCTGGCTCAACTGAAGATGTCCAATCGCGTCATTTAATTCAAAAGACAATGTTGTGTAAGTGGTTGTCATACTTTTACAATACGAGAATATTCATTCATTTCCCGCAGCTGACCCGGAATTCCTTCGTTTTGCAACATCTGCAGCAAGTTCACAGAAAAGCCTTGTTTCTTCTTTCAGTGCCTCGTCAGGAGGAAGGGTCTTCGAGTTCCTCATCGCCTGCATGACTGAATGAATCACCTTCAAGGGCTTGTCAATCGTCATCTTCTTCAGCAAAAGAAAAGCTTCCTCAATGGGATCAGCGGTTGTGATCTTATCAACCAGGTTCATCTCCAGCGCTTCTTCAGCATTGACAATATCCCCGCTCAGGATCATCTTCAGGACGTCAGGAAACCTTGATAATTGCAGACTTCTCCAGGTTCCTCCAAGCCCCGGCATCATTCCATGACTGATCTCGGGGAACGCGAACAGGGCATTGGTACTGCATATCCTGATATGAGAAGCGAGTGCGAGCTCAAGCCCTCCGCCAAAACAAATGCCTCTGATGGCCGCAATCACTGGAATGTCAAGGTTTTCGATGTATGAAAGCAAATCCTGACCCCGACCCATTTTTGTTTTTAGGACATCTGCATCGGCCGACAATTCGTAAAGACTATCCAGTTTTGCACCGGCAGAGAAGTGTCTTCCAACGCCACAAATCACCATTCCCTTCAATTGATCTGTTCCGATAAAATTCTTTAGCAGATCCAGCGGAATAAACTCAGGCGTTTCAAAATAATTCTCTGGCGTGTTATTCAAAGAGAGAATACCGATCTCCTCACGAACAGACCAGTTAAAGTAATCTTTATTTATCCAGGTACTCATCTATCCTGTACTTTAATCATTCGCATATTCGTTATTCACATATTCGTCATTAAGTTGAACCTGTGTTGTCTCCGGACTATTTTTCTTTTACTCATATCTGTTCATAAATTCAGGGATATCCACCGGAATCTTTTGCCGGTCTGTAAAGATAGTTTTGATCGTAGCCCTTGTTACCGGTAAGCTGCTTTTTGCATTGAGGATCCTTTGACGAAATACAACGTAGGGTTTTTCAACTTTACATGAAGTCTCGATCACAAGTTCATCAAAAAGAATGGATTCGCGCATATACCGGATGTGTGTATCCACGACGACCAGGAAAAATTCCTGTCCGGTGATTTTCTCCAGCATGCGCTGGTCTTTCATGAATTCCCACCGGGCCTGCTCGAAATACTGAAGATACACTGCGTTATTCACGTGCCCGTATGAATCCAGTTCATAGCCCCTTACAACCAGGGCCATCCGGTGAGGGTGGCTTTTTATCATGAGCGGGAGAAAATTCCTTTGAACTTCAGAAAAATAGTCTCTCCGGCAGAGATTGTCACATTTGCAGAGATCCTGCCGTTATCAGATTCACGGGAAGCAATATCAACACAGAGTAATGGATTTAATCCCGGAACGATCAGGGAGAGAAATTTAACAGTATCTGCCTTTTCCATCCTGACCGGTTTATCCTCAATCAGGCTGATCATCTCAAGGATCATCTGGATCTGGCAAACTCCCGGAACAACAGGGTTACCGGGGAAATGCCCCTGGTAAATTGAATGGTTTGTATTCAGTTCGATATGATAGTTGGAATGGGATATGCTGACTCCGGCGGAATTGATCTCCGTTTCGGGGCCTGTATGACTCATTACAGTATAAAAATCGCTGAGTAGCATCTGTCGGGGTCAGAAATTGAGTTGTAAAAATACGGAAAAATGTCATGGAAAAGAATCTCTAATTATCCAACAGTGTAAGTTTCATCGTAAGCTTGATGGCCGGGTTCTCAATGTGGATCCTAAGGGGAACCGGCTTTTCATTATAATCAAAAAAAATCCTGGTCTTTCCAAGCATTTTGCCGGACGAGAGAATACGCGTAATCTTCCGTGTAGGACAATCGATTGCAAAGAGATATTTTCCGCTTCCCGTTTTGACCTTATATTCCTTGTATTCCGGGTTTTCGTTGTTTAAGATGACAATTCTTTCACCCGATATTTTATCAGATAACAGCAACCTGAAGTCGGCTTCAAAGATCTTCATCAGGGATTTCCTTGACAGGGAAGGAAAGCAGTATTGAATGATGAACTTTTCTTTTACAAACTCAAGATCGAAAAATTTCATTCCCATCTCATTGGTGAAAATGATTCGGAATGATGTGTCGGACGTTTGCTTGAAGAATATCAGCCCGGTGAGATGATTCTTCGAAATATCCAAGGTGGTCTTGAAGAGTGCCTTGTCAAAATTATAGCCAAGTGCCGGGATCCAGTTCTGCTGTAAGTTGCCAGACTTTTCAGCTGGCTGACAAGTTCCCTGGGCAGAGATCAGTAGCCAGGTGATGAAGAATAAAACATATTTTATTTTATTATCTACAACCCGGATTAGTGTAAAATGAATCATTTGCAGCGATTATCATGGATTAATTTTTTTGCAGCAAAGTCGCGAAGACGCAAAGAAAACAAAGAGCGATTCTCAAATCTTTAGCGTCTCTGCGTCTTTGCGGTTATCTTCTATTTTGTAATGACAAATCAACCTTTCTAGTGTAAACTAAACTTCTCATCAGGTATTGAAACATTTAGTTTCCTGGCAGAAAATTTAATGATCGTGTAATCACCGGAAGCTTCAGTCATGACAAGTCGTGCAACCGAACAATCATTTTTATCAAAATAGATGGAGATCTCACTGAAAATATTCTTCAGCTGCGGATCTTTTGGTTTCAGTTTTACAAGGTAATTCGCCGTGGTTTCAAAATATGAGCACTGGAATTTCTTCTCATCGTTAAGCAGGGTTCCCTGAGCGCAGCCAAGGAGGATTGTGTTGATCTCGCTGAAGACTTTATTCGACCGGCTGTCGAAGTGACTTTCCTTATCATCATCCTTGATCAGGATCTTCCCGTCATTCAGGATGATCAGGTATTGGAAAGGATCAGTATATTCCCAGCGAAGCATGTTCTTTTTCCTGAAATAAAATTTCCCTTTCGAGTTGATCTTCTCTGAAAGAACACTTAAATCTTTTTCCTGGCTGAATGTGCATTCAATGCTGTTTGTTGATTTTGTTGCATCAGCCAGCTTCAGCCTGAATGCGGCAGGATTCTTCATCTCCGAAACATCCTTCTGGGGAAATGCAGCAAGATGCAGCAGGAGTGAGAGGAGCAAAGTGACGGATAAGAAGGCCCTGGTTCTATTCATACGCTTCGATGTTCAGGAGTTTGTCCAATGGAACTATCTTAAAGTCATGCATGGAAAGATGATCCAGGAATTCCTTCAGCACGTTTATGTTTTGCTGAACGGTGTCGTGAAGGAGCACAATATCACCGGGCTTCAGGGAGCGACAAATTCTCGACAGGATCTTTTCTTCCCTCTGGGTTACTGTGTCCCAAGCCCGGTTGCTGAAACCGATCACATGATAGCCGGTTCCTTCCAGCGCCTTTTTTACCAATGGATTGATCACGCCATAAGGAGGACGGAAAAGCAATGGCCTTTTGCCTGTAATCTCATGCATCAGTTCCTCACATTGCTGAAACTCTTTTTTTATCCTGGAAGAAGAAAAAAGATCAAACCAGTTTGAATGCGAATAACTGTGTGTGCCGATCAGGTGACCTTCCTTGTCCATCCTTTTAAGCAATTCTTCATTTCCCCGGATCTTTTTTCCGATACAAAAAAATGTCGCTTTGGCATCTGCAGCTTTCAGGATATCCAGGATTAGGTGTGTGTATTCGATATCCGGCCCGTCGTCAAATGTGATGGAAATATTTTTTTCATTTGTATCTTCCCTTGAAAGTGCTTCATAGAAAAATCCTGACCGGATGAAAAATGAAAATCCAAATGTAATTGAGATATAGATTCCGGCAAGGACAAGAAAATACCAGTAATAAACTTCGAACCCAATAATCACGAACACGCACAGGAGCAGCAGCAGGATAAAAAAAATGTGGGTTGTTTTCCTGAAGGTCAGCATCTAGGATTGTGTGACAAGGATGAATGCATGTTCAATATTCCGGAAATGATTATAGAACAAAATATTCCGGAATTTCCCGGAAGAAGAATGTTTGAGAGAAACAACTTCCGGCATGTGCTGATGGCGGATGATCTTTGCGGCAAGCCATATTCCAAAAGCGCTTGCTGTGAAATATTCACCACATAAATGTTTGAAAACAGCCGCTGGTGTTTTGGGAAGCATCACCTCCTGCAGAGCATGATAGATCTTGTCGTTCTTCTGATCACCGTTCATTCCGCAAATAAGAAGATCAATATCGTCCAATGGTTTTCCTTTTTCTTCCAGGAATTTTGAAAGCCGGTTGTTTATCTCAGATTGTGTTGGATTATAGAAGAGATCAAGACCAGCTATCTTTCCATAATTCTTTGTTCCAGGATCTGATGAAAGCAGGAAGAAGGCTGATCCTTCACCGGCAATGCTTCCGCGCGAACCGTCTTTCAGTAATTGCAGATTGTCGACAGGTTTCTGCTTTATTTGTCCAAGCCGCTGCTGAATCAAGAAAGTGTTCCGGGTCTGTTCATCCATGGCTCCAAGCAACACGGTGTTTGCTTCTCCGGAGTCCATGTGCAGGATGCTGTTGAGCAAGGCACTCTCGAACGACAACCCGCGGTGAACAAAAGTGAAGTTGTAGTTGTGACATTTCAGCAACAGTGCGATCTGTGCGCTCACCGTGTTGTGGGTTGACTGTATAAATGAAGTGGGGGTCAGGAATTCTTCTTTACTGCTGATCATATTGGAAAGAAACTTCTCCGTATCTTCAATACATCCAAGGCCTGTCCCGGTAATGATGGCATCCGGCATTTCGCATGATGCATCAGCCAGGCATATTTTTCCCGCTGCCACACCAAACTTGATGATCCTGCTCATGCGCCGGATCATATCTGCCGGAACAAACTCCTTATAATTCGGATCCTGGCATTTCAGCTGATTTGTCGAAACACTGATGACTTCATCCAGGAATTGGCTGTTATCAAAGGTTTTCTGTGGGGATACATTTCCAAGGCCGGTGATAAAAATGTCTTTCATTCAGTATTGTGAGCTTTGTTATTTAAGTTTTTTTCACCGCAAAGACGCAAAGGCGCGAAGTCAGCAATTATTCAATAGAATCGGCCTTCGATATTATCAGGGTGGAATTATTTCCCCCGAAACCAAAAGAATTCGTAAGCACATGATTGATCTTTGCATTCTTTTTCAAAGATGTAACAGGGATAATTTTCAATTCCTTCATGGGTGTCGAAAAATTCAGGTTCGGGAAGATCACGTTATTCCGCATGCTCAGGATTGAGATCACGGTTTCCACAGCTCCGGCAGCACCAAGTGTGTGCCCCGTGTAGGATTTCGTTGAACTGAAAGCCGGGACATCCTCACCGAAAAGCCGTTCAATAGCTATTCCTTCCGAAAGGTCATTGTTTGAGGTACCTGTCCCATGAACGTTGATATAATCAATCTCTCCGGGTTTCAACACGCTCATCTGCAGCGCTTTTTGCATCGCCATAAATGCGCCGATCCCTTCCGGTGATGAAGCAGTCTGGTGGTAGGCATCATTCGCATTTCCATATCCTGTAAGCTCGCATAACACGGGCTTGTTCTCTTTATTTACCTGCTCTTCCGATTCCAGGACAACATATGCGGCGCCTTCACCAAGCGTCAGTCCCGCACGGGTTTCGTCAAACGGTCTGCAATTATTTTTATCCAGGATCATCAGGGTGTTGAAGCCATTCAACGTAAACTTTGTGACAGAATCAGTTCCTCCGGCAAGCACACGATCAACAAGTCCTGCCCTGATCAGCTCAGCTCCGAAAGCAATGGAATTAAGCGATGATGAACAGGCGGTACTGATGGTTGTAATGAATTCGTGAATTCCTGTATAGTCAGCAATTCTTTCAGTGCTGTCGCCGCAATCGTGGTTCACAACGTCACGTAATCGTCCTTTTTGGTTATCATTGAGAAACTTTTCATAGAACAATTCACTCCGGTCCATCCCGCCAACAGTAGTCGCAGAGATCAGACCGGTGCGGCAATTTCTTACATCGTCAATTCCTGCTGAATTCAATGCAGCTCTGGCGGCGATCATACCAAGCATGGCTGTCCGGGTCAGGTTTGTCTTTTTTATCAATTTCAAACGATCCAGCAACTCTTCATTGGAAAGTTTTACTTCTGCGATGGGGAATTTCCCTTTGTGGATGGTGTTGAGAAGTGTGATCTGTCCAATGCCGGATCTTTCTTCCAGCAATGCCGTAAGATTTTCTTCGGTATCATTCCCGAGGGCAGAAATGATCCCGATGCCTGTGATATAAATCCTTTGCGCCATGCGTAGGAATGAGCTAATGAAAATAATTTGCAGGAATTTGCTTTGCAAATGTAAGTTTTTTTCACCGCAAAGGCGCAAAGGCGCAAAGACTTGTCAATTCATAAAAAATGTTTTGCGTCTTAGTGTCTTAGCAGTAAAATTTTATTCGGAAACCAGAATCAACGAATGCTCTGTCTGCCGGAAATGATTATAGATCAAAATATTCGAAAGCTTTTTTGGGGAAGAATTATTCAAAAGAACCACCGGTGGAACAACCTGTCGTTTGAGGATATTTGCAGCAAGCCACAGTGCAAATCCCGAAGATGTATGGTATTCACCACATAGATTCTTGTACCATGCAAAAGGAACTCCTTTAAAAAAGGAATTCTGCACCTGGTAATAATGATCATCATTATTGCGGTCACCATTCAGGCCGGTTACAACAAGGTCAATATCCTGCAGACCCAGCCCGGAATCAGCCAGGAAACTGCGGATTTTCTCTTCCAGCATGTGCAAATTTCCTGGTCTGTAAAAAGTCCTTACATCAATAAACCGGCAGTAGGAATGTTCATTCTTCTGACCGGAAAGTAAAAAAAATGCTGAGCCCTGTCCGGCAATTGTCCCGCTAGTGGAATAATCATGCAGTTTCAGGTTGTTCGCCGGTTCCATCTTCCAGTTACCCAGCCTGCGTATGATACCCAGGTGGTTTTGCGTCATCTCATCAATCCCGCCGACGAGAATGTTGTTCTGATCATTCTCGTCAACATGCATCAGGGCATCCTGAAGACCGCTTTCAAACGAGAAAATGCGGTGCACATACGTCGAATTGTAATTGGTGCATTTTAACATGAGCGCAATCTGCGAGCTGATTGTGTTGTAAGTCGACTGGATAAACGGAGTGGGGTTTGTAAGTGGCGCATCCTCGTTCACACTGCCAAGGATCTTCTCCGTGTCTTCAACACTTCCCAGCCCGGTCCCGGTAATGATCCCGTCGGGCATGCTGCAACCTGCATCTGTCAGGCAAATCTTGGCAGATGCAACACCCATCTTGATCAGGCGGCTCATCCGGCGTGATGCAATCGGATCAATATAATTCTTAAAGTTGGGATCGATGCAGGGAAGAAAATCTGAATTGTATTCCATGGCTTCGGATAAAAATTCAGATGTCTCCGCTGTCTTTTGCGGAGAGATGATCCCGATGCCGTTGATGAAACTATTCATATTTCNTAAAGATCAGGCTTGTATCATTTCCCCCAAAGCCAAAAGAATTTGTCATGACTGAATTGACGCGAACATCTTTCATCAGCTCTGTGACGGGTGAAAAATTCAGGTCATGCATCTGCTCTGAAAAGTTCAGGTTAGGCCAGATGAGCTGATGCTGTAAACACAAAATTGACAGGATGGCTTCAGTTGATCCTGCCGCACTCGTGGTGTGGCCGGTGAATGGCTTCGTCGAGCTGATCCTTGGCAGATGTTCTCCAAACAATCGTTCAATCGCTCTTCCTTCAGCAATATCATTGTTGTCGGTACCCGTGCCATGCGCATTGATGTAGTCGATTTCACCGGGTTTAAGCCCGCTCATCTCCAATGCTTTTTCCATAGCCAGGAATGCACCAATACCATCGGGTGATGAGGCAGTCTGGTGAAATGCTTCACAGGAATTACCCCAGCCAACGAGTTCAGCATAGATCTTCTTTCCGGATGATCTCACTGAATCTTCGGATTCAATGACAAGATAAGCGGCTCCTTCACCCAGGTTGATCCCTTTCCGGTTCTCGTCAAATGGCCTGCACGGATCACTATCCAGAATTTTTAGCGCGTTGAAGCCATTGAGATGAAACCGGGTCAGCGATTCGGTTCCGCCTGCAACCACGCGATCAAGTTTTCCGTTCCTGATCATCCGTGCACCAAGCAAAATGGCATTGGAAGCAGAAGAACAAGCCGTACTTATAGTTGTGATGTAATCATTGATGCCGAGGCTGTCGGCTATCTTTTCAGTGCTGTCGGCACAATCGTACGTATCGATGTAAATGTTCGCGCTGTCGTTGGTAAGGAAGTCCTGGTAATGTTTTTCACATTCGTCCATTCCACCTACGGTAGTCCCGGAAATCAGTCCCGTGCGCAAACCGGGAAAGGATTTGAGGTGCGCATGACTGGCAGCTTCAGTGGCAGCTATGATACCCAGCAGGGAATTCCTTGAATATCCTTCCTGGACCGGAATTCCGGCCCGCTGAAAAAGATCTTCTGTTGTCGATTTTACTTCGGAAACAAGGATGCTGTCCCGCAGCGGGGACTGCAGGTAAAATAACTTATCAATACCTGACTTTGAGCGAAGAAGAGAATCCAGGTTCTCTCCAAGATTGTTTCCAATACCTGAAATAATACCTAAGCCTGTGACAAAAATTCTGCCCGGCATTTCTTATGCTTTTTTATGCTCGGTAATGTATTCGGCCATTGACCGGATGGAGTAAAATATTTTTTTCCCGTCTTTCGGGTCTTCAATTTTCAGTCCGTAATTCTTTTCCAGCAGGACGATCAGCTCAAGTGCATCAATGGAATCAAGTCCAAGACCCTCTCCGAATAATGGTAAATCAGGATTCACATCGTCAGGTGAAATATCTTCCAGGTTTAATTGTTCTATGACCTCTTTCTTCAATTTATTGATCAATTCTTCCATGATTATTCTCCGTTATTATAATAGATAGTGTTTAAAGTTTTTACTGTTGGTTTATTCCCTTTTGCCGCCCGGTCATCATCAACAGCATCTGAAGACTCATTTTCGATGACAAAAAGTAATGATTCATAGTTGTCTTCCAGCACATCAATCCATCCGCAGAGACAAGCCTTGATCCGGCCTGATTCCATCAGACCTGCAACATTATTCAGGATCAGTCCGGCATCAAATTTTTCAGTGATAAAAAATGCATTTTCACCCTTAATCCGGTGCCTGATGCAGATTTCACCAATCACGATATTCGGCAGCGTATATACGAAAACAGAAGGACTTGGAAAATAGTTTGATTTGTCCTGTATTGTTTTCTGATATTCGGTATCCGTTTCAAGACTCGCGCTGGAATTGAAAAGGATGATGCCAATTTCCTCTTTCCGGTAATGATCAAGAACCTGACTTTCCTTTAAAACCTTTTCTGATGTAAGGAACCCTAATTTACTCAGCGAATCCATTTTGTAAAACTTTGGATAACTGATCTGTTCCTTTTTATAGAGGGCTTTTAGAAAGCCTGCAAAAGTACTAAAAATTTCCGTTACATTCTCAACTTTATCGTCGGTGACAACCTGGTTATCCCGGATCAGACACCAATGCGTAAGGAGCAGCTCGTTTTTCATTGTTTTATTGCATTGAGTTTTGCTTCCGGTAAACGATGGCAGCATTGCATCCGCCGAAACCTGAAGCAATTTTCAGGCAGTTGTTAACCGATGCCGCTGTATGCTGCTGAATGACATTGATACTTTCCGGGACTCCGGGATTAGTAAATCCTGCACAACGGAAAAGGATATTATCCAATGCCGATCTCACGGTTATAACTGATTCAATCACTCCTGCTCCACCCAGCGTATGTCCCCAGTATCCCTTGAAACTATTCACAGGAACTTCCAGAAGCCCGGCAAGACACAATGCCTTCGATTCCATGTCATCATTGTAGAGTGTGGCTGTGCCATGCGCAGAGATGAAATTTATATCACCGGCTTCACAACCTGCTTCTTTCATGGCGTTCCCGATGGCCATCGCCAGTTCTTCGCCGGTCCTTGAAGGCCCCGAGATATGATTTGCATCATTGCTTGTAGCTGATCCGGCAATGATGATCCTGGTTGCTGAATATTTTTGCGGGGATGACGTCAAAACCATGGTTCCGCATCCTTCTCCAAGAGAAAGTCCGTTCCGGGAAATATCAAAGGGCTTGCAGGGTTCCGGGCTGAGAGCCTGAAATGAGGTAAAACCCGAGACGACAAATTCCGAAATGATATCGCCTCCGCAAACAACGGCATTTTGGCATTGTCCTGACCGGATCAAGCGTGAAGCATGACTGAGTGCGAGGACTCCCGATATGCATGCATTCGAGATCACATGCGGCCGGTTCTCAAAACCAAAGAACTGACGGATGACTTCGGCAGATCTCCATAAAAAGATCCGTTCCGGCTCAAACAGTTTTTTTTTATCCTGTTCGAGGAGATCAATATTGCCTTTGGTTGTTGAAAGGATCAGCTGTGTCTCCGGACCAAAGATCCCGGCCGGCATCTCATTGACCGAATCATAGATGGAAAGAATGAAAAGCTTCTCAAGCCTGGTGTATCTTATCTTCCGGTTATCAGGCCGGAACAGCTCAACGGTGCGCTGAAAAAGCTCATCCAGTTGATGCGTATCCACAAGAGAAAGTGGTATGGAGGTTGAGGATATGGTACGATCGGTGCAGGGCTTGAACCCGACAACGTTATTCTTGATTTTCCTTATCGTTTCATCTGTTGTGAATCCCAATGATGTGATCACGTTATCCCTGGCGATAAAAACATTCGGTTTTTCCATGTTTGATTAGAGGATCCCCCACTTTTTTTTCCATCCGGTAAAAAAATCCGGTGCAGTTAGTAATAGCTCGCCTTCCGGGGTAAGGAATACCTGCATGGATGAACCGGTAGCCATGAGCTCCATATCCTGCTTTCGGAAGATTTTGTATTCAAATTGTATCTTGGCCGCTTCAGAATTGATAAACCGGGTTTCCACAATAGCTGTATCGCCGAATACCAGGGGTTTCACGAAATTGCAATTCACTTTGACGATGGGGATCATTACATGATGCCTGTAAACATCGAGGTATCCCAGGTTGTACCTGATTCCGAACGATTCCCGTCCATCCTCAAAGTACTGAACATAGTTTCCATGCCATACGATCTTCATGGAATCCACATCCGAAAACCTTACCATCACTTCTTTCCGGTCAATCAGTTCCATGGTTAGTCAGGGATAGGGCTTTTAAATTTTCGATAGATCCCGGTGACAAGAACGGTTCCAAGGAAGAACAGCAATAATCTCGTCACTTCGGGGAGAATATGGATCAGGCTCCCGCCACGCAGGAAAATATTATAATAGCCCGTTATGGCCCAGTTCATCGGGCTGTAAGTAGAAAATGTCCGCATGAACGGGGGCATCAGGTAAATCGGAACCCACAGTCCGCCCATGGCAGCAAGGATTATCACCGAAATGGATCCGAATGCAGCAGCTTGCTGGTGAGTCTTTGCAACCGTGCCGATCATCAGGCCATAACCAACAGAAGCCATCGAAACAACAAGTGATATAAGCGTAAGGGCGATGAAATCATCGCCGAGCTGAAGTCTCGGGATCCCGAACAAGGGCAGGAGAAGCATGCCTGCAAGCAGCATGAAAAGGGTCTGAAGCATGCAAACCACAATGTACACAACCACTTTCGCCATGATTAGGTTCATGTAGGAGACCGGCATCGTGAGAAGCCTGAACAGGCTTCCTTCTTCACGTTCCTTGATCAGGCTTTGGGTCAACGGTATCACGATGAAAAACATGGCAAAGATCGTCCATGCAGGAATGTTGTGCTGTGCCGTAGTCGGGATCAGCTCTTTTTTCCTGTAGGATGGAAAGGATTCCTTGAACTGCAGGACTTCATGATAGCTGACCTCCGGGGGGTGAAACATGGGAAACTGCTTTGCAATCTCCTTGTTGAAAGTCCGGAACACCATTTCCGTTTCAATCTTGTAATTGTTTGCCTTGATTGAGCTGACCAGTGCATTCTTGAAGGCATTTTTAACCGTAACATCAAAGTAGATGGAGATATCGATTGAATCCTTTGCTACAATACTATTCAGCACCAGCGGGTTGATCATGCCGAACCCGGAGAGTGTCCTGGCTACCATGATCCTGACATTGGCACGGATGGCTTTGGTGGTTCCTTCCGGAACGACAATCGCGATCAGGTAATCACCTTTGGCAACAGCAGCTTTTGCAGTCATTTCAGTCACCGGCACTTTATTGAGGCTGTCGATGACCTCGAATGAACCGGATTTTCGAAGTCCTTTTTCAATGTTGTATCCCAGGCTGTCTTTGTCGTTATTGACAAACAGGATCTGAACGGTAGGGTCTTTGCTGAGCGAGTTCCATGCGAACTCCTGCATGAGGGAGGAGATGATGATCAATGCCATGGGCATGATGAAGAGCATAGCCAGGCCGGCTTTATCGCGCAGCAGGATCAGGCATTCTTTACGGATGGCAGAAAGGTGCTTGTACATGTTAATCCCTTAAATCCTTTCCAGTGAGATGAATGAAGACATGTTCAAGATTCTTGAATTCAGGGTTGGTCGCAAGTAAATCTGCAGGCTTACCGATGGATATGATCTTTCCCTGGTCCATGATTGCAACGCGTGAACACAGGTTTTCGGCCTCCTCCATATAATGGGATGTGTAGATGATCGTAGTTCCTGCCTTGTTCAGGTCTTTGAGGTAATTAAGGATCATGATGCGTGACTGGACATCAATTCCAACCGTGGGTTCATCCAGGAAGATGATTTTCGGATGATGCAGCAATCCCGCAATCAGGTTAACCCTGCGTTTCATCCCGCCGGAATATCTTCCTACCTGCCGTCTGGCAAACTTCTCCAGTCCGAAGACCTGGAGAAACCCGTCAATCCGGTCACGCAGCTCTTTCCCCCGGATCCCGTACATGTTCCCATAAAAGGTAAGATTCTCCCTGGCCGAAAGGGTGGGGTAGAGTGCGAGATCCTGCGGTACCACACCGATGATCTGTTTGATTTTCTCAGGATTCGACCTGATATCCAATCCGTCGATAAAAATATCCCCTTCAGAAGGAGGGAAAAGTCCGCAAAGAATAGAAATGGTGGTGGTTTTACCTGCACCGTTTGGCCCCAGGAGTCCAAATATCTCCCCGGGAAAAATATCCAGCGAGATGCATGAAACCGCAGGCTCGTTAGATCCTTTATATATTTTGGATAATTTCTTTATCTCGATGATTGGAAGATCAGCCATGCTTAAATAATGATTTTATCCAGTTTCCGGTATACTTTTTCCTCGTCATTGGCGATCTCCCTCAGCATGTTTGAGAGCATACCGTAATCTTCTTCAGGTTTGGAGCGGTCCTTACAGTTCCTTGCCCCGAGATAAGTGAATTCCCTCCATTTGTTGGCAGTCTTACCCATCATGTCTGAAGTTTCAAGAAGCCCGTCGTTACTTAACATGACACCGGCTTCCTGCAGAAACGACCCGAAGATGTAACGATAACCTGCACCACCGGTTCCGAATTCTTCCGCCATGCGTAGGATCTGCCCGAGGTAAAAGGATGCTTTATCATTTCCAAGCTTCTTTTGCCATTTCTTTACATCGCCGGCCAGCCAGCGGATTCCTTTGACTCCAACCAGTGGGAAAGGGATCTTGATCATGTCGTAAACAGTCCGCTTGATGCCTTTCTTTATCGCCGTTTTAAAATCGGGATCCGGGACAATGCTGTTGATCCAGTACATCTTTCCCTTCGGGGCAAAAGCGCCTTTGGCATAGCGAACCTGCACGAGGTCCTCATAGCTGATGATCTGCGGCGTTTCCATCACCGTATCACTCACATGGTAGTTATTTCCTTCTTTCCCGAAGACTACCAGGTTATGCATGTTGTAATGCATCCTGTATTCGGGTGGGAAAAAAGTAAGTTTGAAGACACCAACCTGCAACCCGGTAGGAATGCCTTTCATGATGTTCTCATCAAGTGCTTTCATAGCTTCCTTAGGATCTTTGATACTCTTCCTGACGGTAGCATCAACTCCCAGGTATTCCGTGCCTTTCCGGAAAACCATGTTGGGGAAATTCCGGAAGGTGATCATTGGTGCAAACTGCAGTTTCAGGAATGGGAGATAACTGAAAAACAGCCCGTTTCCGATTCCGAATGCCATGGGTTCTGATATCTCAAGACCATTAAACGCAAAAAGGTTTGAAGTAGCGCCGCTTTCGCAATGTCCTGCCTGGCGGTGATTATATTTTATGATATTGGTTTCTGTGCTCATCATGTCAGGTATGATCATTCAACTTTTTTAAGTTGGTCTATGGTGATATTAAAAGCTGTCGCATATTTTTCAAGCGTCTTTTCATTCAGGCGCTGAAAAACACGGGGCTTGAAATGACGTTTGACACGCCATATCGAAATGCCGGCCATCATTGATAAATTGAGCGGATCCAGGAGATTCTTCTCCATATAATAAACAACCGGACTTGTTTCACCATCAATAACCTTTTTCCTTGCGGCTTCTATTCTCTCTTTGAAGAGATCCCAGGCCTGCTGCAGAATTACAGCATCTGATTCGGGGTGAAAGCCGACTTTTTTATCATAGTTGCCTCCATCCTGGTAATAGTAAAACAATTCTTTTGATTGCCCGAAGTCCTGGTCTTTAAATCCGGGATTTTGGTTTTTCTCCATAATGCAGATTTAGATGTTGAAAGTTGCAATCTTAATTAATCTGCGAATGTAGGAAAATTATGTAAATATGATCTTGTGATTCAGCGATGGATCATCCCCGAAATTGTTAAAAAATCACAAATACTGTCTGACATATATCTTCCAGGCAAACGATCAATACAATAACAAAAAGAGGCCCGGCAAACCACCGGACCTCCTTCAAACATTCAGGATGATTGTATAAATCTATGACGGTTTAAAGCAGAACAATCTTTTTCCTGATCACGGTTCCGTCCGGTTTTTCAACGGATAAGATATAAACCCCTTTTGCCAGTGATCCGATATCCATCGCTGAGCCGGTGAAATCAAGGATTGATCTTACGATTTCACCGTTACTGGTGGTAATGGTAACGGATGAATGACTTGCATTCAGCAGAAAAATCACGCCTTTTGTCGGGTTTGGATAGGCAACAACATTCTTAATTGCAGGGTCATTGATACCAACACCGGCAATAGTGAAATTGACAGAATAGAGGTGATGTGTCTTCCGGTCCTGTGCAAATACATCGATGGTTGTCGTACCGGGAAGTTCATTCGCCGGGACAATGATCACTACTGCATTCGTGTCAATCGGGGTTGCTGTAACTTCAGGAACAACTACCGTACCTGTAGGAAGTGTGATGTTATAGTCGTACGTATCAGAGGAGAACCCGGGGACCAGCGTTCCGTCCTGTTTTAGTGTGGCTAACCTTGCTTCAGTTGCAAAGACAGCAGTTTCCTGGGAGTAAGCTGACTGGTAAACCATTTTCAGCGTCTGGTCCTGGACAAAGATACCGACGATGAGATCAGTCCAAACTTCAACATGGGTGCCGGTGAGGTCAACCGAAAGTGTGGTTGTATATGGAACACGATCAACAAGATTCAGTGCAGTTCCGGATGCGTCTGGCATCATTTTCATCATGACGTGCTCAAAGCTTGTTTCCCCGTTGGTTCCGGTATTGTTGTGTGTGACTTTTTCCATCACAACAATATACAGGTTACAATTTGTAAAATTGGCATAGGGGAGAACAGTAGCTGTAATATCAATCACATGTCCAGTGAGTGTATGTGTTGCCACCAGGTCCATCATCCCGATTTGCGTCTGTGCATTGGCATAGGCATTATTTACATCGGCTATGTCTGTTGCAACTTCACCACCATTGCAGTATAGATCAGGAACTGCCCCGACGCCATAAAAATCCCTTCTCACACCACCTTCAAGCGTATAATATGGATCACCGGGTGATGGCCAGTTCATTTGGTATTTAACCAGGGTGATGTCATTATCATGCGTATTGCACCAGGGCACGAAGCTTGCGTTGAACTGTGCACAGGGGCTGCAGGTTGAACTTGTAAACTCTTCAAAGAGGGGTTTCTTTGGTACCGTGAGACAAACCCGTGTAATGAGCTTGCTTAATGTGTCATTGCCATGGAAGTCATCAATATCACCATTGATCTTACTGATCCAGACTTTGAGATTATGCTGGCCGATTACGGCGGCAAGAAGGTCATCGCAGGTAAAATCAAACATGCTTTGAGTAGGAACACTCAAACCAGAAACCGTGGATGTATGGGTTGTGCCGCCATCCATCTGCCAGTTGATTTCAGCAGCATTGATTGTTGTGGTACCGGCATTCAGAATGGTGCCTTTTACCTGCATGGGAACATCAAAATACGATGGTGTAGCAGTCAATGATATCAGGGCACCATCCAGGTTTAACGGATGGTAGAGTAAAAAGTTATCCACATACACGTAGTTGAGGTTGTACATGTTTCCGTTCAGGTAAACGCAAACCTGGAAATTCGGTTGTCCGACATCGGCATTTGTAATATCGATATCCTTTTGCGTGGCGGTGACAGTTGAGGTTGGGGTTGATTCCCAGACTGAAGTCCATGTTCCGGAATTGGAGCGTGTAGCAACACCGATTTTGGGAGCCGGGCTTGCATAAAAGTCATAATAGTACTTGAATGAAAACTTGACCGTAGTAAGTCCGGTAAGATCCACCATTGGAGAAATGAACCGGGTTGTGGTTGTCTGCTGGATGTAGGTGAATTTACCTTCAGGCGAGGCACCACCGGCGTTGCTGCTGGTACCGATCGACCATTGTGCCGGCAGCCCTTCAACCGTCCACCCGAAAGGTGGCATAACACCGGCATCAAAGGATTCCCAGAAATAAGTCTGGCTGAAAAGAGCAGGCGCAAGGATCATGAACAATGTAAAGAGTAAAAGTTTTGCTTTCATAAGGAAGGTTTTTAGAATCTCCCAAAAATACCAAAATGTTTGATATCCTTATCAAAACAAGCCTAATATTTTCTCAGAAAAATCTGTGAAAATAAAAGGAAGCATCAGGAAAATATAATCCGGTACAGGACTATCTGATTTTCGATAGTTTTTTGAAGATGATTTCTTCCTTTTTAGCGCAATCCAGGAGGATGTCAGCAAGAAAGTCATACGATTCTTCAGGTTTGGCCCTCTTCTTGCAATTTCTGGATCCAAGGTAGGAGAAGTCACGCCAGCGGTTTGCGTTTTCACCCATCTCGAGGGAAATCTCTTTCAGCCATGACTGGTTTAGAATATCCGCGGCTTCATTCAGGAAGGCTCCATAAATAAAACGGAAGCCTGCACCTGCTGTACCAATCTCCTCTTCCATACGGAGAACCTGCCCAAGGTAATACGACGCTTTCTGATCTCCGTACTTCTTTTGCCATTTTCTCATTTGCCTTGCAAGGTAACGGATCCCATTGACACCGACGAGGGGAAACGGAATCCCGACCATGTTGTAGGATGTTTTTTTTATCCCGTCAATGATCGCAGGTATCAGGTCAATCTCTTTTGGAACAGACAACGGGTAATACATCCGGCCCTGCGGTGCAAACGGACCTTTTGCAAAACGAACCCGCACGAGGTCTTCGTAAGTTATCTTCGCTGGTTTCTCAATGACGGTATCGCTGATCAGGTAATGGCCGTTCTCATGACCATACACCACCATGTTATGCATGTTGTAATGCATCCTGTACTCGGGAGGGAAGAAGGGAAGATGAAACGTGCCAACCTGGAGACCAACAGGAAAGCCGCTGTCCAGTGCACTGTCGAGCGCATCCATCGACGACTTTTCATTCTTGAACCGCTGAATCCTCGATACTACTCCAAGCTTTTTGGAAGCCCTGTCATAAACCTGACCGGGCCATACACGGAATGAAGTCATGGGAGCATGCTGCATTTTCAAAAAAGGAAGATAACTGAAAAACAAACCGGCACCGATACCGAAAACAACCGGTTCTGAAATTTTGTGACCGTGATAATTTAACAGGTTTGACGTAACACCGCTCTCGCAATGCCCTGCCTGGCGATGATCAAACTCAAGCTTACTCATTCGTTGTTTGTATTTATTGTGTGTGTTTCTGTAATACTGAACCTGTTTCTATTCCTTCAGGAAATCCGGATCTTTCAGCTGGCTTACCGGGACATCCAGGGCAGAGGCATATTTTTCAAGCACATCCTGAGAAAGCCTATTAAAGTGTTTTGGCTTGAGATGCCTTTTTACCCTCCATTTCCGGATGCCCGAATAACCGGACAACATTGGAACTTCCATCTGGTTCTTTTCCATGAAATAAACCAGCGGGCTTTTCTCGCCGCGGATGACCTGTTGTTTTATCTCCTCCAACCGCTCTTCAAGCACATCCCAGCCCTGTTTTATGATGACCTGGTTAGCCTGGTACTGGTAATCAACCTTGCGCGTATAACAGTTTTTATCTTTATCAAATGAATAAAAAAGCTCCCGGTTATTTCTGTATACCAGGTCTTCCTGCACGCTGGCATCTTTATCCTTTGTCGATGGTTCCATTTCCTATGATTTAAGAATAAAAATTTTAAGTTCACATTCGGCGATGAGTTTGTCGCCCAGAAATATTCTGCCCATCACAACTGTCGCATCAAAAACTTCATGTTCAACAGTCACTTCCGTAACGATCTCCGATCCAACTGCAGGATAATCGTAAATATTCAGGTTCCTGATTCCACCGATAAACCCGACTGCAGGTTCCCTGTTTTGTGCCTGCGACATGTAACCGGCACCAGCCGCAGCAGTCTGCGCCATGTTCTCGATCAATCCCGGTTCCCGTAAAAAGCCGTCTTCACAAAACACATTATCGTCCCTGATCACAAATGTGGTAGTGGTCTTCTTATCCGCAACTGAATGCAGCTTTCCNATCATAACCATAGGAGGCTTCTGGGGAATGAACCGTGTAATTTCTTCTTCTGCAGCTATTATTTCTTCAGGTGATGCCATAATGATCCTTTTCTGTTTCTTGAACGCATTCTCTGCATTACCTTCGTCACATCTTCATCCGGATAAACCCAGCGTTTTCCTGTCTTCTCCGACCTTGCTTTCAGTGTAGTATAATCAATCCCCTGGGCAATATAATAAACTGGCTCGAGCAGGTCATCTGCAGGATCGATCACACTTTCCGCCAATGCTATTTTAGCCAGCCTGGTTCCCGGGTAGATGCGCATCCCGATAAACGGAAAGAACACCGTATCAACAAATCGTTTTGAATTTTCAAATCCTTCATCAACGGTTTCTTCTGTTTCACCATACCCCCCGGTGATCAGGAAATGGGCAAAATAAATATCCACTTTGTTGCAAAGTGCAGAAACTTCCACAACCTGGTCAACATCGAAATGTTTTCCATAACTCCTGAGAACTGTATCCGACAGTGATTCTGTTCCGAATTCAATGTGTGTCAGTCCGGCTCTTTTAAATAATAGCAGAAGCTCTTCATCCAGGTTATGCGGAGAGAAATAGGCGCCCCATCTCATCTTCAGTCCCGACCGGATCATCTTTTCCGCCAGGATCCTGTTGAATTCATTATCAATGTTGAAAACTGAATCCGTGAAAAAAACATAATCAATCTTCTGCTGATAGTAAAGATCCGAAAGTGTCCGGATGATCCTGTCGGGATCGAGTGTCCTCACTTTGCTCCCTTCGATCAGCGGATAGGTGCAATAGATGCAATTATACGGACAGCCACGTTTAGTCTGGACATTCATCATGCCGCTCTTCGACCAGTAATACGGGATCAGGGCATCATCAAAGGCAAGATCAGGGCAATGGATGAAATTCTTTCTGGGATTCATCTTAACTTTTCCTTCCGTCCTGTATACCAATCCTTCAATCGCGCTGTAATCCAGGTTATCTTCAAGACAGGTGATCAGCCGGTACAGGCTTTCTTCACCTTCTCCGAAAATCCCGAATTCCGGTTCATAGAGATCAAACAGTAATTCAGGGTAGATTGAAAACCCTGAACCACCTATGATCAGCCTGGTTTCAGCGAAGTCCTTCACCTGGTCGATGATTGTTTTGTAGCCAAGGATAAAGGATTCCTTGCTGTAAAAATTAACATCATCCACATTTCTCAGGGAAATGCCCGTGTAATCAGGCTTAAACTCCCGGAGCAGCTGAACAAGTTCCTGGCTCTTCTGAAGGTTAAAATCAAAAATCCTGATATCCGAATCAGGAAGCCGCGTTTTCAGGTAGGAAAATAAATAGGAAAGCCCGATCGGGTATACCGGGTAAGGAGCGGCAAACGTATTTGCCGAAACCAGAAGGATCTTTCTCTTATTCATTTCAGATATCACTGGTTTACCTGGTTTTCAGGTACTTTCCAAAAATCGTAATAATTGAACCATTGCAGAGGGAATCGTTTTACGGTATTCTCGAGAGCCGATACAAAGACCTGGACCGTCTCCCTCAAAATTTCATTTCTCTTTGCCAGGTTGCGGCTGAATTCCACAACACAGAGCGGAGTTGCAAAAAAATGATAATGTGTATTTGTTTCTTTTACTGCAAAGACAAAGGACACAGGAACACCAAACCGTGCAGCCAGGTTTACGGGTCCGACCGGGAAAGGAGCTGGTTTGCCAAGAAAATCCAGGACTACAAGTTTGTTGCCTTCCAGGTAACGGTCGCCGTGCATGGCGATGATCTCTTTCCTGCCGAGTGCATCGCGGATCTCCTTTAGATGGGAATAATCCTCGCGGATCACTATAAAGTTGACACGGCGGTTGGTAAGTACTTCCGAAAGGTAACCTTTGATCTGCTTATGCTCGGCATCAAATAATATGATGTTGATATTTTTTTCAAGCCGGTTAAGCAGCTGACCCGCAATTTCCCAGTTCCCGATGTGACCGCTGATCAGCAACCCGCCATTTTCCATCTGGCGCAGGTATTCTTCCCCTTCGAAATCAAACGTGAAGTTACTCTGGAACCCGGCCAGCATGGCAATTTTATCAATCAGGACCTGTCCGAAGTTATAATAATTCCGATACACGGATGAGAGTGATTTCAGGAAACTGAACTTCATGGTCTCATGAAAGAAGCTGTAGATTGATCGGAAAGCCTTACGGGAAGCGAAGATGTAATAGGTAACCACGAAATAAAGAAGGAAATAGGCAAAGGATAAACCAAGGTATTTCAGGGTCCAGACAAAAATTCTATAACCCAGGACTCCGCCTCTTGTTTTTCCTTGCCATGACTGCATCAATGGTTAATTTGGATAAATTCTTTTGTGGATGTAATCGTAGAAATCNTGTAGCGTCTTTACTTCCGTCATCTCCTCGGCTTTCATTTTGAACCCGAAATTATTCTCTATGATCACGAACAGGTCTACAAAATCAAGACTGTCAATTCCAAGATCTTTTTTCAGCTCCGCATCCGGTGACAGCTGGCTTTCGTCGATCTCAATTTCCTCAATGAGTAGCTGATTGATCTTCTTGATGATCTCCTCTTTTTGCATCATGGAATCCATTTTGGAGATGCAAAAGTAGGAATTTTTTTTCACATTTTTCCGTCAAATTTTCGGACGATCAGGGAGGAGTTGGTTCCTCCGAATCCAAAGGAGTTGGATAGAAATGTATTCACTTCACAGGACCTTATGCTGCGGATTAGGTTAAGATTACCGGAGATCTCATCCGGGTTTTCAAGGTTGATCGTAGGGGCAACAAACGAGTTGTTCATCATCAGGGTTGAATAGATCACTTCGCTGGCGCCACCCATCCACATCTCGTGCCCGGTCATCGATTTGGTGCTGCTGACCATCGGTTTTGAATCGCCGAAGACCTGCATGATGGACATGGCTTCATTGCTGTCGCCCGCCGGGGTCGAAGTCGCATGGGCATTGATATAACCGATCTCCGAAGGCTGCAGACCGGCACCTTTCAGAGCCATAGCCATGGCCCGTGCAGGACCATCAACATTGGGAAGGGAGATGTGTTCGCCATTGGAAGAAAATCCGTAACCCACCAGTTCGCCATAAATTGTTGCTCCCCGTTTCCTTGCCGACTCCAGGCTTTCAAGAATGACGGTTGCAGCTCCTCCGCTGGGAACCAGTCCGTCGCGGTCACGGTCAAAGGGCCTTGACGCTTTTGCAGGATCCGATTCCCGCGTTGAAAAGGCATTCAGCGCATCGAAACTCGCGGTTGATTCCGGGTTGATCTCCTGTGCTCCGCCGCATAGGATGACATCCTGCAATCCCTGGCTGATCATCAGGTAGCCGATCCCCAGGGCATGCGACCCGCTTGCACAGGCGCCGCTGACAGTAAAATTGACTCCTTTGAGTTTAAAAATCACCGACAGGTTCATGGAAACAGTTGAGTTCATCGATTGGAAGATGTACCCGGACCCGATCATCATCGTGTCTTTCTTTTGGCGGAGGATATCCACCGATTCAACGACAGGAACTGCAGAACTGTCATTTCCATAAAGAATGCCGACATTGTTGTGCTCCATGAAAGTTTCATCCATGAAAGCGTTCTTCAGCGCTTCAATGGTAGCCACATAGGCATATTCACCTTGTTCGGGGAGGCCAACCCGCATGCGGCGGTCAAGAATGCCTTTGAGAACCGGGCGATCGACCATGCCGGTCAAACCCGAACGGAAACCCATGGCTTTCCTGGATGGATCGAAGATGATACCTGACCTGCCATGAATCAACGCATCCTGAACCTCGGAAAGATTCTTCCCAAGTACAGAATAGATTCCCATGCCGGTGATTACAACACGATTCAAAGGGTAAGATATTTAATCATTTTTTACATTAAACCCTGCAATTTTCTGCAAATTTTGGCACTTTCTCCAGTCAAAAAAAATTCTGTATTCTATCTTCTGTATTCTGATTCCCATCGTTACTGTGAGGGAGTAAAAGAACTTATGTATAAAGTCCCCCATTCACATTGATCACTGCCCCTGTGACGTACGAAGCCTCGTCAGATGCAAGAAATCCGACAACCCCGGCAACTTCCTCCGGTGTGCCAAAACGATTCATCGGGATCATGACCTTCAGCTGTGTCTCATCGAGATCTTTCGTCATATCCGACCGGATAAAACCTGGTGCCACGGCATTCACCGTAACATTCTTCTTTGCAACTTCCTGGGCGAGTGCCTTGGTGGCGCCAATGATGCCTGCCTTGGCGGCTGAATAGTTGGCCTGCCCAGGCAATCCTTTCAATCCTGACAATGATACCACATTAATAATTCTTCCGGATTTCCCCAGGATCATATCTTTAATAAGGAATCGCGTGGTAAAGAAAAATCCGTTCAGGTTCGTATTGATCACATCATTCCATTCCTCATTTTTCATCCACATAACCAGAGCGTCCATTCGAATACCCGCATTGTTGACCAGCGTATGGATATATTTCCCTTCATTCCTGCTCATCCAGCCCGATAGCGCCTGTTCTGCCTGGTTCTGGTCGGCCACATCAAACTGCATCAGTTCACCATCAGCGCCGGCTTCCCGTATCATGAACAGGGTCTTTTCGGCTTCTTCAGCATTTTTATTGTAATTGATGAGGACAAAATATCCCATCCCGGCCAGTTTCAGGCAAATTGCCCTTCCGATACCTCTTGAACCTCCTGTAACGAGTGCGGTTTTCATGCTAAGTCTTTGCTGTTTCCCCCGATCGGAGGGAAGGAAATTATTTCAATAACGAGATATGGAGTTTATGCTCCGTGAAATACCTGATAATGTTTTGTATGTCTTTATATTTTACGCTGTCTTCCTTAAATTTTGGAACAATCGTCCGGAGGTCTTCGTATTGCTTTTTGGAATAGGTGGATAAACGTTGCTGACATCCAAGGTAATCGATCGCCTGAAGAATGGTCATCATTTCAATGGCCAGCACCTGGTATGAATTGTCAAGGATCCGCTGCGTGATCAGTGCGGCATTGGTTCCCATGCTGACGATGTCCTGGTTGTCATTGTTATTCGTTATGCTATGGATATATGCAGGGAAACACAACGTCTGGTTTTCGGCCACGGTTGATACTGCTGTGAACTGGACGCCCTGCATTCCAAGATTCAGTCCCAATTTTCCCAGGTTCACGAAAGGAGGGAGGATGCCGTTGAGTTTGTCGTTCAATAGGTAATTCAGCTGACGTTCGGCAAGCATCGATAGCTTGGTCATCGCGATCTTCAGCTTATCCATTTCGAGGGCAACATAATCCCCGTGAAAGTTGCCGCCATGCAATACGTTTTTGCTTTCAACATCGATGACCGGGTTGTCGTTGGTTGAATTCAGTTCGTTGATGATCACCCTTTCCGAGTAAAGAATGGTGTCGAGCACGGGGCCCAGCACCTGGGGAACACAACGCAGGGAATAATATTCCTGTACCTTGTTTTTGAAGACTTCAACCTGTTCGGTTTTCCCGTTGTACAGGTGATCTGCACGGCGTCTTACAAGGTTGCTGTCTTCGAGGATCGTACGGATCATAAGGGCAACCTGTTGCTGGCCGTAATGGAGTTTTTTCCGGTTCAGTTCTTCCGAGAAATGATCATCATACGACTCAACGATCTCAATGATCATCGAAGAGGCGAGGACCGACCAGTCCATCAGGTTCTTTGCATGAACCAGGTTGGTGATGCCAATGCCGGTCATGGCAGATGTGCCGTTGATCAGGCTCAGTCCTTCGCGGATGTGCATCGAAATTGGCTTCAGTCCCAGCTTTGCGAATACTTCACCGGTTGGAAGCCATGCACCTTCATACCGAACTTCCCCTTCGCCGATAAGGATCAGGGCGAGATGTGCAAGCTGGACCAGGTCGCCGCTTGCGCCGACACCGCCATGCTCGGGGATGTATGGATAAATATTCAGGTTGATCAGGTCGGCAAGCAGGTCAACCACTTCGATGTGGATTCCCGAATTGGCTTGCATCAGGTTGTTGAGACGAGCCAGCATTGTGGCTTTGACATTCATTTCGGAGAGCGGTTCTCCAACGCCGCTGCAGTGACTCCTGATCAGGTTGGTCTGGAGGAAATGCTCGTCCTCGGTACTGATCTTATACTGGGCCATCGGGCCAAGTCCGGTATTGATGCCGTATATGACCTTTCCCTTGGCAAATTCTTTAAGGAAATCAAAACTTTCAACGACTTTCTGCCTGGATTCGCTGGTGAGACTTATCTTTTCTCCTTCGTAAAGAACCTTGTAAAAATCTTCCAGGGTCAGAAATCTATTCCCTACACTTATCATCTTGTTTGCACGTTAATCAACAGAACCGGGTAACCTGATCGAATAGTATTTTTTAATTAGCCTGCAAAAGTACGTATTTATTTTTTATCACAGAATTTTGACAGAGGATGAAGGATGGATTTGTGTTTTGTGAAAAAAAATATACCTTTGCACTCTGAAATGGCCTCGTAGCTCAACTGAATAGAGCATCTGACTACGGATCAGAAGGTTGGGGGTTTGACTCCCTCCGGGGTCACTTGTTTGTTCTGAATATACTGATTTTACTGGTGTTTCAGAAAGATGTCATCAATAACTGTCAATTTATTTGACAACTAATTAAACCCAAACGATTAATTGTAAGGATTATATCGTTTGGGTTCTTTTTTGTTTTACCCAGTAAAGATAAGTAAATTGCTGGTACTATAATCCAACGATTTTTACAAATCCGCAGAACTACATTCAAATTTTAACTGATATAATTGCTAGGCTTGATATAGTATAGTTATTTTATATTCTTTTTCTTTCCTGAATTCATTTATATTCCTTTATTTTCCTGGTGTTTCAATGTTCTATCCTCATTATTGAGAAATAGTGATCCAGGATTTGTTCATAAATAATTCTCCTACTCCTGATTTTAATTTATGAATTTTTTTCAAGAGAAATCCGCTTTTCTAATTTCCTAAGCGATAATCAATTTCGGGAAAAATTGTTAATAAACCTTGGTTTTTCCATGTGAATTAACATTCAAAACACGTTAAAAACACGTGATTAACACGTTAAATATCAGTTAGTTGTTGATAACTTTATCCAGCTAGTAATTTCCGGTTTGATACTTTTGCCGCTTACAAAATTTATTTAAAACCATGAACGAAAAATCAACATTTGAAAAACCTGTTACAGCGCCTTATGTCTGTAAAATGATCGGAGTTAGCAGACCTGCATTGCATAAATGGAGCAAGGCAGGTATTGTCCGCTCCCATAAACTTGGCGGCAAACTTTTTTACTTTGAAAGTGAAGTAATGGAGGACTTAAAAAAGTGCTGATAGGCTTATCGATTCAACTCCTATGATGAGAGCATTATTAACTACCAATAACTCCAAACAAATCAACATGTATGAGACTTAGTAAAGAATCATTAGCAGAACTTAGAAAAAAACTGTCTCGTGGAAGCGCACGACAGATTAGAGTGCGGCTTATGGATAAAGGCATCAGGTTTTCTCAACAATATATTTCCAATTGTCTCAGTCCTGGCCATCCGGATTACAACCCAATAATTATTGAAGAGGCAATAAAGCTTGGGGAAGAAGAAGCAACTCAAATGTACGAACTGCATCACAGGATTAAACTTCTTAATAACTCGATCTGATGAAAACATTTTCATTAATGTCCAACGATGATTTACGCATCACCAAAACAGCATACGATAATCTGTTAACGTGCATTTTTAATGGTTCTGTCAAAATTGCAATAAATATACCAAAGGGCCAGAACCCTGAAGATGCCAAGACCAGGAAACAGTTAATAGATGATACCATGTTAATTTGCTCAAGAGTTACGCTTTTGATTGCTGCTATTGATGTAGAACTCGCTCATAATGGCTAATGCCATTGATTTCTCCGATCACAGGAATAATAAGCTGGCTTGTGATTGTATCACAGCTGGTCGACAGAAATATTCCCCAAAAGAAAGTATTTAGATTTTATGGATATAGATGACCAGACCATTTATGGAGGTGCACCGGGTATGCTCATGGATCGGATTCATGAGGTAAATGCGCTTCTTGGAAAATCCGAACTGAAGACTGGGAAAACGCAGTCCTGGCATTTCTGGAAAA
>TBL_comb47_HYPODRAFT_10001190_pt1 | contig 33927 bp, 30 predicted proteins | sample TroBogypolimnion_40_FD_10682 | JGI IMG/M metagenome (IMG submission 10682)
AAGCGCAATCTAATTCCTCAATTGATGAAACACTTGCAAGGCTTTCACAGATTGCAGCACAAAAATATATTGAACCCGCCGTTACTCCTTTTGGTTCAAATCTTAATTCAGGTTGGGTAAATATGCTTCCTGATCCTGAACTAATCGGTTTTAACCTTAGAATTAAATTTGTAGGTATGGGTACTTTTATTAATGATCTACCTACAACTTTTACAACTACAGGCGCGTTCAACTTTACTTCTTCACAGGCGGATGATATATTATCCAACTATTCTTCAAATCCTAATTATGCACAAATAAAACAGGCATTCCTTGCTCAGTCATGGAATGTAACGTTTAACGGCCCTACAATTTTCGGAAAGGATACAGATTACTTGCATATACTTTTCCCCGGTGGAACGGTCACAGTTAATAACCAGCCTGTTACTATTGCCTCTAAAACAGAAACTTTACCAGATGTAAAAGGTTTATTAAACAACCTTAGCATTTTCCCTACAGCATGTCCTCAGGTTACTGTCGGTACTCTTTTTGGAACGCAGGTTTCCGTAAGATATTTACCGAGTATGCAGATAAATGATAAACTTGGTAAGTTTCAATTTTTTGGAATAGGTATCCTTCATAATCTTTCAACATGGTTCTCATTCCCGGTTGATTTAGGTGTTGGCTATTTCAAACAGCAATTAAAAATTGGCGATATTCTTGAAACCAATGCTTCACAAATAGGGTTTTATATCAGTAAGAAAATAGGCAGTACACTTGCCATTATTCCTTACGCAGGATATACAATAGAAACTTCAACAACAAAAATCACCTATAATTTCACATATAATACATATATAGGCGGGACATCACAGACTGTTCAATCCAATATCAATTTCGAAATGGACGGCCAGAATAAAAACGCATGGCTTGTTGGTGCAACAATTAAATTAGCTTTTCTTGAACTTAACGTTGATTACAAGAAAGCCGATTACAATACAGCAAGTGCAGGTTTAACACTCGCTTTCTAATTTTTTTATTATGGAAGGAATAGAAATATTCCTTCCATCTTTAATTCCCTTATGAAAGAAACTGCAATTTATGTACATATCCCGTTTTGTAAACATAAGTGTATTTATTGCGATTTTTATTCAATAACTACCACCTCAAAATTTGAATCTTATCTTGAATCCCTGCTTAAGGAAATTAAATATTATGCCTGGCAATATTCCTCCGGCCGCAATATCACTTCCATTTTTTTCGGAGGAGGTACGCCATCTCTAATGGATCCGGAGTACATAGGAACTATTTTAAGATGTATAAAAGAAAATTTTACAGTTTCATCACAAGCCGAAATAACCCTTGAAACCAATCCGGGCACAGTTGATAAAGAAAAATTCAAAGGATTCTTTGAAGCCGGTATAAATAGAATAAGTATTGGTATTCAATCTTTTGATGATAATGAATTAAAATTTCTTACAAGAATACATTCATCCCGGCAGGCTGAAGAAACTGTTTTTTGTGCTTATGATTCAGGTTTTAACAATATAAATCTGGATTTAATATTTAATCTCCCTGCACAATCGAGGGAACTCTGGCAAAATAATATGGAAAGAGCTATTTCTCTTCCGGTTAAACATATTTCAGCATACAGCCTTATTCTTGAGCCGGGGACTATCCTGAATAAAATGGTGCTTGATAATAAAATTTCAATGCAGGGGAATGAAATAGACGCAGAATTATATGAATGTACCATAGATACGCTTGAAAGACACGGATTTAGCCAATATGAAGTATCTAATTTTGCGCAAAAAGGATACGAATGTGTTCACAATAACACTTATTGGAGGCATGGAGAATATATCGGCTTTGGTACTTCCGCGCATTCCTTTATGGATAAGAAGAGATGGTGGAACTTCCGTTCATTGTCTTTCTATCAGAAAGCTGTTGATGAGAAACAAAATGCTGTTGCCGGAGCGGAATCCCTGACCAAACAACAATTAACAGAAGAATTTGTAATGCTTGCTCTTAGAAGCAGCGGCCTGAGTTTGAAAGAACTTGCGGAAAAATATGGTACTGAGTGGTACGAGCTTAATAAAAAAGAGATAAATTTGCTTAAAAGTGAAAAATTCGTTGAAGCTGCAGAAGATGTACTTAAGCTTACAAAGAAAGGGCGACTCCTTTGTGACGAAATTTTGACCAGATTTAATCTACCCTGACTTTGTACTTATTTCTTATACATTCCTGTCCAAAATCTTAATTCCAAATCTTAGACTACTTTAGATCCTAAAAATAAATACATATTATCCTCTTTTTGATTAACTTTGTGAGCCGCAAATGAACAGGTTCAGATAGATTTTTTGCGACTATATATAGTATAAACACAGCCAAAATAATCACTTAATAATTTGCGAATCTTATAATTTATGTCTAAATTTATAACTCTTTTTCGCCCTCATTAGGGCGATTTTTTTTATATAGGTAATTAATGGACAAAGAAATATTCATAAAAAGAGCCGAAGAGCTTATCAAAGAGCAGGATCTGCTTCTTATTGATGCAATTATCCGCGGGGATAACAAAACCCGGATAATAGAGCTTTTTATTGATGGTGAGGTTGCTATTACTAGTGAAATCTGCAGCAAAATTTCCAACATCATAAAAAGTGCAATTGAGGAAGAAAACCTGATCGATTCCAATTTCAGGCTTGATGTTTCTTCGCCCGGGGCTGACAGGCCTCTGAAATTTCTCTGCCAGTACCCAAAACACATTAATAGGAATTTTGAATTAAGCTATACAAGCAGCGGACAAGTAATTAACATTAAAACAAAACTGACCGGAATTGAGGATGATACTCTTACATTCAACAATGGAAAAAATGAAATTCGGGTCCGGTTCGAAGAAATAAAATCAGCAAAAGTAATAATTAGTTTTTGACGGAGGCGCATCAAATGAACACCGAAATTGTTGAATCCTTTTCGCAAATGGTTCGTGAGAAAAATCTTGATAAAGATGTTCTTGCAGGTATAATTGAAGAAATTTTCGGCCTTTTGGTAAAGAAAAAATATGGACTCGAAACCAAGTATGATGTTGTTGTTAACATGGATAAAGGCGACATAGAAATTTTCCTTGAAAGAGCCATTGTAGATATTGTAGAGGATCCTAACACACAAATAAGCCTTGCCGATGTTAATAAAAAAGGCAATGATGACGGGCTTGAAGTCGGCGATGATTTTGTTGAAAAAATTGAATTGATCGATTTTGGCAGAAGATTAATTAACCTTGCCAGACAAAGCTTGAATCAGAAAATAAGAGAAATTGAAAAAGACATTATTTATAATGAATATTCTGAAATTCTTGGTGAAATTGTAGTTGGCGATATTTACCAGGTACGCAGAAACGATATTCTTATAAATCACAATAAAAATGAATTGATGCTCCCAAGGAATGAACAGATTCCCCGCGAAAAATATAGAAAAGGGGAAACAATCAGGGCAATTGTTAAGGAAGTTAAACGTACGCCTAACGGCCCTGTTATTATTGTATCAAGATCCGATAATGAATTCCTGAGAAAACTATTCGAAATAGAAATTCCTGAAATTTATGACGGTGTAATAGAAATAAAATCAATTGCACGCGAACCGGGCGAAAGAGCTAAGGTTGCTGTTGAATCGCAGGATTCAAGAATAGATGCAGTTGGTGCATGCGTAGGTATGAAAGGTGTACGTATCCACGCGATAGTTAGAGAATTAAATAACGAAAATATAGATGTAATTAATTTCAGCGATGATCCTGCAGTATTTATTCAAAGATCGCTTGCTCCGGCAAAATTGAAACAAATTGATATTGACGAAGATGAAAAGAAATGTGCTGTAACAGCCGACAGTGATCAGGTGTCAATGATTGTAGGAAGAAACGGTGTTAACATACGCCTTGCAATGAAACTTACAGGATACCACATTGATGTTATAAGGGAAGAAAAACCGTTTGAAGAATATGAAGATGATATTGAATTGATTGAACTTCGTGAAGAATTAGGCGCTGATATTGTAGAGTTATTGATCCATAACCGTTTTGATACGGCTGTTGAAGTTCTTCAGGCAGGCGTTGAAAAACTTAAGGAAATTGAAGGTATCACTCCTGAAAAAGCAGAAGAAATTTTTGATATTATAAAAAACCAATTTGAAGAAGAAGAATAATAACACAGGTATTCAATTATATGTCCGAAGAGACCAAATCGAAAAAATTAAGGCTTTACAAGTTTGCATCCGAGTACAATTTAGCTACTGAATCTCTGGTGGATTTTCTGCAAAAGAAAGGCTATGATGTTAAAACCCATATGACTCTTCTTACCGATGAAATGATTAATGATATTAATCTTCATTTCAAAAAAGATATTGAAAAAGCGGAAAAGCATTACAAGAAAATTTCTGAATTCCAAAAGAAGCATGGCGATAAGACCGAAGCTCAATCCGAGAAAGAAGCCTTGAAAGATTCGGAATTAAAACAAGCTGAAGAACCTCCGGTTAGTGAAACTGAAATGCAGGAAATAAAGCATGAACCTGTTACCGAAGAAGCCGGAGAGATTGAAACAGCTGTAGAAACCACTCAGGAACCCGAACAGGAAAACATTCCGGCCGCAGAGGATAAAGCAGTTGAAGAACTTCCTGTTGAAAAAGCCGAACCGCGCGATGATAGAGGCGTATTTAAAACAAAGGCTGAACGGGAAATTGAAGTGAGAAAGAAAGGGCTTACAATTGTAGGCAAGATGGATCTCGGCGGCGATAAACAGAAAGACGGAAAGAAACCTGAACCTCAGAAAGGGGATCAAAAAGGGACTCCTGCTGCTGCTAACGGTGCTACAAAAGTTAAAATTGATGAAGAAGAATCTGCTTCTAAGAAGAAAAAGAAAAAGAAAAAAGTTTTAAAGACCAAGAAAAAAGTAAAAGAAGACGGCGAAGAAGTTGTCATTAATAAAAAGAAAAGAAAAGTTAAAAAGCTTGAAGTTGATAAACGCGAAGTTGAAGCTGCTATCAAGCGGACAATGTTAAGTATGGATGAATCAGCTCTTGTAGAACGTGCTAATGCACGCAAAAAGAAACGTAAAGAAAAACTTGAAATTCAGGAAAGAATCCTTGAAGAGAAAGAAAAAGAAAAATCAACAATTAAGGTTACTGAATATATAGCCGTTAATGAACTTGCCAACCTTATGAGTGTTTCTGTAAGCGATGTAATTCAGAAATGTATTAATCTCGGCTTGATGGTTTCTATTAATCAGAGGCTTGATGTAGAAACAATCACACTTGTAGCGGATGAATTCGGTTTCAATATTGAATTTCAGGAAGAATACAATGTTGATATGATTGAAAATGATGTCGATGAACCGGAAACTCTGAAACCAAGGCCTCCTGTAGTTACAATTATGGGACACGTAGATCACGGTAAAACATCTATACTGGATTATATAAGGAATACTAATGTTGTTGCAGGTGAATCGGGCGGAATAACTCAGCACATAGGCGCTTATAAAGTTAATCTTGATAGTGGAAAGCAGATTACTTTCCTTGATACTCCGGGACACGAAGCATTCACTGCTATGCGTGCAAGAGGTGCTAAAGTAACTGATATAGTAGTACTTGTAGTTGCTGCCGATGATGCCGTAATGCCTCAGACTATTGAAGCTATTAACCATGCTCAGGCTGCAAGCGTACCAATTATTGTAGCTATAAATAAAATTGATAAACCAAGTTCAAACCTTGATAGAATAAGGCAGCAGTTAGCGGATAGAAATATTCTTGTAGAAGATTGGGGCGGTAAATACCAGTGTGTTCAGGTATCTGCAAAGACAGGCGTGAACATGGAACTTCTTATGGAAAAAATTAATCTTGAAGCTGATCTGCTTGAGCTTAAAGCTAATCCTGACAGGCCTGCCAAAGGTGCTGTAATTGAATCCCAGCTTGATAAAGGCAAGGGTATTACTGCTACAGTGCTTGTTCAAAAAGGTACATTAAAGATTGGAGATCCGTTCGTTGCAGGAAACGTTCACGGCCGTGTACGTGCTATGTTCGATGAAAGAAGCAAAAAAGTTTATGAAGCAGGCCCTTCAACGCCTGTACTTGTTTTAGGTTTTGAAAATGCACCTCAGGCAGGCGATACATTCACTATCGTTGAATCTGAAAGAGCAGCAAGAGAAATCGCTCTTAAACGTTCGCAGCTTAAACGTGAACAGGATCACAGACAGGTTCATTTGATTACTCTTGATGAAATTGCCAGCCAGATAAGCAAAGGCGGAATTAAAGAATTGCCTATCATCGTTAAAGGCGACGTGGATGGTTCTATAGAAGCTCTATCAGATTCATTGATGAAAGTCTCTAACCCTGAGGTATCGGTACGCGTAATCCATAAAGCGGTCGGTGCTATAAATGAAGGGGACGTACTTCTTGCAGCAGCTTCTAATGCAATTATTATCGGTTTCCACGTAAGGCCGAATATCAATGCCCGTAAACTTGCAGAAAATGAAGATGTTGAAATTAGGCTTTACAATGTTATTTATGATGCAATTAACGAAGTTAAATCGGCTCTTGAGGGAATGTTATCTCCTGTTATGTCTGAAGAAATTACCTCTACTGTTGAAGTAAGGGATACATTCAAAGTGCCTAAGTTCGGTACAATTGCAGGCTGTTATGTACAGGAAGGTAGAATTACACGTTCAAACAAAATACGTTTAATCCGCGATGGTATTGTTATCTATGAAGGTGAAATACTTGCACTTAAGAGATTTAAGGATGATGTACGTGAAGTTGAAAAAGGATATGAGTGCGGTTTAAGCATTTCCAATTTTAATGATATTAAACCGGGCGATTCAATTGAATCGTATAAAATTATTGAAACAAAGAAAAAATTAGAATCATAATGCCGTCTTATAGAATTGGTAAAATAGAAAATTTTATAAAAGAAGAAATGAGTTTAATATTTCTTCATAAAATTCAGGATCCCCACTTCGGGCTTCTTACAATTACGAATGTTAAAGTAAGTCCGGATTTGCGCCATGCAAAGATTTATTTTTCAATTTATGACAAAGAAAAGCGTGAATCGGCATTAGAAAAAATAAATGAAATTAAAAGTTTACTAAGAACCGAATTAGCCGCCAAAATTCATTTAAGGTTTGTACCCGAGCTTCATTTTTTCATCGATGACACGCTCGATTACGTTGAAAAGATGGAAGGGCTCTTTAAGAAAATTCATGAAGATAATAACGAAGAAAAACCTGATTGAGTTGGGTTTCGATTACGAAGAAGGCAATGTTCTTTTAATTGATAAGAAAATGGGATATACATCATTTGATGTAGTCCGGAAGGTAATGAAGCTTACTAAAATGAAAACGGGGCATGCAGGCACTCTCGATCCCTATGCTACCGGGCTCCTCATTTTATGTACGGGAAAACTGACAAAAAGGATTTCCGAATTTATGGATGCCGAAAAAACTTATGAAGGTATCGTGGAGCTTGGCAGGAGAACTACTTCAATGGATCTTGAAACGGAATTTTCAGAAACTAAAGGTATTGAAGGTATAACTCTTGAAAGCATAGAAGAGGTAAGAAAAAGTTTTTTAGGAAAAATAATGCAGCGCCCGCCTATGTTTTCCGCGGTTAAACATAAAGGCAAATCTCTTTACAGCTATGCCCGCAAGGGAATAGAAATTGACCGTGAAGAAAGAGAAATTACAATATCCGCCTTTAATATTGAGAAAATAGCCCTGCCTGAAATCCATTTTAAGATCGTCTGTTCCAAAGGTGCTTATATAAGGGTTATTGCAGATGATTTTGGTCAAAAATTAGGATGCGGCGCTTATCTTAAAATGCTTCGCAGAACTAATATAGGCGATTATAGTGTTTATGATGCATTGACTATTGATGATCTGAAAGAGTACTTTAAGAATCTAAACATTAAAAGTGAATAATATTATTTTGAATTTAGTTCGTTGAAAGAACTGTTAATCTGAATCACAGAATGAAAATTTATAGAGATATATCTGAAGTAGTTGTAAAAGAAAAATCTGTTGTTACCGTCGGTACGTTCGACGGCGTCCATAAAGGGCACAAGGATATAATTGATTTTGTTGTTCATGAAGCTCTTACTGAAAATGCAGAAAATTTTGTTGTTACATTCGAGCCGCATCCAAGGCTTGTTGTCTCCAGTAATTTTTCTGCCGGAATTTTAACTTCTTTGGATGAAAAAGCAGTGCTCTTTGAAAAATTGAATGTGCAGAATATGCTTGTAGTAAAATTCGATAAGAATTTTGCTAATACCGGCTATGAAGATTTTGTTAAATACTATCTTGTAGAAAGAATCAAGGCTAAACATATAGTAATAGGGCATGATCATAAATTCGGCAAAGGGAGAGGCGGAGATGAAAACAGTCTCAAAGCCCTTTCTGTTGCAATGAATTTTGAACTTACTGTAATACCTCCCGTAAAAGAATTTGGAGTTGAAATCAGTTCTACTAAAATCAGGCAGGCTTTATATGAGGGAAAGGTATCGGAAGCGAACAAATTTCTGGGCAGAAATTATTCATTACCGGGCAAAGTTGTAGAAGGAGTTCAAAGAGGCAGGCAAATTGGTTTTCCTACTGCCAACATTGAACCTTTTGACAAAAATAAACTTATTCCGGCTTTGGGTGTTTATGCAGTAAAATGCCTCTATAACGAAAAGTATTTACACGGCGTGCTTAATATAGGCAAGAGGCCTACATTTGAAAATCAGGATATAGTCTTTATTGAGCTTCATATTCTGAATTTTGAAAATAATATTTATGGCGCATCAATTGAAATTGAATTTATTGAAAAACTACGCGATGAAAAAAAATTCAACTCAGTTGATGAATTAAAAGAACAAATAAATAAGGATATTATTAAAACCAAACAAATTTTTAATTAAATTAATTAACTCCGGTCAATTCTGGAGTTATATCGAAAACAATAAACAGGAGTAACAAAATGTCATTATCAAAAGAACAAAAACAAGATTTCGTAAAAAAATACGGCGCTAATGAAAAAGATTGCGGAAAAGCTGAAGTGCAGATTGCAATTCTTACGGAAAGAATTAACCAGCTTACCGGCCATTTTGAAGCACACAAAAAAGACCATTCTTCACGGCGCGGTTTAATGATGCTTGTTGGTAAAAGAAGAAGAATGCTCGATTATCTCGCAGGAAAAGACATTGCAAGATACAGAGCAATAATAAAAGATTTGAATATTAGAAAGTAAAAGGAAATTTTAAATGATTTATACTAAAGAAATAGAAATCGGGAATAAAAAACTTTCAATTGAAACTGGAAAGTTGGCAAAACAGGCTAATGGAGCCGTTATGGTTCGTTACGGAGATACAATGGTTCTCGTTACCGCTGTTGCCGGCGCATTAAGAGAAGATGTTGACTTTTTTCCTTTGCAGGTTGAGTACCGTGAAAAATATTTTGCTGCCGGTAAAATCCCGGGCGGCTTTTTTAAGAGAGAAGGGAAACCAACTGATAAAGAAGTTCTCAGTTCACGCCTAATAGACAGGCCTATCAGGCCCCTCTTTCCGAATGAATATAAAAATGATACTCAAATTATCGCTACCGTCTATTCTTACGATACTGAAAACGACGCTGATGTTATTGCTGCTGTCGGTGCATCTGCTGCTTTAATGGTTTCCGATATACCTTTTCTTGAAGCAATTGGTGAAGTTAGGGTTGGCAGAGTTAACGGACAATTCATATTAAACCCTACTCATAAAGAAGTTGAAGAAAGCGATATTGAATTAGTTGTTGCAGGAACTCTCTCCTCTATTATCATGGTTGAAGGCGAAGCTAAGGAAGTATCAGAAGAAGATTTCATTACTGCCTTGAAATTTGCTCACACAGAAATAATTAAAATTGTTCAGATGCAGAATGAACTCCGCGAACTTTGCGGAAAACCTAAAATTACTGTTACTGAAAAAGTAATTGATGAAAATCTTGTAAAAGATATAAATGAATTGGCTCTTCAGAAATATGCTGAAATTGTAGGCTCGGTTCTTGCTAAAGAAGAACGTGCCGCAAAGAACTCTGCATTAACAGATGAAGTGCTTGCAGCTCTTGCAGAAAAATATCCTGAAAAAGAAAAAGATGTCAAAGAAATCCTTCACGATATGGAAAAGGATTTAATGCGCAGGCAGATACTTGAAAAGGGTATTCGTCTGGACGGCCGAGATACAAAAACTGTAAGGCCTATTTCTATTGAACTTGGTTTACTTCCAAGAACACATGGATCAGCATTGTTCACCCGCGGTGAAACTCAGAGTTTAACTACATTAACACTGGGTATAAAAGGGGATGAACAGATTATTGACGGATTAATGACCGAGTATAAAAAGAGATTCCTATTACACTATAATTTCCCTCCATTCAGTGTAGGCGAAACAGGTAAAGTGATGGGTCCCGGAAGAAGAGAAGTAGGACATGGAAATCTTGCAGAGCGCGCATTAAAGTATATTGTTCCGCAGGAAGAAAATTTCCCTTACATTATCAGAATCAACTCGGATATATTGGAATCTAACGGTTCTTCTTCTATGGCTACTGTTTGCGCAGGTTCTCTTGCAATGATGGATGGCGGCGTTCCTGTTAAATGTGCTATTGCAGGTATTGCAATGGGCCTTGTTAAAGAAGCAGACAGTTATGCAATTCTTACAGATATTTTAGGCAATGAAGATCATCTTGGCGATATGGACTTCAAAGTAGCCGGCAGTGATAAAGGCATTACAGCTATTCAAATGGACCTTAAAATACAAGGTATTTCATTTGAAGTAATGGAAACTGCATTAAAGCAGGCAAAAGAAGGAAGAATGCATATTCTTTCCGTAATGAACGGTACTCTTGCCGAATCAAGAAATAGTATTTCAACATACGCACCAACACTTCTCAGTACAAAGATCAGGCCTGAAAAGATTGGCGCATTAATAGGCCCTGGCGGAAAAAATGTTCAGGGTATCCAGAAAGAATTTGGTGTTGAAATTACGATTGATGAAGATGGAACGGTACATATTTCAAGCCAGGATAAAGCAAGTGCAAAAAGAGCAAAAGAACATATAAAACTATTTGCTTCCGAGCCTGAAGTAAACAAAGTTTACATGGGCAAAGTAATTAAAATAGCAGAGTTCGGCGCTTTTGTTGAATTTATTCCGGGTATTCAGGGCTTGCTTCATATTTCACAGCTTGATAACAAAAGAATAGAAAAAGTTGATGAAATATTGAAAGAAGGCGATAGAGTAAAAGTTAAATTATTAAAGATAGAAAACGGAAAATTCAGCCTTTCAAGAAAAGCAGCATTGAATGAGAAAGAACCAACTGAGAATAACGAAGTTGAGAATGCTGAATAAATTTCAGCATTCATTCTTATTAAAGGCTTTATATGAAAATTGGCAATCTTGAAATTGGAAAAAAACTAATTCTCGCTCCGATGGCCGAGATATCCGATTCTTCTTTAAGAAAAATATTTAAAGAGTATGGCGCGGGGCTTACCTTTACTCAAATGGTAAGCGCCCAGGGCGTCATTAATAATAATTTTGATACTCTTCGTTATTTATCTTTCAGCAGGGACGAAAAACCAATCGGCGTGCAAATTCTGGGAAATGACCCCGCAATTATTAGCGAGGCTATTCTGGAAATAAAGAAATTTAAACCCGATTTAATAGACATTAACTGCGGCTGTTCAGTGGATAAGGTCCTGCGTCATGAAATGGGCTCATCACTGCTATACAACCCGGCACGGCTTGCTGAAATAATTAAAAGAGCTGCTCTAAGTGCAGGTGATATACCTCTTTCGGTTAAACTGCGTTTGGGCAAGGATAAAAAAAATATTAATATTATTGAAAATGCAAAAATTGCAGAGGATAACGGAGCATCATTAATTACTGTTCACTGCAGAACTACATCCGATAGCTATGAAGCTGAAGCAGATTGGACTTGGCTTAGAAAAGTTAAGCAAAATGTTTCAATAAGTGTTATCGGTAACGGTTCTGTATTTACACCTCAGGATGCATTGCGGATGTACAATGAAACCGGATGCGATTCCGTTATGCTTGGGCGGGGCGCTATAGGTAATCCGTTTATTTTTTCAAGGTTTAATTCTATTATTGAGGGGAAAGAAGACCTTGGGCATCCGGGAATTGACATTGTAATGAAGGCTTTATTAAAGCATATCGAATTGTTAAAAAATGAATTCGGGGAAGACCTTGCTTTAAATAGAGCAAAAAAACAATCTATTTGGTATTTGCAATTCTTTAATGGAACTTACAGCTATCTTGAAAAAGTTTTTTCCGTTAAAAATCTATCGGATTTAAATAAACTGATATTAGAGCATTGCGAAAAAGTTAAAGGTAATTTTTATAGTGATGATACTGTAGAAATTTATCAAAAGTTTAAAAAAAGGATTCTCTTCTGGCTGGAGGAAGAGAATGAAAAATTAGTTGAACGGTACAACTAAAGATGAGTTTAATATGGTAAAAGAAATAGTAATAAATTCTTCCGAAAGTCAGACAAGAGTTGCTATTACAGAAGACAGCAATCTGGTTGACTTTTTTGTAGATCATCCTGAAAAAAGAAGGATGGTTGGTGATATATACCTTGGCAAAGTAGCAAGAGTACTGCCCGGCATCAGAGCTGCATTCGTGGATATTGGCCAGAAGCATGATGCATTCCTTCACTTTTCCGATATTGGAGACAGAATGGAAAGCCTCCAGGGAATGCTTGATGAAGATGATGATATTGATGAAGAAGAAGATGAAGCAGGTGCAGAGCCCGGTGAAATAAAACCGAAGCATGAACGTGCTAAACCTCAAATTGAAAAAGAAGGTTCAATACCTAAGCTTCATAAAAATCAGGAAATTATCGTACAGATAATTAAAGAACCTGTTAAAGATAAAGGAGTGAGGGTTACTTCTTCCATATCTATTCCCGGAAGGTTTTGTGTACTTCTTCCATTTGATTACAAAATAGGTATTTCTAAAAAGATACATGATTTTAAGGAAAGAAGAAGGCTTAGAAAATTAGCACGCGGAATATTGCCGGAAGATTGCGGTTTGATTATCCGTACAGCGGCAAAAGACCAGACTGAAGAATCCTTAGCGCTCGATCTAAAATATTTAAGCCGCGCGTGGAAAGAGGTCCAAAATAAAGTTAAGAACAGCACTCCGCCAAGCCTTGTTTATCAGGATCTGAATACTACAGTAAGTGTAATTAGAGATTTGTTTACCCCCGATATTTCACGCGTATTTATAGATTCTAAAAAAATGTTTAAGGAAATAAGGGATTATGTAAGCCTTATTCAGCCTGAACTGGTAGAAAAGATAGAAATATATAAAGAGAAAGAACCTGTTTTTGAATCGTTCAAAATTGAAGAGCAGATCAAAGAACTTACGGGAAGAAGGGTAAACCTTCCTAGCGGCGGGCATATAGTAATTGAGCACACGGAAGCAATGACTGTCGTAGATGTTAACAGCGGCCGTTATGCAAAAAGCAAAGACCAGGAAGTAAATTCTCTTAAAACCGATCTTGAAGCCGCGCGCGAAATAGTTAGGCAGCTCCGTCTTCGTGATATCGGCGGACTTATGGTCGTGGATTTCATTGATCTTGAAGATGACAGAAACAGAAAAAAAGTCTACGATGAGTTGAAAAAAGAATTTAAAAAAGACCGTGCTAAGATTGCAATGCTTCCTATGACCGAATTCGGGTTAATGCAGATTACAAGACAGCGCGTAAGAGAAAATATTCAACAGTCGCTAAATGAAGTTTGTCCCTATTGTTTGGGAACCGGAATGCTTACTAAAAAGTCCAATATGATGTATGAAATAGAAAATGCAATTAAGAGAATTAAGAACGAGAAAAAATCGCGCAGGCTTACATTGCATATTCATCCTTCATTAGGGAGCAAACTTAAAGAAGGAAAAATCTCAAAACTGACTAAGCTTCAGTTCAAATATTTTGTAAGGTTGGTTTTGCATGAAGATGAAAAATTAAATCCGCAGAAATTTCATATCCTGGTTTCAAAAAGCGGAGAAAATATTACTGAAGAATTTTCCTGATATTGGATTAAATGCTTCAATGAAGCTAAAATTGAATCAAATTTTCAGACTTAAGGAAAATTAGGTATTTTTGAAATATTGTTATTAATCACTATTTATTTTTGAATCTATTGATATTTTGTCTTAAAGATAATTTGTTTTTATTAGAAATATAGAGGAAAGTTAAATGAAATTTTTTATTGATACTGCGAACCTTGAGCAGATTAAAGAAGCCGCTTCCTATGGCCTTCTTGACGGCGTTACTACCAATCCATCATTGGTATCAAAGGAAGGGAAAGATTTTAAAGAATTATTAGTTGAAATTTGTAAGATTGTTGACGGTCCTATCAGTGCCGAAGTTGTTTCTACCGATTATGAAGGAATGTTAAAAGAAGCAAAAGTACTTCACAAAATTCATAAAAATATTGTTGTTAAAGTACCATTAATAAAAGAAGGAATAAAAGCCGTTAAAACATTATCATCCGAAGGGATAAAAACCAATGTTACGTTGTGCTTTTCCCCATCGCAGGCATTGCTTGCTGCCAAAGCAGGTGCAACCTATATTAGCCCATTCGTAGGCAGGCTTGATGATATCAGCCATGACGGTATGCTTCTTATTGAACAAATTATTCAGATATACAAAAATTATGATTATAAAACAGAAGTTCTTGTTGCAAGTATAAGGCATCCGCTTCACCTTGTTGATGCCGCTTTAATGGGCGCTCACGTGGCAACAATGCCATTTGATGTAATTGAAAAATTATTTAAACATCCTCTAACGGATTTAGGTTTAGAGAAATTTTTAAGCGATTGGAAAAAATTAAACCAGTGAGAAAACTATGAAAAAGACAAAATTTTATTCTATTCATGAAAAATTAGGTGCAAAAATTGTAGAGTTTGCAGGTTATCTCATGCCTGTACTTTATTCCTCAATTATTAATGAACATAAAGCAGTTAGAAACGGTGTTGGTGTGTTTGATGTTTCCCATATGGGGGAAGTATTTATCCGCGGCGATAAAGCTTTAGACCTTATTCAGCAGATAACGGTAAACGACGCTTCTGCGTTAGCCGATGGTAAAATTCAATATTCAGCTATGTGCTACCTTGACGGCGGCATTGTAGATGACCTTCTTGTTTACAGAGTTTCGGAAAAGGAATATCTTCTTGTTGTTAATGCTTCGAATAAAGAAAAAGACGTTGCATGGATGAAAGAAAATAATAAATTCGGTGCGCAGATTGATGATGAAAGCGATGAATACTCATTATTGGCTGTTCAGGGGCCGAAATCAAAAGATACAATTCAGAAAATGTGCGATAAGAATTTAGACCTTGAATATTATCATTTCTTCAAAGCCAAAATTGCAGGTGCTGATGCTATTGTTTCCAGAACAGGCTACACTGGCGAATTAGGGTATGAAATTTATTTCAAAGGCGATGAAGCTGTTGCACAGAAAATATGGAATACTCTTTTTGAAGCAGGCAAGGAATTTAATATACAGCCTATCGGCCTTGGAGCAAGGGATTCTTTAAGGTTGGAAATGGGCATGTGCCTTTATGGAAATGATATTGACCAGACCACCAATCCTCTTGAAGCAGGCTTGGGATGGATTACAAAATTGAAGAAAGATAATTTTAATGCTAAAGATGTATTGCTGAAAGTTAAAGAAGCAGGCTTGAAGCGTAAATTAGTCGGTATGGTATCGGAAGAAAAAAGTTTTCCGCGTCATGGTTATGATATAAGCCTTAACGGAAAAGTTATTGGTAAAGTTACAAGCGGTACCGTGAGCCCTATTCTTGATAAAGCTATTGCAATGGGTTATGTACCTGCTGAACTTTCAAGCGAAGGTTCTAAAGTTAATTTTCTTATTAGGGGAAAAGAATTTCCCGCTACAGTTGTTAAATTCCCATTTATTAAGAAAGACAAATGAATATAAGAGTATTATTTTCACCGAATAGTTTTGAAGAGCTTTACTTTACAGGTAAAACTACTGTTGTTATAGATGTATTACGTGCTACTACTACTATTGTTACAGCCTTAAGTAACGGTGCCCGTGAAGTAATTCCTGTTGCTACATTCGATTTTGCTATGAAAGTATCGGGTAATATATACAGCGGACTTACACTTCTTGGAGGAGAACGTAACACCAAAATGATTGAAGGTTTTAATTTGGGTAATTCTCCTCTTGAGTATAAGGAAGAGGTCGTAGCAGGTAAGTCAATTATTTTTTATACGACAAACGGAACCAAGGCAATTATTAAAGCCAAATTCTCCGAAAATCTACTTATTTGCTCGTTCAACAACATAACAGCCATTGCTGAACATATTGTTAAGTTAAATAAAGAGGTTGAAATAATTTGTTCAGGCACTAACGGATTCTTTTCTATTGAGGATGTTGCATGTGCAGGGAAATTAATTATGGAAATGCAGACTATTTCACCGAATATAGAGATGCATGATTCAGCAAGGGCAAGTGTTGCAATTACAAAAACATTTGCAAAATCAATTCCCAAACTTTTAAGGGAATCGGAACATGGCAAACTGTTAATTGAAAACGGATTTAAGGACGATTTGGATTATTGTGCCAAATTGAATTCTTCTAATATTATTCCTTATTTTTTCAATGGATCAATAAAGAAGTTAGAAGAATCGGCTCCTGATACACTGAATTAAACTAAATAGTAAAATAAATGGCAGAAAAAAAGAACGCCAAGAATCCCGAGCCGCCTGAAAACCAGGTAACTTTTTCAATTGAAAAAAAGAAAAAGCTTCTTGGTATTTTCCTTATACTGTTGGGGATTATTATTTTATTGAGTATCCTCACGTATTCACGTTACGATCAGGCTAATCTCAGGTACACGTTTTCAGATATGTTCAAAGTTTTCTCAAATGAACCAGATTTTGCTAAACGCGTAGACAGCACCAATAACTGGCTTGGAATTTTCGGTGCATACATATCGGACTTTTTTATCAATGGTACATTGGGTTACTTCTCTTTTGTATTCCCTGTAATAATAATTATTTGGGGTTATACATTCGCAAGGAAGAGAGACCTGAAATCTGCTATTGCCAATTCTAATTTTCTGCTTGTAGCAGGTATTCTACTTGCCTCCTTATTTGGATTATTACGCTTTTTACCAGGCATTAAACTTTTTGAAGGTTCAAGTGAAATTTCAGGAAAAGTGGGACTCTTTTTCGGCACTGCGTTCGGAAGGCTGCTTGGCGGAGTTGGTGCTGTACTGTTAATTTCTACTCTTATGGTGGTTACACTTATTATTGCTTTTGATTTCCCTTTTGGTAAATTTTTTGATTCTCTTGTTAACCTATTCAAAGATAAAGATAATGATGAAGCAGAACCGGCAGTAAATATTAAAATAAAAAGGCCTGTTCAGAATGAACAAGAAAATGTTCCGGCTAATGATGGGAAGAAAGCTAAATCATTTTTCGGATTAAAAAAAGATATAAAAAGTAGTGAACCTGAGGAAGAAGAATCCAAAAGGCCTGAAACAAAAATTACAATTATTAAAAAAGATTCGCATGATAAGATTGCTGCACCTGATGAAGAAATTCCTGTTGTTCCCGCATCGTCTAAAAAGGTAAAACCCTCCAAAGATGATCCCGGGGTTATTGACAAAGATAAAGAAGCTGCTATGCCCGATCAGTGGAATGAAGAAATTAATTTTAAACCCCTTAAGTTAGATTTATTAAACGCACCGCGCGATGAAGACATTAAAATTCCGGAAGCTGAATTAAAGCGCAATGCAGAACTGCTAAAAGAAAAACTTGCTTTATTTGATATCCAGATAGACGACATATCGGTGACACCGGGGCCGGTTGTTACACTATATGAAATTGTCCCTGCTCCGGGTGTTAAAATCAGCAGAATAGTGAGCCTGGAAAATGACATTGCTTTGGCCCTTGCAGCACGCGGAATAAGAATTATTGCACCCATCCCGGGTAAAAGTGCAATAGGTGTAGAAATACCAAATGCAGAAGCTACGTTGGTAAGTGCCCGTTCCGTAATAGCAAAGATAAAAGAAAGCAAGGCAGAACTGCCTATGGCATTGGGAAAAACTATTGCCGGGGAAGTATATGTAACGGATTTGGCTAAAATGCCCCACTTGCTCATTGCAGGTTCAACAGGTTCGGGAAAAAGTGTAGGCATTAATATGATTATTAATAGCCTGTTATATTCCAAACATCCATCCGATATTAAGTTTGTAATAATAGATCCTAAAAAAATAGAACTCTCTTTTTATAAACGTTTGAGTAAGCACTACCTTGCCGTTTCACCCGATCTGGAAGAAGAAATTATTACCAATCCTTCAAATGCTCTGCTTGCATTGAAATCGGTTGAGTATGAAATGGAAAAAAGGTATGATAAACTTGCAAAAGCAAGTGTAAGAAATATTGTTGATTATAACGCAAAAGTCGCCGACCCTCGCACCTGCCCAAAAGATACGGAAGAAATGAAGCATCATAAAATGCCCTATATAATTGTGATAATAGATGAGCTTGCAGATTTGATGATAACCTCAGGCAAAGAGGTTGAGGCGCCTATAGCACGCCTTGCACAGCTTGCCAGAGCGGTAGGCATTCATCTGATACTTGCAACGCAAAGGCCTTCGGTTAATGTAATTACCGGTGTAATTAAAGCAAATTTCAGTGCCAGAATTGCTTATCAGGTAGCGACTAAAATTGATTCGCGCACAATTCTTGATATGAATGGTGCCGAACAGCTTCTCGGCAGGGGAGATATGCTTTTCCTCCCGGGATGGGCACCGAAACCAATTCGTATTCAAAATGCATTTATTTCTACCGATGAAGTTGAAAGAATTACTAATTATATTTATGTACAGGAAGGATTTTCAAAGAGGTACTTCCTCCCTTCATTGTATGATAAAAAACTGGAACGCGGAGGTAATTTTTCAAATGAATTAGATCCTATGTTTGAAGAAGCTGCAAGAGTAGTTGTCCGCCACCAGCAGGGGTCTGTTTCATTATTGCAAAGAAGATTAAAGCTTGGTTATTCAAGAGCTGCAAGAATTGTTGATCAGATGGAACAGGCAGGAATTGTAGGCCCTTCGGAAGGAAGTAAAGCTCGTGAAGTAATTATAGAAAGTGAAGAACAATTAGAAACTCTTTTGAGAAACCTATGAAAAAGCTAAACATTTTATTTTTATTCCTTATACCTGCACTTATATATTCCCAAAGTGCAAAAGAAACACTTTTATCGTTTCAGAATAAATACAAGACTGTTAAAAGTTTTACAGCAGACTTTGCACAGGAAACTAAAAGTAATCTTAATAAGGATACTTATAAGAATTCAGGTAAGATTTATTTTGAAAAGATTAATAAATTCAGAATTGAATTTCAGGGGCAGCTTTTAATCACGGATGGTACTTCTGTATGGAATTACAACAAGAAACAAAATAAAGTTGTAATTACCAATTATAATTCCGAGCCTTCGGTATTTTCACTTGATAAGTATATTCTTGATTATCCAAAGGATTGTGAAGCTACTTACTTTAACCAGGCGCAAAAGATTTTATTGCTTAAACCTAAAAAAAAGGGAATGGATTTTAAGGATATTAAAATTTACACATCCAATTCGCAGATAATGTCCAGGATTGAATTTACAGATGCAAATGGGAACTATTATTCTTTTGAGTTTTCTAATGTTAAATTAAATGAAAAAATAAACGGCCAGCAATTTACATTTATAACCCCAAAAGGAGTCCGTTCCGTTGACCTCAGATAGCCCGAATAATAATAAATTACGGAATATAGTAGGTGTAGTTTTAGCTTTTGTTCTGGCAATCATATTTCTGGTAATTGCATTTAAGAATGTTGATTTTCCCCAGACCTTTGCCTTAATGAGAAACCTCTCTATGGGCTGGTTTTTATTATATATTGTTCTATTTTACTTGTCCCATTTACTTCGCGCCCTCAGGTGGAAGGTCTTAATCAAATCCGTTAAAGAGAAAACCTCGGTTCTGAATTTATTCGGTTCGCTTATGATAGGTTACGGAATTAATGTACCTGTCCCACGATTAGGAGAATTATACCGCGGTTTGTTTCTGGGAATATGGGAAGGCATTTCGCGTACTTCTATGCTTGGTTCAATTATTCTGGAAAGGTTTATTGACATATTTTCTTTTACCATAGGCGCATTAATATGCATACCCATTTATTCAGGGAACCTTTTAAGTGAAGTCAGCTGGCTGAGAAATGCATTGATAATTGGCTTTATTATAACTCTATTTTTTATTGTAATGCTTTTTGCCGTTATGTTATTCAAAGAAAGAATTACGGCAGGTATTGTTAAAATTGCAAGAGCAATATCGAATCCTTTAGCAGTTAAAGCAGAATCTTTTTTTAATATGCTGTTGGTCGGTTTTGCAAGTTTAAAAACAATAAGAGATTATTTTGTAACAGTTTTATATACTGTTTTAATACTTCTATGTTATGCAGTTTCAGCGTGGGCGGTATTTAATTCTCTCGGATTGCAGAATGTAAACTTCGGCATTGCATGGATTTATATGATTTTAGGTGTTGTAGCGGCTATGATTCCTACACCCGGCAATATAGGCGCATATCACATGGTTACGATATTCATATTGCATACCTTATTTGGATTTTCTAATGAAACCGGCGCTGCTTTCGCATTGCTTATGAACACTTCACAGGTTATATTATTTATTCTAACTGGAATTATCTTCTTTACATTAATAAATAACCTTAACGCTAAAAGAGGTATAAAAAAAGAAAATTTTATTTCAGTTTTCAGATTAAGGGAGCAGTCGGGAAAATGAAAAAAATAATTTTATTTTGTGTATTGATTATCACTTTTGCTAATGTTGAAGCACAGGTTAATATTACGGCAAGTATGGGAGTGAATTATTTTTCAATGCCGTCGCTTAAGGATTATGTAAATATAAATTATGCTGGCGGTACAAATCTTATATCCTCATTTTCTTCCTCTGTTTCTTTTCTTGGGGAAATAGACGCTCCTTATTCCGATAATTTTGAATACGGTTTTGAATATGCATATGAGTTGTATTCTTACAATACTCCGTCTCTATCCGGGGGCCAATACAGTATCACATTAAACCAGCACAAATTATCGCTTCTTGGTTATTATGTAATAAAGGGGAAGGGCTATGAGTTTAAATTCGGCGGCGGGGGAGGCTTAAGGTTCCTTTCTGTAGATGAGGAAATTTATAACAGCCAAAATTACAAATCAACCGGGTATGGATTTCTTTTAAGGGCGTGCGGGCTTACTTCATTAGGCGGCGATTTATATGCCAATATCGGGGTGGAAATGCGTTATGACCTGCCGGGAGAGCCTTCAAACGGGCAAAACAAAATTTTTGACGGAATTCTAAATAAAAATGTGAATTTTAACTCTTTTTCTGTAGGTTTGAAAATTGGAATAACATATTTTTTATAGGAGCGAAATGAATATATTTGAAGCAATTTTTCTTGGTATTTTGCAGGGCCTTACTGAATTTTTGCCTATCAGCAGTACAGGGCATTTGACTCTTGCCGGCAAATTATTGAATTTGATTAATCCCGATGAACCATATAAATGGACTGCTTTTATAGCAGTAATACAGCTTGGTACTATGCTTGCCGTTGTAGTTTATTTCTGGAAAGATATTATAAATATTATTAAGGCATTCTTTACAGAAAATATTAAGGGTATAAAAAAGTTCAGCGAACAATCCCTTGATTCAAGACTCGGATGGTTTATTATTATTGGTACAATTCCGGTTGTAATAATCGGACTTGGATTTAAGCATCAGATTGAAGGTGCACTTACAAAGAACCTGCTTGTTGTTTCTTTTAGCCTTATTGTACTTGGCATTATTTTAGGGATTGCAGAAAAAGTAGGATCCTTCAAAAAAGATATCACCGGTATTAAGTGGCTTGATTCATTAATTGTTGGTACTGCACAGGCTTGCGCCCTTATTCCGGGAGCCTCCCGTTCGGGGACTACAATTACTGCAGGTATTTTCCTTGGTTTTAACAGGGAAACTGCTGCAAGATTCTCATTCCTGCTAAGTATTCCTGCTGTTTTTGCAAGCGGTTTGCTTGAACTGAAAGAGTCTTTAAGTTATGTAAATTTTTCCGATTCCGTTAATCTATTTGCAGCTACATTGGCATCGGCCATTGTGGGTTATATTACTATTGAATTTTTACTTCGCTATCTTAGAAGAAAGAGTACGTTCGTTTTTGTTTTTTATAGAATTATTTTAGGCGTAATTATCTTAACATTAATATATAGTAACATAATAAAACCATAGGAGTGACTATGAGTAAAAAAATCTATTCAGCAGCTCTTCTGCTTTTAATTTTTGTTTTTGCTGTTAATACAGCAGCTCAGACAAAAAATCAGGAAAAGCAAACGAAGGCAAAGACCGAAACTGCCGGTAAGAAAGATATCAAACTTGAAACTTTATTGAATCTGGGTGAAAATGAAATTCTTATTGCTAAAATGGAAACCAGCATGGGCACGATAGAACTTCAGCTTTATGCAAAAGAAACACCAAAAACAGTCAAGAATTTCGTAGGGCTTTCATTAAAAGGATATTATAATAAATTAACGTTCCACAGAGTAATTGATAATTTCATGATTCAGGGGGGCGACCCTAATGGTGACGGAACAGGCGGAAAAAGTTTCTACGGCAAACCATTTTCAGATGAATTCGTTCCAAGCTTAAAGCATGACGCAGCAGGCCTCCTTTCTATGGCTAATGCCGGCCCTAATACAAACGGCAGCCAGTTCTTTATTACATTAAAAGCACAGCCTCATTTAACAGGGCGTCATACCATTTTCGGAAAAGTTATTAAAGGTATGGATGTGGTAAAAGCTATCGGTAAAGTTAAAACAGGACCTAATGATAAACCTGTTAAACCGGTTATTATTAAAAAAATTACAATAGAGAAAAAAACAAAATAGTTTTTAGATTTTCATGCCGGAGTAGAGAAGTGAATTTATAATGAAAAATTCCTTGCTTTACTTCGGTTCATTTTTTTTATCTTTACTTCATTAAATCTCAAGAGTGTTTAAAATCAATGCCCAGAAAGGAACTGCCCTCTATATATGATATTGGCAAATTCATAAAGCCTGATAAGCTTTTGCCCATTTATTTCTTTTGCGGAGAGGATGGTTATACAATTGACAGCGCTGTAAAAGCAGTAGAGAAAGCCTGTCTGCCTCTTGTTAAAAACGAATTTGACAGGGAAGTAATAAACCTTGATAAAACTATCTTATTTTCTTCGGTAATTGATCTTGGGCTGGGTTTCCCTTTCGGGGATGGGAAAAAAGTAATAATTGTAAAAAATTTTGAAACTGTAAAAGATAAAGGACTTTTAAGGGAATATGCATTAAAGCCGGCAGATTTTACAATAATGATTATAACTAATCCGGCAAAAATTTCAGATTTTGAAAAAGAACCATATGCTACTCTTTATGAAAAAGGATATATTTTTGAAGCACGTGAATTAAAATTTGATGATCTGGTTAGCTGGCTTGTTAAACACGCCAAAAGAAACAAGCTTGTTCTTTCGGCAGATAACGCAAGGGCGTTGGTGGAAATTGTAGGTGAAGATAAAGGGCTTCTTGAAATGCACATTCAGAAGTTCTATGACTTCCTTGGGGATGGCGGAGAGGTCACTTTTGATATTGTAAAGAAATTATCCTCCTCTACTAAAGAATATTCTATTTTTGACCTTCAGGATGCAATTTCTGCAAATAATAAAGCCAAGGCAATTGAAATTGGATATAACCTGCTGGACTGCGGTGTTGAAATTGTTCAAATTATTGGAATGCTTGCCAAATATATAAAGACCATAGCTCAATCTATAGATTTTGTAAAAGAAAATACGAACCAGTTTCAGGCAGCTAAAACTTTAAAAATAAGCTATCAATATTATTTAGGCTGTATAAAGGCAAGGAACTTTATGAACCAAACGGCTTTAATAAGGGCAGCAGATGCCCTGTTAAGTGCAGATGTTGCCGTAAAAACCACCGCAATGGAGCATAAGACGGTTTTATTGATATTAATTGCCGGAATGCTTGGTGAAACTAGACCTTGATATTAAGCGCTTGAATAATTAAAATTGTTAAAGATTTTTGAAACTTTTTTGAAATATGCAGAGTATAAAATTCATTGGAAAAGAAACTTTCTGATTTGACAGATGAAGATTTGATTAAGGAGTTTCAGGATAGTAATACGCTTGAAGCTTACGAGATTTTGGTTAAACGGTATAAAGACCCGTTAATGAACTTTGTTTACAGATTTATTGGAGACAGAGACATTAGCTCCGATATTGTTCAGGATACGATGATTAAGTTTTACATGAACAAAGATTCTTATCGTTCTTTCGCAAAATTTTCAACTTGGATTTATACAATTGCCGGAAATTTGGCTAAAAATGAGCTAAAAAGGAGAAAAAGAAGAAAAATCTTTTCCCTTGAAAATGACGACGACGAAAAATCCATTCAAGTTGCAGATAAAACGGTCATTTTGCCCGATGTAGCCGCTGATTCACAGATTAAAAGTGAAATAATTCAGAAGGCTTTATCTAAAGTTAAGGATGTTTACAGGGATGTTGTAGTACTCAGAGACATTCAGGAATTATCCTATGAAGAAATTGCAGAAATTACCGGTTTATCGCTTGGTACGGTTAAATCCCGTATTAACAGAGGAAGATCACAATTACAAAAACTCTTAAAACATATTTATAAAGAGTAGGCGCCTATGAAAAAAAATATCTACAATTTTAATGAGGAAAAATTTACAAACGTTATTGAAACATTAAAAGAATTGCCTAAAGTAAACGCTCCCGATGATTTTGAGTTCAATTTGATGCTCAAAATTCAAAATGGGCAGTTTGAAACCGAAAAAGAGGAAAAAAGGCAATCTAAATTATTATGGATTCTTACTCCTGCCGCTCTTGTTGTTACTACGGTCATTTTATTCATTGTCTTTACCGGCACTCCTATAAATAACCAGCTAAATCCTATTCGTGAAAGGGGAGATATTTATTCCAGCCTTGGCGGTAATTCTGAGCCTAATGTTAAAAAAGAGTCTTACGCTCAAAAAACTGTTAGGGAAAGAAGCTTTGTTGCCGATAAATCAGCGAAAATCCAGAATGAAGACAATAGCCTTGATGAAAACGGCTTTTTATACCAGCAATATTTGGCTGATCCTCTTTCTGCTGTATATAAATCCAATAATTCCTATAAACTTGATAATCTGATAAACGGAAAAGGTTCAGATTTACAGGGTATTAGAGGCGCTACCAATGTAAAAAAGGAAGAGCAATCTAACGGCTACTTTATGGGGGATATATTCCCGGAAAAGTCATATATTAAAAAGAGCCCTGTTAACGATAAAAAGGCAGTAATTGACTCATTAAAGAACCTCGATTCCAGGAATGATACACTAAAATTGAAAAAGAATACAAAGAGATAGATTGTTTTTTTTTACTATTTTTCTTAAATTACTATACTAAAATCTAAAGGATACGTTGATGAAAAAGGGAATTCATCCTAATTATAAAAAATGCGAAGTCTCCTGCGTATGTGGAAATTCATTCGTTACAAGATCTACTGTAAGCTCCATTAAGTTAGAAATTTGTGCCGCATGCCATCCATTTTTCACTGGTAAGCAGAAAATGCTCGATTCCACCGGTAGGGTTGAAAGATTCAATAAAAAATACGGAAAAAAATCCGCTTAAAGTTTATAAAGGCAGTTTTTACTGCCTTTTTTCTTCCACCAGCAATGTTCTATTTTATTTGCGTGTATTTAATTATCTTGTTATTTTCCTATTGTTTTCTTTTCCCCACAAATTGAGTTTTTATGGAAGACCAAAATCTTAGTTTAAATCTTTTCCAAAGCGTTAGGGGAATTGCGGTAAAGATATTAAACAGAGTAGATAGAACCGATGCTTACCTTGATAAATTACTTGAAATAGAAATAAAAAATTCCGAATTAACCGGCCCCGATAAATCCCTTTTATTTGAAATTGTTCATGGCGTAATGCGCTGGATGGGACGTATAGACTGGATTCTTAACGGCTTTTATAAAGGGCAGTTTTCCAAATGTATTCCTAACGTAAAGAATGCACTCCGTGTGGCGCTTTATCAGATTTTATACCTCGATAAAGTACCCGATTACGCTGCGGTAAATGAAGCTGTTGAATTTGTAAAAAAAATGCAGGGGCAAAAACCTGCCGATCTTACAAATGCAGTTCTACGCAATATTATAAGAAGTAAAAACGCGATTAATTATCCTAATCCGGAAGAAGATCTTAATAATTATTTAAGTGTATATTATTCTCATCCCCATTGGCTGGTTAAAAGATGGGCATTGCGTTACGGAAGAGAGTTTACAGAGCAGCTGCTAATTGCCGATAACAATAAGCCATTCCTTGCATTAAGAGTTAATAACATTAAATCGAACATAGAAGAGCTAAAAGCCCTTCTTGATAAAGTTGAACTGAAATATACACAGGGGAAGTGGGTAAAAGAATTCGTCAAGTTGAATACACTTACTAATATAACAGATTGGGAGTACTTTACTAAAGGTTATTTTACTGTGCAGGATGAAAGCACCGGTATCCCCTGTAAATTGCTTGATGTTAATCCCGGATTGAGGGTATTGGACTTATGTGCAGCCCCGGGAGGCAAAACAGCTTTTCTTGCCGACATGATGAATAACGAAGGGGAAATAGTTGCTTTAGACAGGTATGAAAGCAGGCTTAAAATCCTAAGTAAAAACCTTGAAAGGCTTGGCGTTAATAATGTTAAGACCCTTGTTGTTGAGGCTGAATTATACGAAACCGAGGAGCTGTTTGACAGGGTGCTGATTGATGCACCATGTTCGGGTCTTGGAACATTGACCAAAAAGCCCGATATTAAATGGAAAAGGGACTTGGGAGATATTAGAAAAATTGTTAATATTCAATATGATTTATTAAAAAAAGGTGCAAGTTTACTTAAATTAAACGGTATTTTGGTTTACAGTACATGCACACTTGAACCTGAAGAGAATTTTGATATAGTCAAAAGATTTCTGAATGAGCACGAAGGGTTTGTTCTATTGAATGCTAAAGATTTTGTAGAGCATGAATTAGTTGATGCTAACGGATGTGTACAGACATTCCCCAATGTTCATCAAATTGACGGATCTTTTGCCGCAAAACTGCAAAGAATAAAATAAATAAAAATTATGTACAGCGATTTATTAAAGAAATTTGCTGCAGAATTAAAAAGTAACCGCGAAGCCAAACAGGTTACTTTAAATTATATTGCGGCTAAAACCCGGATAGATATTAAATATCTTACCGCAATTGAGAATGCAAATTTTGATGTTCTTCCGGAATTGTATATCCGTGCATTTATAAAAGAATATGCTGCTACAATAGATTTAAATTCTGAAGAAATTATTAAGAAGTTTGATCATGCACGAACAGGAAAACAAGAAGAGCCTGAACATCACGCGAATCATGAAGAGGAAAAAACAATAGAGCCGGAAGCGGTACATTTGCAGGAAACAATTCATGCCAAACCAATTAAAAACCACTTCGATTCTGAAGAACCGATACCTTCCGAAATTCCCCTTGAAGAATTAAAAAAGCCGTTAGATCACCGAATTATTTATGCCGGTATTGGCGGGGCTGTAATATTTATTATTTTAATTATCTATGCAATTATTGGTTCATCAACTACTCTTGAAAAAGAGGCGGCAAGTTCGTCACAGGATAATATAATTGAAAAGAAACGTTTTGAGGAAGTACAGTCACCGGTAAAAGCAGCAAATGTTCCGGGAGACAGCCTTCGGTTGAAAGTAGTTGCTAATGATAAAGTATGGTTTAAAGTAACTTCAGATCAGAATACTCCCAAAGAATTTTTGTTTGCCCCTCAACAGTCGGTTGTTATAGCTGCAAAATCAAAATTTACATTGTCAATTGGTAATGCAGGCGGTATTAATTTATTTCTTAACGGTAAGCAAATGGAGCCGCTTGGTAAAATTGGAGAAGTTAAATCAGTTGAAATTGATAATGCAGGATTAAAAGTTCTAAAAATTGACCGCCCCAAGAATGAGCCTACCGTTACAAAAACAAATTGAGCAGCTTCGTAATGAAATCAGAGAGCATGATTACCGTTATTATGTTCTATCTGATCCGTCCATTAGCGATTATGAATATGATCAGCTTTTCAAAAAACTGGAAAAACTTGAAAATGAAAATCCGGGTCTAATTACAACGGATTCTCCTACACAGCGAATTAGCTCGGACGCTGCAAAAGAATTTTTACCTGTTACACATAAAAATCCCATGCTCAGCCTGCGAAATACTTACACGGAAGATGAATTAATAGATTTTGATAAAAAGGTTAAAGAAGCTCTGCCCGGTGAAATGGTTGAATATGTAGCAGAACTTAAGATAGACGGGCTCTCAATCAGCTTGATTTATTCAGAGGGCAGGCTTGTAACAGGCGCTACTAGAGGGGATGGAACTACCGGTGAAGATGTTACATTAAATATAAGAACAATTAAATCCGTACCTCTGAAGATAAAAGATGAAGCTCTTCAAGAAACCGGAATAAAAAATTTTGATGCGCGCGGTGAAGTTTTTATGAGCCTTGAATCATTCAGGCAGATTAATGAAGATAGAGAACTTGCCGGTGAAAAACTATTTGCTAATCCGCGTAATTCTGCAAGCGGAACACTTAAAATTTTAGATCCTAAAATTGCCTCTAAACGGGGACTTGATGTTTTTACTTATTACCTTGCGGGAGATGGTGTAAACACAGAAACCCATTACGAAAATCTTACCCTGCTTCAAAAATTAAACTTGAAAATTAATCCGCACTCAAAATTGTGCAGAAGCATAGATGAAGTTATGGATTATTGCCGCCTCTGGGAAACAAAAAGAGATGAACTTCCTTATGAGATTGACGGTGTAGTCATTAAAGTTAATTCTTTAAAACAGCAAAGGAACCTTGGCAGCATTGCCAAATCCCCAAAGTGGGCTGTTGCATTTAAGTTTAAAGCAAAACAGGCCTTCACAAAATTAATCGGTATTACATGGCAGGTGGGCAGGACAGGAATTATCACCCCCGTGGCGGAACTTGAGCCTGTATTACTGGCCGGTTCTACAATAAGCAGATGTACTCTACACAATTATGATGAAATTCTGCGTAAGGATATAAGGGTCAATGATACTGTAGTTATTGAAAAAGGGGGAGAAGTAATACCCAAAATTGTTAGTGTCATTTTGGAAAGAAGGGATAGAAATTCTATTCCAACTAAACCGCCTGAGTTGTGTCCTGTCTGCAATTCTAAATTAATTAAACCTGAAAATGAAGTTGCATATTATTGTAATAATTATGAATGTGATGCGCAGGTTAAAGGCAGGATAATTCACTTTGCCCATAGGGGAGCAATGGATATTGCAGGCCTGGGTGAAGCTTTAATTGAACAATTTGCCGACCTGAATTTTTTGAAATCATATGCTGATATATACAGCCTGAAAGATAAAAGGGAAGAGCTGATTAAACTTGAAGGCCTGGGGGAAAAAAGTATAGATAACCTTCTTGCGGCAATTGAAAAAAGTAAAGAAAAATCTTTTGATAAAGTACTTTTTGCGCTGGGGATTAAATATGTAGGCGCAGGTGTTGCACAGAAACTGACAGATAGTTTTCCATCTATAGATGATATGGTTAAAGCTTCAAAAGAAGAAATTGAAGCTATTTATGAAATTGGTCCCAGTGTCAGCCAAAGTTTAACAGAATTTTTTAAAAATGATGGGAACCTGGAACTGATAAAAAAGCTAAAAAAAGCAGGATTAAATTTCAAAAAAGATGTAAATTCTATAGAGAGGAAAAAATTTTTAGGCAAAACTTTCGTTCTTACTGGAACTTTAACGAGTTTGACCCGTCAAGAAGCAGAGGAGAAAATATTTTCTCTTGGAGGAAAAGCATCTTCGTCTGTTTCTAAAAAGACCGATTATGTCGTTGCAGGCGAAAATGCCGGTTCAAAACTTGATAAAGCCAAGCAGTTAGGTGTAGTTATATTAAATGAAGAAGATTTTTTAACATTATTGAAATCAGACAATGTTTGAAAGTATTAAAGCTAAAATAGCAGCAGGTGTGGTTAAGAAAAGATTTATCAGGAAAAACTTTTCCCCCGTAAGTTTTAACAATTTCTCAAAGGACGCAATCAATTATTTTGTCATTCTTCCTGAAAATGATGAAGATTTTAGGAATTGCTTCCATATTATAAAATATTTGTTCGAAAAAGGGAAAAATATAACCCTGTTTATCTCAGAGCCCAGATATTCTATTGTGCCGGAGAAGGAAAAATTCAAGGTCGTGTCCTTTAATATTCAGCAAATGACAAAGCTCCGCATTCCCGATAGCTCTTTAAGGGACAGAATTGCAAAGCGGAGTTATGATGTTATTTTAAATTTAAATAGATTTGACGATGTATTCTTAAATTCAGTGGTCTTTGTAGCTAACGCTACATACAGGGTAGGGTTTAAAAATAGTGAAATTTCTGAATATTTGAACCTTCAATTCCCTATGGATAAAAATAGTTCTAAGATTTCTTATGAAAATTTATTAAATTCCCTTAAGATGTTTTAGGGTATTAAATATAAAGGAATAATCAGGTACCTATGAGCGACAATACTTTTAATTACGAACTCAAGAAAAACGGTGATGTTGTGATTTTTAAGCTTAATGAACGCCGTTTTGATTCATCTATTGCCGGTTTTGTTAAAGGCGAGTTTACTATTCTTCTGCATACTGAAGAAGTTAAAAAATTTATTATTGACCTTTCTGAAGTTGATTATTGCGATAGTTCAGGTTTAAGTGCTATTCTTTTAGCTTTCAGGATTTTACAGTCTAATGAGGGGAAAATAAGGCTTGCTTCCCCTACTAAAAATGTTAAAACGTTGATAGAAATTTCTCAGTTGGATAGGGTCCTTCCTATTTGCAACACTGTGGTTGAAGCAATTCAAGAACTGCAGACAAATTAATTGTTGTGGCTGATTTTAACAACAGATTAATTGACTATATCGTCATTCTTGTTTATTTGGGACTTGTCTTATTTATCAGTTTTTTATACAAGAAGAAACAGCAATCCGTAAAAGAATATTTCTTGGGAGCTGTTGATGTTCCCTGGTGGGCTGTCACTTTTTCTATTATTGCTTCCGAAACAAGTACACTTACATTCATTTCAATCCCCGGACTTGCATATATAACTAATCTTAATTTTCTGCAGGTTACTTTTGGGTACCTGATAGGAAGGGTTATAGTTGCTAAATATTTTTTGCCCGCCTATTTCAAAGGTGAGCTTACAACTGCATATTCTTTTCTCGAAAACAGGTTCGGAATTAAAACAAGATCCATTGCTTCCATTATATTTTTATTTACCCGTGCCGCCGCCGAAGGTGTGCGTTTGTTTGCAGCCGCAATTCCCTTAAAGCTTCTTCTGGGCATTGATTATACTTATGCAATTTTAATTGTCGCTTTAATTTCTTTTATATATTCATGGGCCGGAGGAGTTAAAGGTATTATCTGGGTGGATGTTCTGCAAATGGGAGTTTATATTGTTGGTGCTGTAGTTGCATTAATAATTATTTTTGAGAATAAAACTACTCCGTTTTCAGCGTTGTTTCAAGCTGATAAACTTCAGGTATTTAATTTGAATTTCGGCAGCAGCATAGGTGAATTTTTTGCAAAGCCATATACATTGCTTAGCGGTATAATAGGCGGGACATTTTTATCAATGTCATCGCACGGTGCAGATCAATTAATTGTGCAAAAACTTTTAGCAACACGGAATTTGAAAACTGCACAAAAAGCACTTACTGCAAGCGGCATTCTTATTATTATTCAGTTTGCAATTTTCTTAATGATTGGTTCCGGTTTATTTCTTTTCTACGGAAAGCTGAACTTAAAATCAGATGAAATTTTTCCAAAATTTATAATTGAAAACCTGCCGACTGGATTATCCGGGTTTGTAGTTGCAGGTCTGCTTGCAGCAGCTTTATCATCTCTGGCTGCTTCAATATCCTCAATGTCATCATCAACCATTTTTGACCTGCTCAAGAAAAAAGTAACGAATCTGAAAAATCAATCTGCAGTAATTCTTGTTCTTAGTATTGGTTGGACTTCCATTCTTGTGGTCTCATCCTTCTTATTTATGAATTCTTCAAAAGCATTGGTAGAATTAGCGCTTGGAATTTCCTCGTTTACTTTCGGCGGGCTTTTAGGTGTATTCTTACTTGGCTTGCTAAATAATAAAGCTAACGAAAAAACTGCCATAATTTCCCTTTGCGTTACTACTTTCTCTATGATTTTCATTATTATCAATAATCTTACGTCGTGGACCTGGTTTATCTTCATAGGGGTTTCTATTACACTTATTACAGGGTTTATTTTTACGGGATTTGTGGCAAAATTTTTCCCGAATAAATTTAATAAATGATATTTAAAGCTTAAATAAATATTTTTATATTAAATGTATAAATTCTTTTTGGGAAGCAAATGGCAAACAAAAATATTAAAGAAAAGCTGCAGACAAGCCTTAGGATAAAAATAATTATCGTACTTGGGGCTATTTTTCTTATTATGCTGATGTTTCCCAAAGGGGAATCAATAGAATCTAATGTTACTGTAGGCTCTATCTGGATACAAAATGACTTAATTGCCTCTAAAACATTCGAAATTTTGAAAGATCCAGATATTTATAAGCAGGAACAGAAAAGAGCCGAAGATGCAGTTCTTCAGATTTTTACCCCCGACAAAAATGCTTTAACAAAATCCCTTGATTCAATTAAAAACTATAATAAAGTATTGCTGCGCTGCCTTGATGAGTCAATTGCCGAAGGAGAGAATGGCAAAAATTCCTCAATTTTAAGTGATGAGTCATTTAATGAATTTAAGAAATTACGTTTGCAGGAGTTTGCTTCTACAGGAAAAAGTGAGAAGAAAATATTATCTTTTTTCAATGCTGCCAATGAATTCCTGAAATATTATTACCAGAAAGGTTTATTAAGTATTTCTTTTCAACAGATTGAAAAAGACAGTATTGCTTTGAGAGACGGCAGGTTTGAGCAAAGAGTTGCCAAAAGCGATTATAGAGACCCTGATTCTTCCAAATCATTCATTTATAATTATTTTAGAAAAAATTACGATAAAGAATTTTTAACTGCATGCACAGAATATATATCAAGATTTCTTCTACCGGGTATTGTATTCAACCGGGATTTAACAGATGAAGCTTATATATTAGCCAAAGATAAGGTTACCCGGAATATTGGTATTGTAAATGAGAATGAAAGAATAATTGCCAAACATGACAGGGTAACGCCGGATGCAAAATTAAAAATTGAATCTTATAGAATTGCCAAAGGAGAAGAAACCGGCTTCTGGGGTATGTTTGTTCAGGGGCTTGGAAAGGTTTTTCATATAGGTGTTATTTTTGCTCTATTCTGGATTTATATTTTTCTATTCAGGAAAAAGATTTTTTATGATAATGTTAAAGTTCTTCTAATTGCTATAATTGTACTAATTGTTGCTGTGGCAACATATTTGATTTCACAGATTGAAGCTCAGGCACCTATAGAATTTTTAATATTCGTTCCTGTGGCTTCAATGCTTCTAACTATTATTTTCGATTCAAGAGTGGGCTTTTATGGTACTGTAATAATAGCTCTTACAGTAGGAGCTTTACGCGGGAATGACTATGTGTTTGCTGTTATGAATATTGTGGCAGGCGCACTGGCTGCTTACACAGTAAGGGATATTAAAAACAGGACTCAGATATTCCGGTCATTTTTCTTTATACTT
>TBL_comb47_HYPODRAFT_10001194_pt1 | contig 33881 bp, 27 predicted proteins | sample TroBogypolimnion_40_FD_10682 | JGI IMG/M metagenome (IMG submission 10682)
AATATCCTTCATGCTATTGGCTACAACTGTAGCCTTCTGACAGGTGACTCAAGCAGGGTTCCCGCTGTGGAAAAGAATCATTTTAACCATGGGCTTCTCCTTTCGTAGTTTTAGTTTTTTTGCGATTCTGGAACTGTTATCCCTACCTTACGACATATCATCTATCTATAACCGTATGATTAGACGAAAGTTTATTCTCCTTCCCGGTCATTTTCTTTATCCTGATTCTCATTATATTTGTACTGTTTATATTTTCATCCTTCATAGACGAATAGTTATATTCTTCAGGAACAATTTTACTTACCATTCTTATAAGAATATCTTTTTTAGAATCAAAAGCTGATACTATTTCAATGTTTCCGAAGCAGATAACACTCTTATATATTTGAGAAATACCACATGCTTTCTCATGCAAAATTTGTGGCCCATCAGCATAAACCAAAAAACATACTCTGTTGTCCTTTTTAATACTGTCTATCTTTTTGCCATTCATCGCACTGTGAACATAGATACAACCATCATCATAAAAATAATTAAGTGGTATTGCATAAGCTCCATCGCCCAGAAGAGCGGCAACACCGAGGCGTTTACGCAAATTAACGAGGCCAGAAACATGAGCATGGCGCAGCAAGCCTACGGCGAGAATCTCAACGCGCCGTTCCTGAAGCATTATGCGAGTACCCATTTTGACCACTCGACAACACCGGAGGCCCTGGACCGAGCGGCGGACTTTTTGAGCAGCAGAATCACGGACGGCGGTGACAAGGGAAAGGCGTATGTGGATACCGCCTACAAGGACTTCTTGCGCAGCTACAGTAGCCCTACATCGGCTGGAGGTAATTGGGGCGGTCAGGCGACAAGCGACGCTGTGCCAGGCGCTCCGACGGCAATGAACAGGGCGAGGGAGCAAACCGATCACGTCAACGCCACGAACTACCAGGACGGAAAGAACGTCGGCGGTTGGTCGCCTGAGGCACATAATACGCAAACCGAACTAGACAAAAAGGCGATTGATATTGCCGATAGACAGGCAAAAAGAGCGGCTGAATATCACAAAGGTGTGGAGAGTGGCGGGAGCGTTGTCAATATGGGATTGAACGTTGCATCGGAACTCGGCGGCAAAGCCAAGAAAAATATCGAAGAAAATAAGAAAAATCAGGCTGCTAAAACTCCTGATTATCCGAACTATCCGTTTTAGTCATCGTGATGAAACATATTTCCAGGAAGACCGCTATGCATAGGATCAAATATTAAATCACCATGATCACTATCTGCATTAGGTTCCATCGAAGTATTACGCCATTCAGCACCGGAGTCTTTCATCAACCGTAAGAACTTGAATATGACGAAACCACCAATAGCGATAGTGATCAAAAAACCAATTGTGTAGCCGTCCATGATGTCATCCGTAAAGCTGAAGTTGCCCCCCTGTTCCCCAAGGCTGAGAGAGTGAAGAGTGAAAATAGGTCGAAAAACGACCTCATTTTAAAAAATTTATCTTTTTTTTCACAAAAGTCAACATGACCCGGAAGGTCATGGCTCTTTGCGTTTAATGGATGCAATACGGGTCAGGTGTTTTTTATCATAGGAAAAAATCTCAGTGACATTATGACGATCCATGACCGCCACAATATAGCCATCGATGAAATCGATGTTCCGCTCCATATACTGTTCAACCGCCTTTTCCACCAAGGGGCCGTTGATGACCTCAAGACCAGGCGTGGCCAGAATAGCTTTGACCATCGGCCCAATAACGCTATTCCCCAATTTGTAGAAGGATTCGAGAACCCAGACAACCTCGGCGATGACCATTTCGGTGGTCATCAACCGCTCTTTCCCTCTGGCGGCGAGATCCAGAAGCTTTTCCACCCTGTCGGCTTTGGCCGGATCATCGTTGGTGAGATAGCGAATAAAAATATTTGCATCGAGGAAACTCACGTTCATGACATTTCCTCAATAGTCCGGCGGCTCAGCGCGTCCTTGGCGGCCTGCCGTTCTTTGTCAGGGGCTCCGGTTCCGGTCACCGAACCGCGAAAGTCCCGAAGGGTTTTCACGGGAAGGAGAACGATTTTGTCCCCTTCGATGATGAAATCAACCCTGTCGTTGGTGCAAAGCCCATATTTTTTACGAATTGAAACTGGAATCGTAACTTGGCCTTTGGTGGTTATCGTTGAGATCATTTCCTACCTCCTGTTTAATGGCTTACCTTTACAATATAGTAAGAAATGTCAAATGTCAAGCAACCCACAATGCCTAGTCGCGGTAATGCGGTAAAATTTGCCTGGGAAAAGGACGCTGCTTTGCAATTACAGAATCAGGAAATAGAACCCGCAGGCCGCTTGTAGCCAAGCTGAACGAAAATGGCCACCGATTTTAACGCCGTCATTGATGAATTTGTCTCCGGGTACGGCTTCTCCAGAATGCAGGTCATCTGCACAATCGAGAAGATATTCTCGGAGATGCTCTCCCGTTGGCACAGGGTCAACGTCACAGTCATGTACAGCGATGGTCGCCTGCGGGCCTTTGGGTATTTTAAGTCGAACGGCTATTGCGAACAAAGAGAGATCGATCTGCAAAAACCCGACGCAAAAGGTTGGAACACCGTCAAGAGGATCATCGAACAGAATATGCAACTGGCAGCAAATAATGCAAAATATTACCAGGCATCAAGAGCCACGATGATGGGTTGGGGAACTATCAGCAACATCGTACCCGGCGACAAGCTGATAGTGGAACTTACACTTGCCGACAAATTCGCCAACACGTTTGAAATCTATGCCGAATGCCCGATCTTGCGGATAGGCCGCTACGAACGGCTGACATCTGCGTTTGCCCCAGGCATGAGACGGGCGTTCTGGGTCAGGGCGATTCACCCGGTCACGATCAACGGCACTCCCCGGCTCAATGTAACGCTGAACAGGACATCAAAAAATTTGCCGGCAATGCTGCTGAAGGAAAAAATGACGGATGAGGAACTCACGGTGCACTGCTTGCGCAGGTATCCGGGCCAAAAAAGTTTCCTCGCGACCAACAAGCCTGTTCTGAGGGAGACAATATTGGATATCGAAAACGAACTGCATGAACACGTTTGTGTCAAATACTCCAGATAATCAAGGGGCCGAACAAGACATGCTATTCAAAAAAAAGGAAGAAGAGACGCGGATGGAGCTTGGAGAGGGGGTAAATCTCTCAGCGATGCTGTGGACAGTCGCTGAGATGCGATTTACAGCTTTTTACCGCTCCCTTGCCACCCTGCTCCTGCTGGCAATCGTCTTAACGGCTCCGGCCAGTGCGACAATGTATGCGTACCTTGATGCCAAGGGGAATCGTCATTACCGGGATGTCAAAGAGGGGGCGAAAGGACGGCAAGAAATAGCCACAGCCAGTCACTATTATCTCCTCAGGGAATGTCACCACTATCCGGTGCCGAATCCGGCACATGGATACGGTGTCCTTCCCGTCCTCGTTGGTTCCGGGGAATTGGACGGATATATCCAGACAGCGGCCATGGTCCACCAGGTCGATCCGTTGCTCGTCAAAGCGGTGATAAAGGCGGAATCCAACTTCAATACCCATGCGGTTTCATCAAAAGGAGCACAGGGATTGATGCAGTTGATGCCGAGTACCGCCGGGGATCTCCGGGTTGCCAATCCGTTTGATCCTCAGCAGAACATCAACGGCGGCACTAGATTTCTCCGGTCCCTGCTCGACAGCTACAACGGCAATGTTGAACTGAGCCTGGCCGCATACAATGCCGGGCCAAAACAGGTTGAGGCAGCTGGGGGCATACCGCGCTTACCGGAAATCAGAAATTATATTGCCAGAGTTTTGCAGAATTACAGGGCGTACAAGACCGGCCAGAATTAATCGCTCGCAATGCTTGAACCGCATCCAGAAGCATTGATGGAAGCATATCAAGTAAGCCGCAAAATGAACAACCCAAGAAATAATGGGCCGGAATGTGTGGCAAGAGGTCGTTGCATGATGCTTCAACCCGGTGATAGGTCGGCCTTTCCAGATCCTTCCATATCTATTGACTCGGTATCTTTGAGATCGGGCTAAAAAATTGGTTCCGTGCTGCTAATTTTTTTGGAGTCACTACGAACCAACGCGTATCTAACGTTGAATTTGTCGGATATCCGGGCGAGTTCATCTGTCGACCTCTCCCCTTAGTACAGGCAGGTGTTTCCGCAAGTTTTCCATCTCCGGCTGATGATTACATTGACCGCGATTTAGACCTGAACGAATTGAGTGGGGTCGTAACTTCGAACATTTTGCGTATGAGGAAGGATCTGGCATACTGAGCTTGGAGAATCCGGAAGGTTCGACGACCAACAAGTAAAGGTACTCAGGCAGTTCAAAGACAACGAGAATATCTGTTTCTTTCAGGATCCAGCCAAGCCATAATGGAGGTTTTTTTGTTATTTTCAGGAAAGAGAGACATCTTTTTTCCTACACCTGGAATTTCACAAAATGACCTACGTAGCATAGAAAGAAAAAGCCAAAGGCCAAGCCCTACGGGTGCTCGCATGCTCGCAGCCCCGCTCTCTTTTTTTTCCCACGCTGCACCTCTGGGTGGCGAAGGAGAATAGGCGTTCTGCCTCCGGGGTGGCTCGGGGTCAATGGCTATCATCTCTGAGATACCCCCTTACCTCTTTAAGTATACGGGCAAGTTCTTTCAACTGGAAAGGCTTGGCGATTGCCGCTGAGAAGCCGTAAGCCTGGAAATTCGCCAGCACAGGGTCGCTCGAATAGCCGCTTGATACGATAACTTTCGCCACTGGGCTGATCTGATGAATTCTCTTAACCGCTTCTTTTCCTCCCATCCCCCCAGGTATGACGAGGTCCATAAAAATAATATCCACCGGTGTTCCTGAATCCAGAGCATCTTGATATTTTTTGATGGCTTCATCACCATCTTGTGCGAATATTACCTGATGACCGAGCAAATCAAGCATGGCCCCTAACACTTCCCTGACCATTTGTTCGTCATCCATCACCAAAATCCTGAAACTCTGATGTTCATCTCTGACATCATCCATTTCCAGGTCGCGAAAGACAGTCTCACCCGGCATTCCAGGCAAAAAAATAAAAAAGGTGGTTCCGGCTCCCGGATAGGATTCTACTGCAATAATGCCCTCATGTTTTTTGATGATCGAATAACAGATAGCCAACCCCAGGCCATACCCATCAGATTTGGTTGAAAAATAGGGATCGAAAATCCGCGACAATATTTTGGTAGGCATACCAGATCCATGATCGGTCACCGATATCCGGATATAGGGACCCGGAGGCAACTGGACAAGATGATTATCCCCTTCCGACCTGACATTCTCGCAATCAATCTCGATAACGCCTCCTCCCGGTATAGCTTGGGTCGCGTTGATAACGATATTCTGGATGACTCGTTCTATTTGTCCTCTATCGATATCTGCCGGCCACAAGTTATCAGGAATGGAAAAATGACAGGTAAAATGATCACTGTTCACCGCGAGATTGACGGCGTTCCTGACCACCTCGGCGAGATCGGTTATTTTTTTTCTCGGTTCGCCTCCTTTGGCAAAAATGAGCAACTGGCCGGTAAGGTCTTTGGCGCCCATGCAGGCTTTTTCGGCTTTCATAAGTAATGCTCTTGTTTTTTCAGTTAAGGTGGTGTCAAACATTGAAAGGTTGATATTGCCGAGGATAGCGACCAGGAAGTTGTTGAAATCGTGAGCAATGCCTCCTGCCAGCAAACCGATCGATCGTAATTTTTCGACTTTTAACAGCTCCTGTTCCATTGAAACCTGGTTGGTTACGTCATCGATCCTTATGATCGTCCCTTCCTCAGTGTCATATCGAAAAGGATAGGTAGTGATATCTAAATAAAGCGTTGCTCCGGCATGCTGGGTTGTATAACGGCGGAATTGCCATTGGTCGCTCTCATGCGTCGTCTTGCCAAGGATGTCTTCTGTGGTGAGATCAAATACCTTCAACATCCGTTCAACAGGAGCACCTTTCATGTCATCGCTATGCAAGCCACTGATTTTTTGGGCTTGAACGTTCAGGAAGGTTATCGATCCAGCGACATCCACGCCGACCAGAGCGCAAGTCATCGAATCGAAAATACTTTGCAGGTGATTTTTCAATCCCTGTATTTTCGATTCCGCCTGTTCGCGCTCTCGAACCTCAGCTCGCAATTGTTCAGTTTTTATCGAGAGCTGGCTTGTCCGTTCCTCAACAAGTCGCTCCAGACTCTGATGGAACTGCTGGAGCACCGGGCGTGCCGCTTCCAATTCCTGAATAGTTGTCAGGGCTGAATGGGAAATATAATCAAGTTCGTTATTTTTGTTGTTCTGGGTGATAATGTTTTTATCCAGATCATCGAGCCTGAGATCGCCCTCTTTATACTGCTTCAACCACGATTGGAGGCGCCGCATCGGCCTAAGCAGATACCCAAGAGAAACATAGACAAAGATGAGAGCGAACGTTGTTGCGATGAGGGAGAATAGCAGAATTTTAAACCTACTGGCTTTGAATTCTCCCAATTCGGCCGCATAGCTCTTGTTGATTGTCAGAAACCATGGCGTCGGATCTATAGAGAGGAAAGGTAGTTGTTTGCCAAAACGCGCTGTCCCCGTCTTCTCGTCCGTGGTATTTGCAAGGTTTTGAGTGAGGTGATTAATGACAATAGTGAGCCCCAATTCTTTTTCCATTTTCTCAACAAGTGGGGGAACGATGTGTCGGGAGACAAGAAGAGCGCCCCGGAAGACGGTACCGAACTCCATGATAGGGAGGACAACCAGGAAGGAGATGCCTTCTTCACGTTGCACTATGCCGGAGAATCCCTGATGCCTTGCCGCCATACGAAAAAAAGGGTCGGTCGCTAAGGTATCATTGAAAGCAAACTCGTCGTGTCCTCTTGCTAAAACGGTACCGTCCAGATCGACAAAAGTTACCTGGTCCACTAGCTTTGAGGATATGCTGTTGCTCCCCACCTGATAGAGAAAGTCGGTTTCTCTATTTTTGTAGGCACCGAGGAGTCTGCTGTCCCGGGAAATCATTTCGGTCAGCTGTTCGGTCGTATCCAGAACCAATTGCAATTCATTTTCAACCCGGGCAACTTGCCCGACAATATCTTTTCCCTGCTGATCAGACAAACGCGTGATCATCCCTTGGAGTTGGAAGAAGACAAAGCCAATGACGCAGGCAATGGGGATGAGAATCCAGAGGAAAATACGATGAATCAAACTAAAACGAATCATAATGGTGGTATTTATTTCTGACGGCGCTCTTGCCGGACGATATCGTAGAAAGAGTCGTCTTTTACGAGAAATCCTCTGAGGGTTGAAGAACTGTTGGTAAATGTTTTATCATGTTCTGCGTTTCGCAAAATTTCACGAATCTCCGCAATTATCTTTGGTGAAAGATGCGGACCTGCGACAACTGGATTCCAGGGGATCGGATCTGAAGTTCCGAGAATTTGAAAAACGTCTCCATTTCTTTTGATGGCCTCGTTCCAGGACAATGAACTTACCCCACCGGCATCAATGGTCCCTTTGGCGATCGCATCGTAAATTTTATCGTGTCTATTGAGAAAATAAGTTTTTGAAAAAAACGTATCTGGGTCAAATCCTGCTTTCTTGATCATCTGTCGCGGATAGAGGTATCCGGAGGTGGATTTGGTTTCCGTATAACCGAAACTTGTTCCTTTAAGAGCCGCAAGCGATTTGAGCCGGGAACTTTTTCGGGTTATGATCAGGCTGTGGTAGTAAGCTTCCGGGTCTTTACAGGTGGCAAGATAAATAAGTTCAGGAAACTTCTCCTTGGCTTCAACATAACTGTTTGGTCCCAAGATGCCCAAATCAGCTGCCTGAAGATCGATACGCTTGCCAACCTCTTCATAATTTTGAGCAATTACAAAATCCACCTGCTTATGCAGCTTGCGGCTCAGTAATTCTACAAGTGGAGCATATTTAATCTTGAGCGTTTCCGCCTGGTAATCTGGAATAGTGACAATGACGAGTTTGTCGCCGGCAGCGGTTGATTGCACTGCAAAGGCCAGTAGTAACGCGATACAACTCAAAAAGCAGGCCCATGTTTTTCTTTTTTCAGAAACCAATGTCAGCTCCTATTAATTTGTGTGGTCCTGCCTGAATGGACCGGAAACGCTGTGCCATTTGAGCAGATAAGAATCATTGCCGCCAAAAAAGGCTTCTGCACAAAAGACTATCGACGATGGTTCATTACAAGATTCTGTTTTTTTTGAGAAGAATGACGTCCTGAATTAATGCAAATTTAACAAAGCTTCTATGCATCGGTAAGGAGGATCGTTTTTCCGTAATCGAGACATGTCAACCTTTTCGCTACCTGAAGAAAAAAGCATTAATTCAGGGAACAGATACTCTGTGGGCCATTATTTCGTGGAATCGGGAGAATCTAAATCTGTAGCAACTTCGGGGTTGGCCTGCAGCGCATGAGCCAGACGCAACTCCCTGAGCATGGCCCGTTTCTTGAACTGATGCGCCTGCATCCGGCGCAGGATGCTATCGAGAACCTGAACGGCGGTCACCACATGGGGACCCTTGTTGAGCATGACGCATTCGGCACGGTGGCCCATGGCGGCATCGGTAATCTCGGATCTGGACGGAATCCCATCCTTGGCCAGTGACTCGAGTACCTGGGTTGCCCAAATCACCGGAACATGGGCCGCTTCGCAGATCCAGAGAATCTCTTCCTGCACCTCGGCCATGCGCTCGAATCCGCACTCAACCGCCAGGTCGCCCCTGGCGATCATCACCCCGCAGCTGGGCATCTGCATGGCGGCAAGCAGCATGGCGGGCAAGTTTTCAAATCCACGCTGGGTTTCTATTTTCAAGACAATGGCAGGCTGGCGTTTCCCCAGGCGAACCAGGTGATGCCGAAGCAATTCAACGTCCTCGGCGCTGTTGGCAAATGACAGTTCAACAACATCGGCATATTGGGCGACAAAGGCAAGGTCCTCGATATCCTTTTCAGTCAAGGCCGGCAACCGCAGCACGCTTTCGGGAAAATTAATACCCTTGTCCCCACGAAGTTTCACTCCTTCTAAACGGGCTTGGGTGATCCGGACCAACACCTGGCGCTCCTCAATCGTCTCAATGACACCGCCAATCTTGCCGTCGTCAAACCAGATAGTTTCTCCGGGGCGGACATCATCAAAAATCTCGGGAATGGTTATGCCGATCATTGCCGGAGTGAGAAGTTGACCGTTGCTATCATAAGTCGCAGGACGGCCAGTTCGGAGGTCTCGGGTCAGGAGCAATGGGTCGCCTTGCCGCAGCAGGAGCCTGCCCTCGTCGGACGGTAGTTCGCCAACCCTGGTCTCTTGCTCAGTACCCGCATTCCCGTTCAGATATCGCAACACTGTCCCGGGAACCAGGTAGGCCGTCTTGCTCAACTCACCCCAGCATCCCCGATCGGTCACGTCCACGATGGTTATCGCCTGGCGGGCATCCCTGGCATCGGTAAAGAGCACCTGCTGTCCCGCCATGAGGCTGGGCAACCATTGGGCCTCAACCGGGATGATCGCATCTGCTGGTGATGGCGGTGGACCCGGTGTAGACTCGGCGGTGATCCACACCCGGGCAGGGGCAATAACCCGCCCGAAGGCATCGCGTTGCGGTCGGATCCGCACTACCGCCGGCCCCTGTTGGAATGGGCCGGTCCTCAGTTTTGGTCCAGCCAAGTCCATGACCACTTTGCAGGACAGCCCGAGCGCGTGCTGGGCCCGCCGCAGATGCTCGATCATCCGCAACCAAGCAGCCGCATCGTCATGGGCACAGTTGATGCGCATGCATCCCATGCCCTGCTGGAGGAGATTGTGCACCAGGCCATAATTATAGGCCGCTTCGCTCGGCATGGTGACCATGATCCGGACGCTTCTTCCCTGGGTGGCCTTACCGAGAAGGCATTCCGTATGTATACTCAGGAGCTGCTCACCAAGGACAAAATCAACTGTTGCTTCTTCTCTGGGCAATGAAGATTTATTGTTTCCCAGCAAGCGGTGCACCGCCCTGATAACCGCATCAATGGTAGCCAGCACATGCGATTCAGAACGCCCCAGGGACGACAGGCCCAACACCGCCAAGTGCTGTTGTAATTCTCGACGATCACGCTGCCGCAGCACCAGATAATGGAGCAGATTCTCCGCACTCTTCCGGTAGTCAGGGTGAATTTTATTGAGACGCCATGCATAGTTAGCAACATCCTCAATCATCTTTGCCCGGATGACCTGTAGCTCTTCAAGCACCTCTTGCATTATTTGGTGCTCCCGAATGGCATGGCTGGTGGCTTTTTTCTCAGTTTTCATAGGATGGTTGTCAGCTGAGCAAACAACAATAAGGAGGTGGGGTGAAAGAGGACTTTATCGACATACAATAGATTTGCTTCCTTTGAGGGTCAAGCGTCACTGGCCTGTTGCCAGACATTTCTCTTAGGTCAAGATACCCTCTTCGCTAAACTCCATTTAACGCAGACAGCGAATACCCTGTAACCCTCTGAAGATTTAGGTTAATATCACAAAAGATCATATTTTCAATTTCGATTATCTCCTAAAATCTCTCTGACCTTAACGGATAATTCTTTCGAAGAGAACGGCTTCTGCAGAAAATGAGCCTTCTCATTAATGACTCCATGGCGGGCGATGACATCTCCAGGATAACCGGACATATACATCAACTTGAGGGTGGGGTACTGAGAAAGCAGTTGCTGTGACAGCTCTTTCCCGTTCATCTCGGGCATGATCACATCGGTGATGAGGAGATCAATCTCATGAGTGCATCGTTTAGCCAATCGCAGCGCTTCGTATGGAGAGTTCGCCTTCAACACCCGGTAGCCCAAATCCTTCAGAATGATATCGCTCAAATTCAAAATGTCCTTATCGTCCTCGACCAAAAGAATAGTTTCTCCTTGTCCATTTTTAGGTATATCGAATCCATCCCCCTTTCTCCAAAGCATACTCTCACCAGGGAAACCTTCATGGAATTGAAAATAAAGCTTAATGGTAGTGCCTAAGCGCGGCTGACTGTCGACATTGATGAAACCGCCGTTTTGCTTGACGATGCCATACACCGTGGACAGCCCTAAACCGGTGCCAAAATGTCCCTTGGTCGTGAAAAACGGTTCAAATATTTTATCGATAACATCCTGCTCCATGCCACATCCATTATCACTCACGGAAAGCACCACATATTTGCCCGGGATGATATCAGGGGTATCGGTAACAGCACAGTACTCTTTGTCAACAATGAGCGTATTGGTTTTGATAATGAGCTTACCTGTCTCTTCAATTGCGTCTCTTGCGTTAACACAGAGATTCAATAAGATCTGGCTAATTTGAGCTGGATCCATTTTTACAGGAAGCGAGACCGGCGCGGGCACCCAGACAAGATCAACATTTTCTCCGATCAACCGAAAGAGCATTTTCAGCATGTCTTCCACTGCAATGTTAAAATCAAGCACCTTGGGGGCGATGGTTTGTTTTCGAGAGAAAGCCAACAATTGCCTTATAATATCGGCTGAACGATTCGCTGCTTCATAGATCTTTTCTAAATAGGTGTGTACCTTCTGAGATGGATCGGTTTGCCCGATGGCCATTTCGGTATAGCCCATAATGACTGCAAGAATGTTGTTAAAATCATGAGCAACTCCACCGGTCAACCGGCCGACGGATTCCATTTTCTGTGCTTCGAGATACTGTGCTTCGAGTTTAACATTGGCGGTGATATCGCGAGTGATCGAGATGATGTGGGGGGTCTTATTCAAGCTGATAATACGGGCAGACATTAATCCGTGGAGAAGACTGCCATCCTTTTTACGGAATATGGCCTTGAGATTATCACAATTTCCGTTTTTTTTAAGATCCTCAAGCAGCCGCATCCTGTCGGTTGGATCATGCCATATCTCAATTTCCTGAGAGGTCCTTCCGATGGCATCTTCACGAGTAAATCCAGTTATCTCCGTAAAACCTTTGTTGACATTCACATACAGACCATCTTCAAGGCGATTGATATTTATAGAATCAGGACCGGCATCGAAAGCCAGCGAAAATTTTTCTTCGCTTTCTCGCAAAGTGCGTTCTGTCCTCTGACGATCGGTGTCATCATAGATAAGCGATACCAAAACCTCTTTACCGTTGAGAACGATTATTTCCGTTGACCGAAGTGTGAACCTGATCTTGCCTGATTTTGCCCGCAACAGTACCGGATAGTCTCGAAGGAATCCCTTTTCTCGTAATTCCCGTACCATGCATTCCCGTTCTTCGGGATTTTGCCAAGCGCCTATTTCTTTAGCGGTTCGTCCGATAACCTCTTCCCTGGAATATTCAAGCATGGTCAGCCATCGCTGGTTGACGTCCAACAAAAGACCGGATTCGATTTCAGAGATAATTATGGGTGCTGGATTGGATTGAAAAACCTTGGCAAATCGCTCTTCGCTCTCACGGAGAGCTGATTCCGTACATTTCTCAGCTGTAATATCAAGGGATATCAAAGGCCACACCTACTTATTAGATTTTGAGAATGAAAAGAGATAGAAGAAAAAAGCATGTCGATATTTTATCCGCAATCATGTTGCTAATGAACAACTTCAATGGTCACTCAGGGATACTCGACCTACTAGGACACCAGCTTCAAAGAGCTAGGTGGAAGAAAGGCGTAAGGTATCTACCAGACCGCGAACCAACCCTTCATAGCCATACATCTGCCGGCTCCGGATATGAATGATCGTTTGAAAATGCACTCGGACATTCTGCTGCTGGATCGTTAAACGCAGCAAGCCTCGGTCCCCTGGTCCATTTTTTCGTTCTCATCTCGGTCCTGTTACGCCGAAGGTATTGCAAGCAAAGGAGTTTATCTTGCCACTACTTAAAATCTATTTTGTAATCCACGTTTATTATGGTCAGGTCAGGGAAACATTTATTTTGAATTTGGTAAGGACGGAGATTTGACAGATGCTAGACTCACTCTACACATTGATGAACAGGTTAGGGAAAGGGGACTCCTGGCCTTTGGATTCCCGTGGAAAGAGTTGTTATCGTTGGGGCAGTCATGTATCTGAGGCCATTTGCCGATTAGTCGTCTGAGTCAAAGCCTGTTAGCGGTTGTTTTTAGAGCTTGTCAGGGACCATATTATATCGAGTTATTGCTTTCCAGTTCATTAAGCCGTAGTTTCCGAGTCTTGGAGAGTTGAACAAGCCGGTGCCAAACGTCAAATATAGGCCCCAAAAAGCCCCACACCCTCGCCTCAACTTCGATACAATTCAGATCATATTTTGATTTCATCAAGGTTTTGTGCCACATATTGATATTTATGATGGGTTAACCTAGCATTCTCGAGTCAGCAGAAGACCTTCATGACCTAGGCTAAAAATGAGTAAAACAGGTCTAGAGTGAGGATATCGCTGCCAATCTCCCCCCAAGAGAAGGCAGCCATCACTTACTGATGGCAAAGAAACCCCCATAGAGCCTGCCATGATTTTTTCCCGATACCATGCAAGCGACCATGATCGAAAGTCGATCTCAGCGTGTTTATTGGTAGGCACCAACCCTTCGGACAAAAAGGTCACCTCAAAATGTTCAAAAATCTAAAATTACGATCAAAACTCTTATTTATCGGCGTAGTAGTCACTTTGATTCCTCTGGTTATAATCACCTTTAACCAACTGAAACAACACGGAGGAATATCATGAGATTATCGATGAAAATTGGAGGAGGATTTGGCTTTATCCTTGCTTTGTTGTTGGCGGTAGCCTGCTTTTCCTGGTCGGGGTTGACGAAGCTATCGAATGGCATCAAAGAGTACGATCGGCGAGCCGCTAACTTCAATCGTGTAAGCACTCTGCAGGAAGCTATGTTGATGGTGCAGATGCACACCAAGGATTTTCTCATCAACAACAGCAACACCGCCCTGCAAGGGTATAAAAACTCTATGGCCACCCTACGCATGACAATTGACGACGGAAAGGCAAATATCAAAAATAGCGAGAGGGCGACCAAGGTCACAGCCATCGACAGAATGACCGAAGAATATGCACAAGTCTTTGAAAAACAGGTGTCCGACATCAAAGAAATTGATCAAATTACCAACAACGTGTTGCGCAACCTTGGTCCCTCTATGCAAACGAGGTTGAATGAAATCATGCAACTGGCAAAAACGGATCAGGATTCCGAGACGATTTCCCGGTCAGCTCTAGCGATGCAGCATATGCTGCTCGCTCGACTTTACGCCCAAAAATTCCTTGTCACAGCCACGGAGGAAGATGCAGCGCAGGTTGTCGATGAAAACAAAATAATGCAGGAAACCTTGAGCAAAATCATTGCCGGGACTCCACCGGATCGGAGTGCACTGGCTCAAAAGATTCTCGAGGATTGTCGTACGTATATTGAGGCTTTCAATCGGGTCGCGTACTCGGTCATCAGCCGTAAAGCCGTTTTCGAGACCACCCTCGTTCGCCTCGGTTCCGAAATTATTCAGTTAGCACAGGAAACCAGGAACGCTCATGTCGCTGATCAAACCGCTTCAGGAGCCTCATTGATGGCAAAAGGCACGACCTCCGTCCGCTCCATGCTGTTCATTACCGGGATGGCGCTCCTCCTGGGATGCGGTTTCGCCTGTTTTCTGACTAGGGCGATAACCATTCCGATCCGCAGGACTGCGGCCTTTGCCGAAATCATGGCCAGTGGAGACTTCACCTCGAAACTGGAGATCAACCAGAAGGATGAGATCGGCCAGATGGCCCAGTCGTTGAACACCATGGTTCGCCAATTGGAGACCATGATGCGTGAGGTGGTCAGCGGGGTTAGCAGCCTCTCTCGCTCCTCTACCGACATGGCGGCACTCTCCCAACAAATGTCCTCGGTCGCCAAAAATACAGCGGATAAATCCGAGGCAGTCGCAACAGCCACCGAGGAGATGAGCTCCAACTTTCAATCGGTCTCCACGGCAATGGAACAGTCAACCGGTAATATCAATATGATCGCCTCCTCCACCGAAGAGATGACTGCAACTGTCAACGAGATTGCCGAAAGTGCCGAAAAAGCCAGAATGATCTCCGAAGGAGCCGTTGAGCAATCACGGCTCACCACGGCCAAAATGACCTCACTGGGAGCATCAGCTCGGAAAATTGATATCGTAACCGAAACTATCACCGAAATATCAGAACAGACCAATCTTCTCGCCCTCAATGCAACCATCGAAGCAGCAAGGGCCGGTGAAGCGGGGAAAGGTTTTGCAGTGGTTGCCAACGAAATCAAGGCGCTTGCCAAACAGACTGCGATGGCCACGGTCGATATTAAAAAACAAATCGGCGAAATGCAGACCACCACCAATGCCACCATCGTTGACATTGCCGGAATATCAGAAGTGATCGTTGAAATTAATCACGTTATCAATGTGATCGCCACCGCCGTCGAAGAACAGTCGGCCGCAACCAGCGAAATCGCCGGCAATATTGCCCAGACTTCCAGTGGCATTGCCGAGGTCAACGAAAACGTTGCCCAGAGTTCCGGTGTAGCCGGAACGATTTCTCAGGAGATATCCGGTGTCAACTCGGCGGCGGCGGAGATCGCCGTTGGCAGTTCACAAATAAACGTCAATGCCCAGGATTTACAAAAATTAGCCGACCGATTAACAGAGATCGTCTCGCAATTTACAACTACCCCGGCTCGCTTTGACATTGGAGCTGTCAAAGGTGCGCATTTGCAATGGCGCACCCGCTTGGAAGGATTGTTGCTTGGTAGCCAGACATTGCGGCCTGAAGAAGTTGCCAGTCATCATGAGTGCGCTTTCGGCAAATGGTATGACGGCCCGCAAGGGCAAGCGATCAATGCAATTCCCGTGTTTGGCGAGGTGGGCAATCATCACGAGAAGGTGCATGCTTACGCACGCCAGATCGTCAGTTATCATCACAACGGCGAAAAAGAAAAAGCCTCGGCTCTTATGGCCACATTTGAAGAGGAACGCCAACGGTTGTTCAGTAAACTAGACGAATTATATCTTGCGTGAAGCGTACTCTGGGAGCAAGAGAGAAGACCGTGGCCCGATACCTCAAAGAGGTAGATCCCTTGTCTAGCGCCAAACGCAACCATTTATTTCAGGATGCCAGATCATGAATCGTTCAAGGCTGCAACATGCTGCAGCATGCGGATTTCTTCTCTGTTTTCTGGCCACAGTGATACCCGCCCGGTCAGCAGCGGATGATAGATGGGTTGCTTCATGGGCAGCTGTTCCTGATTCCGCAGGTCCGCCACTGCAGGCACAGACGGTCCGTCAGGTCATTCGTACCAGCCTCGGCGGATCGAGCCTGCGTATCCGTCTCTCCAATTTGTTCGGCACTGGCCCGGTAATCATTGGTCCCGTGCATGTCGCACTACATGACGACGACTCTGCCATTGTGTCAGGAAGCGATCATGCGCTGACGTTCGATGGCAAGTCAGTCGTCACCGTTGCCAAGGGTGACAGCGTCTTGAGTGACCCCGTCAAAATGGAGGTCAAGGCGCTGCAAGAGTTAGCGGTGAGTTTGTATCTGCCTACGCACACAGGGCCGACAACCATTCATGGCATAGCACTTCAGACAGCGTACATTACGCGGACCGGTGATGCCACTGCCGCAAAGGTATTTCCCGTTGGCGAAACTCTCGAAAATCGCTTTTTCTTGACCGATGTGGAGGTGCTTTCCAGTGCAGACGATCATGCCATCGTCATCATTGGCGATTCCATTACAGATGGGGTTGGTTCAACGGAAGACTCCAACAGGCGTTGGCCGGATGCACTCGCGGCACGACTCCAGGGCGATCCGGCACTCGCGTCAATCGCTGTCGTCAATGCTGGCATCAGTGGTAATCGAATTCTCAATGACGGCGCCGGTCCGCCATTCATAGGTCCGAGCGTGCTATCGCGCTTTGATCGCGATGCCTTGAGCCAACCCGGAGTTCACTGGATTCTGTTTATGGCAGGGATAAACGACATCAGTGCTGCGGGCATACTTGCAACGCCCAAGGATCACGTTTCGGCGCAACAAATTATCGATGGCATGAAAGTGCTGATCGCGCGGGCTCACAAGAAGGGCACTAAAATGTGGGGTGCCACCTTGTTGCCTTTTAATAATATCAAGGGATTAGCGCACCTGGAAGGGGCCGAGGCAAAACGCCAAACCGTCAATGCATGGATTCGTACAGCTGGTAAATTCGACGCGGTCGCAGATTTTGATCGAGTAATTCGCGACCCCGCTCACCCCACTCGTTTCTTGCCCGCCTTTGATAGCGGCGATCATTTACACCCAAACGATGCCGGATACGCCGCAATGGCGGCTTCGCTTGATCTTCGTTTGTTTAACCAGGATAAATAAGGGTCGCGTTGAACCTGTCGAAACCTGTACAAACACTCTCCTTGTGCCAGCATTCATTGACCATCTGTTTGCCACTTGGACGAGTATTGCCGTTTGGCACACCAACCCGGATCACTGCAAGTGACCCCTCACGTACCGCGTGCAACAATGTGTACTTTAAGCATATTGGTTGTCCCCATGGTTTGAATGGGAAGGCCGGCAGTAATAACCACCAGATCACCGTTTTTCACTAGATTCACCTGGGTTGCGGCATGAATTGATTTGTCCAGCTGCTCGTCCATGGTGCTTGACGGAGCGGACAGGAGCGGGATAACACCACTAACCAGCTGGAGCTGGCGGATGGTAGTGATATTTGAGCTTACGGCGATAATGGGCGCCTTGGGGCGATAGCGGGCAACCATCCTGGCGGTCGAACCGGAAGAGGTGGTGGCGATAATGGCCGCAGCCTGAAGGTCGGCAGCTGTGGCGCAGCTGGCATAGGAAATGGCATCGGTTACTACGGCCCGACGATGTCTCAAACCTGCCGCCAGAATACCCTCATAGTCGAGTGATGCTTCGGCGATGCAGGCACAGCGGGTGAGGAAACGAATAGCCTCTAGGGGGTGCTGCCCCACTGCTGTTTCGGCTGAGAGCATCACCGCATCGGTTCCGTCAAAGATGGCATTGGTCACATCGCTTGCTTCTGCTCGCGTCGGCGAGGGATTGGTTATCATCGATTCCAGCATTTGGGTTGCGGTGATGACCGGTTTCCCTACCAGATTTGCAGCTCTGATCAACCGTTTCTGTATAATCGGGACCTCTTCGGCCGGCATCTCGACTCCCAGATCACCACGGGCAACCATCAGCCCTTCCGCCGTTTCCAATATTTCCGTTATATTTTCAACGCCCTGACGGTTTTCGATCTTGGCAATAATCGCCTGGTGGCCACCACATGCCTCAATAATCTTTCGAACGGCCCAGATATCATCGGCATGGCGGACAAAGGAGGCAGCGATAAAATCGACCCCCTGCTTGACGCCAAAGGCAATATCCGCTTCGTCTTCTTCGGAAAGGGATGGCAGGTTGATAGCCAATCCTGGCAGCGCCACGCGTTTGCGGCTGCTGAGGTGACCGCCTGTGAGCACTTTTGTAGTGACCTCCTCGCCGTTAATGGCGGTAACCTCAAGAAGAAGTTTACCGTCATCGAGTAGTACCTTGCAGCCGTTCTGCACATCCTGGGCGAATCCCGGATAATTGATACCGATACGATCAGCAGGGTTTTCTGACGGAGTTGGGCAGATGAATAGCTCCTGACCTTTGATCAGGTCTATACCTTGAGCCATTTCCTGTACCCGCATTTCAGGCCCCCTGGTGTCAAGCAGTATGGCGGTGTCGGTACCTGACTTTTCCCGCGCTTCCTTGACCATATCGATGAGATGCTGATGACTTGCACGATTTCCATGGGATAGGTTGATACGGGCAACGTTCATCCCAGCCTTGATGAACTCCACCAGTTGGTCAACGGTCTGGGTTCTGGGGCCGAGTGTGGCAATAATTTTAGTCTTAATCATGGCTGTGCCTGCTTTAAAACGTAGAAGTGAAATTTCTGAGAGGTCTGGCGATATAATAGACCTTGAATAACAGGAGGCAATAACAACCGGGTCCTCAAAAGGAAAAGGGTAAAAATCGTTTGACCGGTTTTGGGAAGTGCAAGGAATGGATACCAAAGGGTTTCAACCTGCTATAGACAAGATAGGCGGTAAGGTTAAGGATTGTATTAAAGTTCAGTATGGCTCTGTCAGGACGGTCGGTGATGCTATTTGAAAAAAAAGAGTCCAATTTCAAAGGCGATGAGGATAATGATAATCCACTCCAGCATACTGGAATGGCGGTGTTTTTGCTCATCCGCCATCATCTCCAGCAACTCCTGGATAACCTCCAGTCGGTTTTTAAGAACCGTGGCTCTGGGAGTGATCTCCAGATATCTGGAAAGCGCCAGATAATAGTGCTCCAGCTCAGGATATTCCCAGATGAACTCAGGTGTATCCAGGAGGTTGAATTGAAGGATGACATGGGATTTTTCGAGATAAACTCGGCCCCGTTCCTTGGCTAACTTGGTTCGGGACAGCGAGATAGCGCCTTTTCTCGCCAGGGTCTCGGGGATATATTTGGTTTTTTTGATGGTTTCTTCGATCGAGGTTTCAAAGACAGCGAGTTTGGTCGACTGGGCCAGGGCATGGGCCAGCGACAGACAAGCCAGTTCGTTGACGTCGTCGACTTCGATCAGGTCATTACGGATGCGGAGACCATCCTCCGAGTTCTTCTGATAGTCCAATTCCTCCTCGATAAAGGGGTCCAGAGGATTGACCGCGTATTTCAGCAACAGGTCGAGCAGGCGCTTTTCCGATTCGTAGTCGTAGCGGTACAGCACGCAAACGCCATAGTCGAAGATAAAGGCGTAAATCCCGTCATCGGGGCTAAGGATGATCACATTTCGCATTCGTGCGGCATGCACCTGACGGGCCAGGTCTTCATAAAGGATATCGAACTGGAATCGTTCGGCAATGCAGAGGGCGTGTATTTTATTAATGGGCATATAATGTCCCTTGGAGAGAAAGCGTCAGTGACTTGCAGATGACGGGAAAGAGGACTGCGAGAAGATCAAGTATTGTTGCCTTGCACGGACAATGATATCAATGAGTTGGGTGGAAGAATGGAACAAGGTATTCGATAGGCATTGAATCAGGCCTACGTATCCATAAATTGGTCGGCGTAGTCAGCAACCACCGGCACAGCCGGTGGCTTGAAAGCGTGTGAACCGCTCAAAGCGGTATGTTCAACAGATATTCTGACCACCATTCGGTGGTCGAATCTCTGAATAGTTGCAGTTGCTCGATACGATTTGAGGTGGTCGTGGCTACCCAAACCGGATCGAACCGGCAAGCGAAGCAGCCGTTGATCACAACTCGACGACCTGCCAAGGTAAGCCGTACCTATTCAAGGCATCCATGAAAGGATCGGGATCAAACCCTTCCATGTTCCACACACCTGTCCGCTTCCAAGCGCCGGTGAGCATCATCATCGCCCCGATCATGGCCGGCACCCCGGTGGTGTAGGAGATGGCCTGGGAGCCGATCTCGCGGTAGGCCTCCTCATGGCTGCAGATGTTGTAGACATAGAGCTGTTTTTCCTTGCCTTCCTTGACACCCTTGAACACGCAACCAATGCAGGTGCGGCCATGGGTCAGCGGACCGAGCGAGGCGGGCTCAGGTAGCACCGCCTTGAGAAACTTGAGGGGCACGATTTGGGTCCCGTTGTAATCGACCGGGTCGATCCGGGTCATGCCGACGTTTTCCAGCACCCGCAGATGGGTGAGGTACTGGTCGGAAAAGGTCATCCAGAAGCGGGCCCGCTTCAACCCTTTGAGATTGAGCACCAGGGATTCCAGCTCCTCGTGGTACATCAGGAAGCACTTCTTGGGGCCGATGCCTTCGGGAAAGTCGTAACTCATCGACCAGGAGAGCGGGTCGGTCTCCACCCATTCCCCCTGCTCCCAGTAACGGCCGCGCTGAGTGATCTCGCGGATGTTGATCTCAGGATTGAAGTTAGTGGCAAAAGCCTGGCCATGGTCGCCGGCATTGCAGTCGATGATGTCCAACTGGTGGATCTCGTCGAAATGGTGTTTTTGGGCCCAGGCGCAGAAGACGTTAGTGACGCCGGGATCAAAGCCGGAGCCCAACAGGGCCATGAGGTTTTGTTGGGCAAACCGTTCCTTATAGGCCCACTGCCACTTGTACTCGAACTTGGCCACGTCGGGCGGCTCGTAGTTGGCGGTGTCGAGGTAATCAACCCCGGTCTCCAGGCAGGCCTCCATCAGAGTCAGGTCCTGGTAGGGCAAGGCAACATTGAGCACCAGATCCGGTTTGATTCGCCTGATCAGGGCAACAGTTTCTGGTACATTGTCGGCATCAACCTGTGCCACGGCGACAATGACGCCGGTCCGCTCTTTGACAGAAGCTGCGATGGCCTCACACTTGGCAAGGGTCCGGCTGGCCAGGGTGATGGAGGTGAAGACCTCAGATGCCTGAGCGCATTTATGGGTGACAACGCTGCCGACGCCGCCGGCGCCGATGATGAGCACGTGGGACATTTTGTTTCTCCTTAGGGGTAATTCTTCTCGGATTACACTGGTACCGGGATTTGCCCAGGTGGATAGGCTGTAGGTGTTTAGACTGTTAGGCAAAAAACAGTCGGGATACACAGATAACGCATGGCATTTTTGCCGTTTCCCTAAAAGCCTAACAGGCTACAGTCTAATCGACCTTTTCCTTTACCTCTCAAAATAGGTATAGCCGCGCAGCCAGGACTCATAGGTTTCGACGATCTCTCGCCGTTCCTGGACGCTGATCCAGTGGCTCGTTTCATGTTTTCTTTAGCCGCGGATGTAGGGAAACGGGGGTGTAAGCCATAACCGCCGAAAATTCCGCGAGGCTCTAGCGTCATCTGGAGCTCACTGGGAAATAAGCGTTTGCTGAAAACGACCGTTGAAATTAAAAGGAGGCCACGGTGATTTGGTAAAAAAATCCATGAAAATAACCAGTTGGCAAACTATTATGTCAAAAAAACAGTTACCTTAACAAAAAGCTAACTGCCACAGAAATTTCGTCGGTTTGGGATTAGAACACCATATTGTTAAAGCAATGCCCCGCGGCCCTGCCTTTTTTGTATCTCTTTCGGCAATCGTTGTTTGTCGAATATTAATTATCAAATATATTAAGAGTTTGTAAGCCGTTTATTTCTTATCACCCTGTATGTTTTAGCAATTTCTCCTGAACATTTCAGACCATTAATCTGAAGCCCATTCTCAACTAAGGTTCTAATAAAAGTAGCAGGCGTGAGAGACATGACGTCCAAAATGAATGGACATTGTTCATCATCGTTAAAACGAAAAATGGCTTCAAAGGCACGGTCCTGTTCCGATCCTCTTCTCGAATAAAGAGTAGCTTTTGAACCGTCCTTGACTGAACTTAAATCAATTAAATTTTTTCCATCAGCTCGAATAACTTGAACCTCTTTGTCGTAACTAATTTGAACACTCATAACAGATGATCCTCCAGTATTATTTCACATGATTGCAGGAAACCTGAGCCCTTCTGTTGCCGAGGATGATCATGTCATATTCAGCAAAAGCACATTCTCTGGCATTGTTAGATGAACACCAAGTAAGCGAGATAATAGCCTGCCCGCATTAGCCAAATAATAAGAATCAATGAGTTTAACATTAGCGTTTCGCCCAGCCTGTTGCCGGCATTTTATCAAAATGGACCTTTATTCATCTCATACAGTAGCGGCCCTAACCCATCAATCGCCTGTCATTCTAGAATATTGTGCAGTAATCCTCTAAATATTTGCCGAATGATAATCTGGAAATTTGAGAAAGGATTTTTTGGGACAGGCTAATAGCCAGACAATTGACGATTATTACCTGATAGGGGAGCGTGGCAATTGCTTTTCATCATTACCGTTCTACATTTGAACATTATTTTTTAACTTGAAAAGTTGATTTATAAAACCAAATTCAATGCAATTCGAACCCAACCTGAATAATACCTATGTATATATACTAAAGATATGCATCATTTGAATTGCCAAGGCTATCAATTGATTATGTGTATTACACAGATTAACCTTATATATTATTCAGGAAGGTGTTCAATGGCAAATACCTGTAGATATCATGATTCTATTCAAAATGAGCGGCTGTTGTTCAACCAAAAAAATGAGCATGATTTCAATGAACAAGATACATATAAAATTTCATGCTGGAGCAAATATTTCTTATCGCAAAAAATTTTGACTGTTGATGAAGAGAACGGATGGGCAGACCCTGAAGATGAGAAAGACGATGACCAATGGGAAGACGATGACAAAATGGATGATGATGATTGGTAATTCTTCTTAGCGCGTTCAAGACATGAAAAAAAAGGCAATGAGTTTATATGATTTATCTATCTATTGCGAATATGATTTGCCAGAGTTTTTAACGGTGGTATTGCCTCGGAGAGGCATATATTTTATATTTATTGAACATTCTACAAATTCATCATTTTTAGACAACTCATCTAATTCTTTCAATCCCTCTTGCAACGCATCTAACATAGAATTTAATGGTGATGCTGTCGATTTAGTATCTATTTCAATATTTCTAATATTGTAATTTTCTTGATATTCATATATTTAACTCTTGAGATATTCTAAAGATAGAAGAGATTTCGCAAGAAGATTTTTCTGTACCTATCTGCCTTATTTAATATTTGACTTTCATTATTTTTTTTAATTTTACGCAACTTATCTACTATAAAATATAATAAATTAATAAGCATATTGTATTCTTAATTCAATTTACTTTTTATGGTTATAGCGCTTGACATGTTGGACGTGTAATCTTTTGTAAGATTTTTCGCTGAAAATTGCTCAGTATAGAAACTGGAACCATATGGATTGTAATCAATATTTACTATATTTTAGTATTACTAATAATTTTCAGGATGGTGTTTATATAATATTAAAATCATGTTAGTATAGTATTTAATTTCAAGGTGCAAACTAGAGAGAATGCCTCGCCCCATCCCAGCTACGAGTGATTATTAGGCATATAAAGTGGACCAAATTACTCCGGAACGTCTCCGCTTACATACAAGTGCCCTTCTGGGAAGGGCGAATAATTGGGATATTTGCCTAGGTGGAAAGTCTGGTTACCCCTACCCGGCTGGAATTAAATATTTATTTTTTTTGCTTTCAGGTCTTTACATCCCCGTTACACTTCTCTGGTCTGGGCTCATACCGCTTCAATACCGGTTTCATGTTTCCTTTCTAGTGATAGTAACATTTCTAATATTTGCCTTTCAGAGAAAATACCGGTTCCGCGAGTTAGGGTACCGGGTTGATAATTTTTCGAGTTCTCTCTGTTGGAATTTTATGTTTTGCTTATTTGGCGCAGTTTGTCTGTATTCTGCGCATAGATTCGGATTGCTAAATCCAGTAAACAATGAAAATCAAAGTATTTATGTGTTTTATATATTATTTCTTGCTCCAGCACAGGAGCTGGTTTACAGAGGCATCCTCTTTGCTGAAATGCAAAGAATGCGCAATATGGATAACCGGGTGATATTAATAGTATCAACCTCTTCTTTCTGTTTTCTTCACCTAATCTATAATCATCCCCCAATAATCATAATATCATTTGTAAGCGGTTTAATTTGGGGGGCCATCTTTATGAAGTGTCCCAATATTTGGGGCGTTTCGCTCTCTCATGCCCTTCTTGGGGCTATGGCTCTGTTTCTTGGCGTAATATAAAGGGGATGGTTGTCATATCTCTTTACTTTTAAAGTATTTCTTGTTGGAAATTTATCAGCATCAAGTATTATCGTTTTATTCGGTAAGATGGAAATTATTCGTAAATACCTGACAGGTAACCGAAGTACACGATTCCTACGTTTTACACCCCTTCTCTAAAAAAATACCCAGGTGGAAATGATGAGCAAAAAAGACAAAAAAGTACCCTCTATAGCTGAGGACTCTCAGGCTGTTATCTCCATACTACCTAAGTTAGAAAAATTATTAAAAACCTACATTGCTATTTCGAAAGGATATCGACTGTACCGTGAAAACGGCGGGGAAATGATTTCTGGCATTGAAGAGCATTTGGGTTTCAAGGAACAAATCCCCGAACACTCTGGAAAAACCAAAAAGATATTAGAAAACAAGGAACCCGAAAATGACACCAAAGAAAAAAAAGCTAAAAAGAAAGATAAACGCTTGAAATAAATAATAGTACTCTTGGCAAAAGTGGTTGCTTAATACCTTACCCTGCGTTAAACGTTGCTCCATTTTTATGAATTTAAAAAACATTTGATATGGAAATTGAAATCAGGGAGATAAAAAACCGCAAAAAGTGGCCCCCATGCCCGTATTGCAAGTCTCACCTTTCATACAACTTGGAATGGACCGGGAGCATGTGGCCAGATTTACTTCCTATTAACAAAAATACTGTCCTTCCTTGTTCAGAGTGTAGTAATTGTAAAATATTTTTTATATCTCCTAAAGACGTACCGACAGGGGCAGAGAAAATTATTCATACCACCCTTGGTGAAGATTACTCCCGACGTGAAACTCGCTTATCCCAAGGCTTTAATAGACAGCCGAAGCATATTCTGAATCTAACTGGTCGCTAGCTCCTCTCTGTTTATGATAGAGGACGATATTCCTATTTGTATCACAGCCTGAAGTCGAGGCCTGTACATGTCAGCAGTTAGGGATTTTAATACCAGAATTTCCTGAATTTTAATCTTCAAAGTTGAGGCAAACATGGTCAATATGATCCTTTTTCACAGCGGGTGTCTTGCTTGAGTTACTTGTCATAAGGCTACAACTGTAGCAAATAGAATGAAGGAACTGTTCAAAGTAAGCTCGACTTCTATATTTATCGAACCGATTTGACAGAGGTTATTCCTTATAATCTCACTTTATCTGGCGCTAACGAATATCACCAAAAAATGGACGATACCGATCCGAGAATGAAAATCGGCACTGAATCAATTCAGCATCATGTTTGAAGAAAGGTTGCCGAATTCCCAAGATCACCAAAGACCATTTACACAAAGTTCTTTACAGGCCCCTCTGGCGGAAGAACTCTCCAGTATCAGAATGCTTTCTATTTAGTTGGCCTTGAAAAAAGCCATTTTCAGCCTGGTGTCGGTACCAATTTACAAAATGCGGGCCGAAGTATATGTCGGGCCATTTTTAGTCCAGGCAAATAAGCCAAAAAAGAACAACATCTCCCTCAACTTCTTAAGGATGATACGGATATTGTGCCCTGCGTCACAGAGCAGGGCATTTATTTTGTCACCCAACTCGCTCATCAGGTAGTTCCGCCCCAACTTGCCGTCTGTCTTCATGTGACCAATTACCGGTTCGATGGCACTTCGTCTTTTAAGTTCCTTCTCCATCTGCGGCGTCATCCCCCGTTTTCGAACGGAGATGAGCACTTCCGTATCCATGATTCCGTGTCCCCGTTACCCTTGAGGTAGGTTGGGGAAAGCTGTTCAGGGAGTTTATGCATTTGAACATTCCTGAGTAACCAGAATCCGGGACTCTACACTTAAAGACAAAAGAACCCACAATGGCAGATCGGAAAGCGAAAGGCTTTTGGCATTAAAATTCAACAATTTTAAATGGCTATCTGTTATCAAGGCATCCGTTTGTCAACTCAAAAACTTGAGACAAAGGAAACATAGAACCATGTATTGTATTGAAACAAAATCTTAACATAAATAATATATTGCCTGAATTTAATTACAGTATTCAGACTATAATCTGTTTTCAATTTATCAATCTCTCCGATTTCTTCCTATTTGAATAATACCGGCAGAGCCTTGTTTCCTTTTTGGGATGCACACACTATAGGGTGCCTGAGCTAATTAAACTTATTGCGCCCCCAAAGCAAACATATGAAATTTGTTATATTTACGGCATATATAAATGAAACGTTTCAATGAAAATGCAGATAATCATACCGATATGGTTTCAGAATCAGGTAGTGAGAAGTCAATGTTGGAATTTAACAATACATTAGCACATGTGGATTCTCAAAATGAGTTGATACCTGCCAGCTACACGATGAAAAAAGTTGAAGAAACTTTCGAGAATGATAACAATTTGGTCGGTATTATCATCATAGAAGAAGCTGAAAATCAGCTACTTGGAATGATCTCTCGCAAGAGCTTTATGGAATTATACAGTAAACCTTTTCGAAAAGACTTATACGGCAAAAAATCTCTCGAATTGATATTAAAAGAGGAATTCAATGCGCCTCTTTGCTTAAATGAAACCGATAACATCGACTATGCCGCCAGGATAGCATTATCACGATCAAAGGATCAGATGTATGAACCGATCGTGGTTCATACCAAACAAGGGGCATTGAAGCTGATCGATACGCATGTTCTTTTGTTAGAGTTGGCTAAAATTCATGAGCGCCAATCTTTAGAATTACATAAAATATTATCGAAAGTGAAGCAGCTCAATGCCCAATTGGAGGTATCTCAGGACCGTATATTGGAAAGCTTGAACTATGCAAGTGTGATTCAGGGTTCAATCTTGCCTCGAAAGGAGTTGTTTGACCAACTGTTCAGTGACTGGTTCACCCTCTATCGACCTTGCGATATCGTTGGAGGTGATCTGTACTGGCTACGTATGATCAACGGGCATGTACTTCTGGCGATCATTGATTGCACTGGTCACGGAGTTCCTGGTGCCTTTATGACTATGACTGTTAACTCGGTTTTGAACCATATTGTCGACACGATCTGCTTCGATGATCCGGCGCGTATCCTGGCCGAGGTGAACCGGGTACTACAGAATACCCTTAATTTACGTCGTGACGGAAATAGCATGGTGGATGCCGGACTCGACATTGTTCTTTGCTGCATAAACATTGAGAAACGAAAACTGACATATGCTGGGGCAGGGCTCTCGCTCTATCTATTTGTGGATGATGAATTACTTGAGATAAAGGGTGACCGTGCAGGAATAGGTTATAGTGGAAGCGACCTTGACTACAAATATACGAATCATATCTACACCATCTCTACAGGCGCCAACTTTTATATTCCAACTGATGGGTTCCTTGACGAGAGTGGCGGTACAAAAGGTTTTGGATTTGGACGAGAGCGTTTTAAGGATATGGTGAAGCAGTATGCGAATTATCCCTTTGAACAGCAGAAGAAATATTTTGAACTGACTCTGGCGGAGTGGCGTGGGGATCGAAATCAGAGAGATGATATTACAATGGTTGGTTTCAGGATCTGATAGATTGAGGAACAAAAGGAGAAGGTATGGATTTGTACGCGCTGAAAAATGAATTTGATCAAACGGGCATTATGATATGCTTCAACGGGCCGTTTTATCACAGCATTATTGAAGAGATCGGCACCGCGGTGCGCAACCATCTTGCTGCAGTAAACATCTCTCAAGGTGCGTTAATGGATGTATTTGCAGTGTACATCGAACTGACCCATAACGTCCGTAATTATATAACCTTGCGGGGTATTACGAGACCTGAAGTCGCATCTTCGATAATAACCATAGGGCGAAGTAGTAATGGGTATGAGGTTTCTTCAGGGAATATCGTGCTCAATAAAGATGCTGAGATGGTTTGTATGCGGGTTGACGAGGTGAACGCTATGACTCAAGACGAAGTGAAAAGTCAGTATCGCAAACAAATGCGGAGCGATGTGGCACGTGGCGCACTAGGGGCGGGTCTGGGTTTTCTCGAAATTGCCAAACGTTCTTCTGAGAAGATAAAATACACCGCGAAAGATTTGAATACTACCAGTAAATTTCTTACCCTGACTGCATTCGTTTAATTCGGAGATTTCATGGAACCTGTTGACATAAAAGCTACCCTCTCTTCGCCGGCTATCAATTTTGACACGGATAATAATACCCTCCACATCAGGGGTGAATCATATCCGGAAAACTCTTTTGATTTCTATGAACCAATAATTTCATGGCTTAAAACATCCCTGCAAGAACTTTCTGAGATTACCCTCGATATTGCTATAACTTATATGAACAGCAGCAGTACTAAGTGTACTCTTGATATTATGGATGTTTTGGAGGATGCCCATGAACGAGGTGTCAAAACTTGCATTATCTGGCGATATGATCGAGAAAATCCCCGTTCTTATGAGATGGCTGAGGATTTCCGTGAAGAGGTTACCTTCTCCTTTGAGATAGCGGTGCTGGATACATGAGTCTCAGCCAGAATAAAACAGAGCGATTCTCCTTGAAGGATGTAGTTCTGAAAAAAATCGAACAACTTTAACCGCCCCATTTGCCCCTTCGATAAATTTTGTTGTCGAAAAAATAACTCTAGCTAAAGGTTACGTTAAACTTCATCATAATCACTGTAAAATGCCTGTATTCAACGATTCTTATGAACAGCAGACAAAGAATTTAACGATAAAGCAAAAAATGTTTCACATGACTTCCAAATGCTCAAAGAAGAGTCGCCCCCTTATGCATGGTTTGTCATAAAATTTACACCAGAGTTGACTACTGGATTCGACTCGAGGATTTCTTCAATAAACATGCTGACATCATTTTTAGCCATGGTATCTGCCCAGATTGTGTGGCCAAGTTAGGGGAGCAGATGCTACCACATCAAAAGAATAATGGCCAAAGCGATAGTTTGCCAAAATTGACAGTGCCAAGGAAAGATGACTCATTGAAAGACATGCTGACAGTGGTGGGACAAGCCATCCGCGACAATAATCCTCTGGCCACTGACATAGAAAAAATTGTTAACCGCTATGCAAAACTTTTAAGACGTTTTAACAAAATTGTTTCTATTGGCGACTCTTATCAATCGCAACTGCGTGAATTCAATCTGAGGCTTGAATTGATGGCGCACACTGACCCATTAACAGGAATCTATAATCGTGGTTATTTCATGGAATTATTAAGCGCTGAATTGAATCGCTCCAGCCGTCATGAACGTGTGTTCAGCGTTCTGATGCTGGATATCGATCATTTCAAGTTGGTAAATGATACCCACGGCCATGCCGCTGGAGATGAAGCGCTGTGCTCTTTGACTCGAGTTATCCAAACATTTGGTTTGCGGGAAAGTGATTTTTTCGCCAGGATCGGCGGCGAGGAATTCGCCCTTTGTCTGCCTGAAACCGATATGCACGGTGCTGGAGAAGTTGCGGAAAGGGTTCGCTTAACTTTAGAAAAAACTGCGATTATCCTCAATGGTAAAGAATTGTACATAACCGCCAGTATCGGAGTCAGCGAGTACAAGGTCAATGATACAGTGGATACTCTCCTGCAACGCGCAGATCATACTATGTACCGGGCAAAAAAAAGTGGGAGAAACAAGGTTTGCCTAGATGTTTGAATTGATAGTGACCTGCCCCAAATTTTACTGTGCCACTCTTTGAGTTAGTCCATCTGGCGGTTGTTTAAACATAAATGACCGTTTGAATTGCCGTACCGGTCAAACAACATGGCTACCTGTCGTAGCACTTCATCCTGCAGCTAATGCGCCTCGTTGAATGCCGAGAAAAAAGCAAATATTTCGGCAAGCAACGCAACACTCAGAATCGCCAACACAGCCAGAAAGATAGTCTCGATTTGAAGCAATTTTTCCTAGAACTCCTCCATGGATACGTCCGCAGGCTGGAAGCTCTCAGTACGCGGGGAAGTTGCACGGCTCCCGGCTCCCTGTTAATGCTGCCCGTTCTCTCCCTTGTGTGCTCACGGGAGAGTCCTTCCGTAACCGTTGGCAGTCCGATCTGATTCGAAAATTAATCAATCGCTAACACGTTATGAATACGAAGCATCTATCCTCAAAAAGGTGATCTCATAAGCATTTGCCAGGGTTAGCTCACCTTGACCGACCGGCACATGAACCAGACATGGCCTGGATATCGGCAATTGACCAGAATTTCGCAATATTCACCCTTCCTTTGCTTCTGTGACCCAAATAGATATGCTTCCCCTTCTACCGCCCCCCAAAAGCAGAACACGACAACCTATCCAATTCCAGATTTGTATTCTGTGATGTGCAACCGTAACCAATCCATACACACACCGTGATGCCATGAACAAGACCCCGAATATCGCTGTACTGATCCCCTGTTTTAATGAAGAAACGACTATTGGCCAAGTAGTCAACGATTTCCATCAAATCCTCCCTGACGCCCAGATCTTCGTTTACGATAACAATTCTAAGGATCGCACAGTGGAGGTCGCTTTAGCGGCCGGCGCTATTGTCCGTTCCGAACCATTGCAAGGCAAGGGCAACGTTGTTCGCCGGATGTTTGCCGATATTGAAGCCGAGGTCTATATCCTGGTGGATGGTGATGCAACCTATGATGCGGCCTCTGCCCCCACAATGATCAAACTCCTGATCGACAATCAGCTGGATATGGTCAACGGTGCTCGTGCCACCGAGATCAAAGAGGCCTACCGCCCGGGGCATCGTTTCGGCAACTGGCTCCTGACCAGCATTGTTTCCTGGACTTTCGGCAATCGCATAAAAGATATGCTCTCCGGCTATCGCGTTTTCTCGCGCCGATATGTGAAAAGCTTCCCCTCGCTTTCCGTCGGCTTTGAAACGGAGACGGAACTCACTATCCATGCACTGCATTTACGGATGCCGATCGCCGAAATTTCGACACCCTACAAAGATCGTCCCGCAGGTTCGACAAGCAAACTCTCCACGTTTAAAGATGGGTTTCGTATTTTGTGGATGATTCTCGTCTTTGTCAAAGAGGAAAAGCCGATGGCCTTTTTTTCGTTCATAGGCTTGTTCTTTTGTACCTGCTCGGTCGCCCTCATGTTCCCTATCCTGCGAGAGTTCATCCTGACCGGGCTGGTGCCGCGTCTTCCTACAGCCGTGCTGTCTATGAGCATGATGATTATCAGCTTTCTCAGCATGGCCTGCGGCCTGATTCTTGACACCGTCACAAGGGGGCGGAGCGAAATGAAACGGATGCGGTATCTAAGCACTCCGGCAACACCTATCCATCAGCAGACCGCCTACTATTACAATATATAAAGGCTGTCTGACGGAGCGTTAAGGCTTGTTGCTCCGCTGCTGCAACCAGCACACCACGGCCATGCCAACGACCAATGAGGCCAGCCACACCAGGCGGCTCTGATAACGGTCATGGGGATTGGAGAGCGCGCCGCAAATGAAGGCATTGCCCATGAGCGCCGCCAAAACAAAAAGGGCCAGTCCCGCCAGATCATACCTCCGGGCGCGTACCCCGACCCCCGCCACCACCAACAGGGACAAGACCGAGAGGTAGGCAACGGGAACATGCACACTGTTTAAAGCATCAAACAACTGACGGGTGACCTGCCCCTGCTGTTGGTGGGCCTTTTGAAAGGGCTTCGCAGTCCGGGGCAGCAAGTCTGTGAAAAACCAGCGTGTAGGCCCTTGAAATTCATCCAACCCATCGCCTGTCGCCACCTTGGTCATTTGCTGGGCTGCATCCCGCAGCGAGGTCCAGGCAAAGATCCAGGGGTACTCCTTGATACTTTCGCGTACCAGATACCCTAATTCGGCATCGGCAGACCCGCTCCATGCGCCTAGATCCTGGAAGGGTGAAATATCGCTCCATAGGAATTCATCGGCGGTGTGGGGAAGACGGTCCTGTAAAGCGCACAATCGAACACCAGGCGCTGGACAGTGTTCAGCCAACCAGCGTTGAGCGATACCATCCTGCACCAGCCTCCCGAAGATAAAGACCGGGCCACCAGGAGTAAACGACGCCTTCCCCAGCAAGCTGTAATGCAATATCGGCATAAGGAGCAAACTGGCGGCCACGACCGCTACAGGAGGCAGGCTGTACACGGAGAGCGACCATCCCCGGCCTTTAACCGCAACGTTGGCGAGGAGGATGACAAGCACCAGGCCTATCCCCAAAGCCATACCGGACATATGCGACAGCAGTCCCAGCAGGGTCAACGCGGCCAGGCCCATCCGTTCGTGCCAGCGCAACGCTTGCCAGCAAAAACCTAGAAGCCAGAGGGCCAGCACCACCAGAGGAATCAGGTTGTCCGGCATCAACTGGCTGGTATACCAGGAAATGCCGGTCGATACACCCAGGGCCAGGCAGAAAAATGTCGTTGAAACTGGACCAGCCGGCACTTTATGGCAACGGAGCATGAGATGGATGCCCCACAGGGTCATCAGTGAGTGAACCAGCACCGGCCCCCAGAAAGAAAACCAGCCGAGTGATGCGGTCCACAGAAAGAGTCCATAGAAAAACGACCGGCCTGGAGCCATCGTCATTGTCAACACCCGATCGACGTATCCGCAGGTATCGAAAAAGACGAGGGCAAAACCATTCCACAAGGCAGGAGCGAGCAACACAGCCACACTGAGTGTCAGCGACAGCAGCCAGGCAGGGCCATCGGATTTCCAGGATACGGTGATGCGGGAGGACTTCATGATCGTTATGGTTTTGTCAGAGGCAAAAGGAGAACAGCAAAACAGGTTATTCCCGGACACAGTACAGCGGGGCCGCGACGGCCACGGTGCAGGGGACACCAGCGATCACCCCGAAGCTGCCGACAAGGAATAAAGGCCCCAGATTTTCAGGGGCAAGGATCGCCTCCATTGTTACCGTAGGATTATTAGGAAACGATTACCATCGCGCCAGAAAATGATGAATTCTGGGCGTCGGTATCGTTTATCTGTCTGCTGCCAGTGCGGGGAAGGGTCTTGGCATGGCGCCCCAGGAGGTGGCCTGATAAAATATTGATGCGTTCATAGCCGCAATCTAACAAAAGCACGGTAGGCTGCCATTCAGAAAACAACCCGGATCAACATCAGCCTACAGAGATTTTATGACCATTCCTTTGCCCCAGATGATGTCCTCAACGAGCAGCACGCAGAGTTTTGCCGACCAAGCAGAAGGGTTCCGGCAGAACATCCTGCAGCGTCTTGATCTGCAGCCGT
>TBL_comb47_HYPODRAFT_10001196_pt1 | contig 33835 bp, 29 predicted proteins | sample TroBogypolimnion_40_FD_10682 | JGI IMG/M metagenome (IMG submission 10682)
TTCGTATTTACTTGGATGAAGCCACACGCCAATCCTTCACTGTGGCAATTCGACACACTTTTTCCAGACAAGAACTGGATCCCTGGGGGGGACGAATGAGGCTGCCTCACGATACCTCAAGTGGGGGCTTGCAACACAAATGCCAGCGGCAGGAAACGCGACCCAGCAGCCTGCATGCGACCCGCGCAGGGTCGTCTAAGGATCGGCTCTCTGAAACCGTCCGGTGCCAGTCGGTTATGCTGGTCAAGATCCAGCAGCGCTTGTTTCGGTACTTCGCTTGATGCAGGGGTGGAAAGCCAATGCCAGAGGAACGTCCGTTCAGCCTGCCAAGCATCGACGCCCTCGAGAGTCTCGTCCCCAATGCCTGCCACGGGCTTCCCGAGGATCTGTTCCTCTTCGTCACGCGCCTGACCCCGATGATCAACGTGGATCTGCTGGTCCGGGACCGGGAGGGGCGGACGCTGCTCACCTGGCGGGATGACGGCTACGAGTATTCTCCGGGCTGGCACATTCCGGGCGGCATCATCCGCTACAAGGAGAGTCGCGCCGAGCGGGTCCAGGCCGTAGCGCAAAAGGAACTTGCCACTTCCGTTCGCTTTCAGGAAGAACCCCTGGCCATCCGGGAGGTGATCCACCCCACCCGCAGGGACCGGGGCCACTTCATCTCCCTGCTCTACCTGTGCGAGTTGGCTGGGCCCCTGGACGAGACTCTGCGCTTCCAGGGTGGCAGCCCCCTGGCCGGCCAGTGGGCCTGGCACGAGGAGGCCCCGCCGGACCTGATTCCCGTCCACGACATGTACCGCGCCTTCCTGCACAAGAAATTGCCCGTCGTGGGACCCCAAGGCTGAGGACAGCTCCGGGACCGTGGGAGCGGGTCAGGGCTCTGCGGGCGGAATAGAGAGGTTGGCCAGGAGTTCCTCCCGGTCCAGCAGGGGAAACAGGTCCTCCATGGGGCGGGTGGCCATGCTGCCGTCGGGCCGCTGGTAGGACACGGCCCGGGGCAGGGTCGGCTGGTCGGGGTTGAGACGGACCGCGCAGACGAGGGGCCCCGGGGCACTGAGCAGGGCTGGCAGCTTGTGTTCCAGGTCCCGGTGGTCCTTTAGGGTGGCGGTGGCGATGCCATAGGCCCCGGCCAGGGTGGTGATATCGGGCAGGGTGAGCCCCGAGGCGGGGCCGCTGGCCACGTAGCGCCCCTGGAAGTAGCCTCGCTGGCTGTTCCGGATGGAGCCGTAGCCCTGGTTGTCCAGGACGAAGATCTTGATGGGCAGGTTCAGGCGGCGGATGACCTCCAGCTCCTGGGCGTTCATCTGGAAGCCGCCGTCGCCGTCGATGCAGATGGTGCGCCGCCCGCCCGAGGCCACGCAGGCGCCCAGGGCGGCAGGGGGGCCGAAGCCCATGGCCCCGAGTCCCTGGCTGTTGAGCATGCGGAGACCCTTCCGCACGGGCCAGGCCTGGCAGGTGATCTCGCTGCACTGGCCCGACGACCCGGGCACCAGCAGGTCCCCCTCTCCCACAAGGCCCGCCAGGGCCTCGACCAGGCTGTAGGCGTTCACGTGGCCCTCTTCCAGCCGGTACTCGGGCCGAAGGACCGGGTACCGGGCCTTCCAGGCCTGGGTGCGTCGGAGCCAGGCGTCCGTGTCCGGCAGCTTGTGCCGGGGGAGGCCGCGCAGCAGGGCCTGGAGCAGGTCCCCGGCATCGGCCACCAGGCTCAGGTCGAGGTCCATGCGGAGCTTGCCGAGTTCGGCCGGGTCCACGTCCACCACGAACTTCCGGGCCCCCCGGGCGAACAGCTCCGGCATGTAGGCGATCTGGCCGAGGTCCAGCCGGGCCCCCAGCACCAGCAGCCAGTCCGCGTTCTGCTGGGTGAAGTTGGCCCCCCGCTGCCCGGCGGCCCCGGGCCTTCCGGCAAAGAGGGGGTGGTCCTCGGGCAGGAAGTCGGCCGCCTTCCAGGTGGTCAGGACCGGCACTTTCAGCCGCTCGGCCAGTTCCAGGGCCTGGCCTACGGCCCCGGCCTGGCGGACCCCGTTTCCCAGCAGAATGGCCGGGCGCTGGGCCGTTTCCAGGGCCCGCAGGATCTGGGTGGCCGCCCCGTCCAGGGCGGGCGTGGGCGCAGGCTCCGGGACCCAGGCCGCCTGGTCGTCTGGAGTAATCTCGGCAGCCTGCACGTCCAGGGGCAGGTCGATCCAGACGGGCCCTGGGCGGCCGCTGCGGGCGAGGTGGATGGCGCGATCCAGGTGGAACCTGATCGTGTCGGGGTCTTCCACCGTCACGGCATATTTCGTGATGGATTTCACCAGGGAGACGATGTCGATTTCCTGGAAGCCGAGCTGCCGCACCCCCGAGTCCCGCTTCAGATCGGCCTTCTTGACCTGGCCCGAGACGAAGATGCACGGGGTCGAATCCATCCAGGCGGCGGCCAGCCCGGTGATGGCATTGGTGCCGCCGGGGCCGGTGGTCACAAGGCCCGCGCCGAACCCCCGCACCTGCGCGTAGGCATCCACCGCGATGGCCGTGCCCTGCTCGTGGAGGTTGCAGATGAACTTCAGCCTTGGGTGGCGTCCCAGGGCATCCACCAGGTGCATGCATCCGCCCCCGGGGAGCATGAAGACGTCCTCCACGCCTTCGGCGGCGATCCGGTCCCAGACATAGTCGGCGAGCCTCATGCGGTCAGCCGAAGAAGTAGGTGAGTTGGGTTTTGCGGCTGGGGTTCTGCATGATGGTTGGGTCGGTGTAATAGCTGTCTTCCCGGAAATGGGTGGAGCTGACTTCTTCGATGACGGCCCCGGCTTCAGACCAGAACTCGTGCCGGACTTCCCGCTCTACGGTGAGTACATCGCCAGGATTGGCCGTGGATTCCAGGCCATCCAGCTTCATCTGGACGGTGCCATGAAGGATGTGGAAGGTTTCTTCCTTCTTCATGTGGTACTGCTCGGGATGGTGCTGGCCGGGCAGCAGGACGAGCAGTTTCTTGCAGTAGGCGCGGTTGACGACATTGATGATGGTCATGCCCACTTCGTCGAAGCGGTCGAGTCCATAGTGGTGGGAGATTTCCACATCCGCCTTCTCAGAGGTGACAGTGTGGCTCTCCTTGAGCAGGGCGCGAACTCTCTGAATGATCTGGAGGACCCTCTCCCGGTGATCCGTGCGTTCGACGTTTTCAACGAAGACCGCGCCTCGGGCGGGAATGGGTGCCAGGGCCCTGAATTCTGCGTACTTCGAGAAGTCGTTGGCCGTGAGCTGACCCGGTGCATTGGGCATGGCAAACTGGACCTTTCCGATGTCGATCCGCTCTCCTGCCTGGATGGCCTGGGTCACGTAGACGCCTCGCCGGAGGTCCCGCAGACTGTCGGACTCCCCTTTGGTGGGCTCGTACCTGCCCGAGGTACCGCCACAGGCAGCGAGGGCCTCTGCCGCAGCCTCAAGCCAGGGCCCGATCTGGTCCGGGCTCGAGGAATAGGCATTGAGAGGGCTCTCCGGGGTGGGGATGCCCACGTGCCGCTCGAAGACCGCCGCGCCCTTGGCCAGGGCCATCTGCACCAAGCTCGTGTTGCCAGGGGACTCATGCGTGGAAAATCCGATCCGGTGCTGAGGGTAGCGTGCCCTAAGGAAATCGATCTGGTTGAGCTGCAGGTGGTCAGCTGCGGTGGGGTACTCGCCGATGCAATGCAGCAGGGTCAACGGGCGCTGGCGGTGCTCCAGGAAGCTCACCACCTGGTCCAGGACCTCCAGGGGCACGCCCGCTGTCGACGCGATGATGGGCAGCGACGAGGCTGCGATGCGCTCCATGAGGGGCCAGTCCCCGAAGGAGCAGCTGGCGATCTTGAGGTAGCGGTAACCGTGAGCCTCGATCCGGCCCACCGATACCTCGTCAAACGGCGTGCAGACAGGGATGAAGCCCTCGTCGTCCATGGCCTTGCGCAGGAGGAGAAATTGATCCTCGGAAAGGCGCGTCTCCTGGAAACGCTTGACGAATTTCAGGTCCATCCGGTTCTGGAAATCCGGATGGATGAAGGTATCCAGGTCCCGGTACTGGAGCTTGAATCCGAAGTCGAATTGGCCCTTGAAAGGCTTCACGAGGGGGCCGAAGGTCCGGAGGATTCGGAGTCCATGTTCCAGGCTTCCGGCGTGGTTGTTGGCCATCTCGAAGACGATGAGGGGTCGTGCATCCCCCGTGTGCATGCCGCACCTCGATTGATATTTACTTCCACGATACCTGGGATGGGTCAGAATCGGACCTGTCCCTTCAATGGAGCCCTCAATGGTGGAAGCTTTACCTGGGCCGCCGGGGCCCGTCACCGAAGGAATCGCCGTAGAGGCGGCCCGACGCGTGCGGCTGGTCCTGACGGATGTGGACGGCGTCCTGACCAGCTCCCACCTGATCTACGACGTCCACGGGGCGCACCTGCGGGCATTCAGCACCCGGGACGGTGCCGCCATCCAGTGGCTGGCCCAGAGCGGGATTCCCGTGGGCTTCATCTCGGCCCTTGACGACGCCAGCACTCGAAGGCGGGGCGAGGAGCTCGGCGTCCAGGAACTCCACCTGGGACCCCAGGATAAGCTGGCCACCTTCCACTCCATCCTCGGAAGGCACCGACTGAATCCCGAGGAGATCGCCTATCTGGGGGACGACCTGGTGGATCTTCCGGTCATCCTGGCCGTCGGCTTCTCGGCCTGCCCCTCCGACGCGGCCCAGGAAGTGCAGTCGGCCAGCACCTTGGTGATGCGGCAGAAGGGCGGCGAAGGGTGCTTCCGCGCCGCGGCCGAATTCATCCTGCAGGCCCAGGGGCGATGGGCCCCTCTTGTGTCCCGCTATCGCACCCCCACAAACCGCCAAGATGGCTGACACTATCTACAAAAGACCCGGTTCCCTCACCCGAACCCCCATGGAGCAACCATGTCCCCCCGCCCCAGGCTGTCGCTCTGCATTCCCACCTGGAATCGGGGTCGGTTCCTCAAGGACGCCCTGGAAAGCGGGCTCAGGGAGGCGGCCAGTCAGCCGCCAGGAGCCGTGGAAGTCATCGTTTGCGACAATGCCTCCAGTGATGAAACGCAGGCCGTCATCGCCAGCATCCACGCGGCCCACCCGGAACTGCGTGCATTCAGGAACGACGAAAACATCGGCTTCGACCGGAACTATCTGCGGTGCGTGGAAGAGGCCCGTGGCGTGTTTGTATGGGTCATGGGGGACGATGACATCTGGCTCCCAGGGAGCATCGCCCGTGTATTAAGGGAACTTGATGCCGGCGCTGACGTCTGCCTATGTCGGGCCGAAGCATGCGATGTGGACCTGCGACCCATCATTGTCCTGAATTGGTTCCGGGAGGGTGCCACGAATCGAATTTGGAATCTGGAGGACCGCGAAGGCCTGCTTCGCTACTTCGATTCCTGCGCGTACACTGCCGGGGTATTTGCCTTTATAAGCGTGACGATTTTTCGAAAGGACCACTTCCTCCTTGATCGGGACAGCCTGTCGCGAGCGGTAGGCACAGGCTACATTCATCTCTCGGGAATGATGGGTGTGCTTTCTCGGTTTCCGCAATTTCATCTCATTCCTGAGGTTCTTGTTCAGAACCGGATCAATAGCGATGCGACCAATGGTGGAGACGACCTGTTCGGCCGATGGATGCTGGATTTTCGCGGCTTCGCTCAGATTGCCGATGCCATGTTCGGCGACGATGCTGAACTTTCTGATTCATTCTTCAGAATCGTAGGGCGAAACCATGGAGACGATTCCTTCCTCCCGAAGTTCCGCCAATCCGCACCCACACAGGAAGCCTGGCAAGCTGCATTGCCGTTCCTGATGCGAGCAGGATTCTCACCCACGGCGATTGCCGCGGTGGATTATGGATTTCGGCCTGGAACCACCGACCCTCCGCCCAACCTGGTTCAGGAACGAGATCCCCATAGTCTCAAAATGATCCGGTTCCTGGCCCGGGAGGCCAAGCGCATTGCCATCGTGGCCCTGGGAGGGCTGCAGAACATCATTGATGAGGCCGCTCTCCTTAGGGCCTGCGGGAACAAAGGGGGCCACGGCCAAGTCCTGGTGCTTTGCACGCCAGAATGTCTGGAAATTCTGGAGGGTTTCGAGGTCCAGTGTCTGGATTTGAAGCGCTACGCCGGGGACGAACACTACCGAAATTCCGTGGTCAAGGTCATGCTCGGCTTTGGGCCGGAGTTGATCATTAACCTGGATGCGGCTCGGGGCTTCGAGGGAGACGACCTCGTGGTCGCGGCCCATGCGGTTGGGGCCATTGCCTACGCGTTTCCAGACCGAGTCCAGGACCTCGAATTTATCAGGGCCGCCAATTACGGCTACAACTGCCTGGTCCCACGAAAGACTGGGTCAGGGGCCCTGCTTGAAGCCCTTGGGCTCGAACCAGCACCCGGCACCCTCTGGACCAGCCCGGCGGCCCAGGAAGAGGCTCAGACAATCCTGGCTAGACTCGGCTGGGACCCAGCCAAGACCTTGGTACTCCTGGTGGACCACCCCTCCATTCTGGAAGACCCAACGTTCCGATCTGAGCTGGAGGAAGCGGCAGAAGGACCATGGACCTTTTTGGGGCTCGGCAACAAGGAAGTCGGCTACCAGGGCGTAGAAACCCTCCTGCGCTCCATGGAGGACAGGTCCATGAATTTGACAGGGGTTCTAGGACTAGGTGAAACCGTGGCCTTGCTTCAACGTTGCGGGGGGTTTCTTGGAGGTACGCCCCTCCTCCGGTCCCTGGCAAGGGCCTGTAACTGCACTCCACTTTTCTCTAGGAATTCACCGCCGCCCATAGGTTGAGAATTCAGAAATCGACCTACAATCAATGAAAGAGCCATTACCTAGACCTACTAATTTAAGGAGAATTCATGAAAAAATATAACGTCCTTATTGCCTCTGATTTAGGAACATTTATTATCAATAGAAACGATTTGGGAGTTGGTTGGCAGTTATCTGAATACGGAATTTATGACCGTGTGGAAATGAATTATCTCAAAATTTTAATGGGGATCTTGCGGAGCAATCGTCCTAATTTAATAGCCCTTGATATTGGAGCTAACATTGGGATGCATTCCTTCCTATTTTCTTCGCAAGTTGGCCCCCTGGGTCAGGTCTATGCATTTGAAGCACAAAGGCTTGTATTTAATATGCTTGCAGGGAACATGGCGATTAACAGCATCAATAATGTCCATTGTTTTCACAATGCTGTATCTAACGAAAGAACCTTCATAGATATTCCGCAATTTGATTATGGCAAACCATTAAACATTGGAAGCATTGAGTTTGGCGAAAAACAAAAAGAAGGAATTGGGCAAGATCGAATTGAAAATCAAGAACGACAGGAGCAGGTCCTAACTGTGGTGCTAGACGAATGCACATTTGATCATGTTGATATTATTAAAATTGATGTAGAAGGTATGGAAATGAAGGTGCTAGACGGTGCTAAACAACTCATAAAAAAATGTAGCCCACTCATGCTCATTGAATATCTAAAGAGCGATCCTGCGGTCATGCAGGAATGGCTCATCAAGGCTGGGTACACCTTATATACCGGCATCGGGGCGAATTATCTTTGTGTACCCGAGCACTTGGGCATGAAAATCGGCAGCGATATTGGGGGTTTGATGAAGCTCACGCAAAATAAGGGTACATCAACTACCTAGAATATCTTGGACCTGCTCGACGATGGCATCCACCTCCGCAGGCGGAAACCCATTGTCTTGGAGCAGGTGGAAATGGAGGGTTGTTTCCGCCAGGTCGCACTTGGGCCGAAAGTCTTCAGCTGTGCCCCAATACTTCCCTGGAGCCGTGAAGGCATGAATTGTGTCACTGAAACAGAGCTCGGTGAGGACTGATGCGAAATCACTGGAATAAATGGCGCCGTATAAAGCGAAGAGATGCTTCACCCGCGCGGCTGCGGCCAAGTGCGTGAACCCGGTATCACCACCAAGATAGACTTTCGCCCTTCCGATCAGATAAGTCAAATCATAGAGGTTATCGCTGGCTATGATGCGAATCCGGGAGTGAATCCTTTCCGGTCGATCCGTAATGACGATGACCCGCTCCCCCAGGGAATCATAAAGCTTGTCGCAGAACGCATTGACGAAGGCATCTGCCATCCCCCTGGGGTAGTTGTAGGGCGGATCGAAAAGAGGCGAGAAGATCGCGTAATTCCCCCAGTCCATTTCTGGACCGCTGTATAGGGTAGGGTCGAGACACAGCCTGGGCACAACCTGACCCCCATGCCTTGCGTGATAGAAGGTTGCGGCAATCCAGAGATCGCCAGGGTCATAAATTTCAGGGCCTGCCGGATCCCCAAGCCCAAGGGACGGGCCTTCAGAAGTGACGATCTCATCGATTGTGTTCTTGAATAGGACTTCCGCCTTTAGCTTCTTGTGGGTCTCATCGATCAACTGGAACAGAATGCGGCGACCTTCGTACTGTTTCATGTACTCGGCGCATATCATGAGCCCGACCAGGTCCCCTATCCGTACGCCCCATTGGCCAACTTCAATGGTTCTTTCAGGCTTTTTACGTAGAACCAACTGGGAGTGTCGGACGAGACAGCCCTTTCTAGCTGGTGTCCGTCGAAGGGCATCACTCAACACCAGATCTGCCTGGTCCAATCTCTGATTCTTGATCAAGAATTTCGCAAAAGTAAGCCGATGATCCAGCCGTTGTGGGTCCAAATCCAAGGCCCGTTCGAACATGGCACAGGCTTCTTCGGGTTCGTTTGTATCGAATAATAGCCCGCCAAGATCAAGCAGAGCTTCTACGTGGTTCGGCTCAAGACCTACATACCTGCGATAGGTGGCAAGTGCCAGGTCATCCTGTCCTGTGCTTCGCAGATTCTGGGCCATGGTGAGCAACAGCCGATTTGCATTTGAACTCATCACAGCTTCCTTCGATTGGGCCTGCCCAGTTTTGGCAATTTATCTTGATTCCTGAACTTGCAGCATGTCCACCAGATTCCCAAGTGCCTGAGCACCAAACAGTGGATGAATACTGAGAAGTAATGCTCTGGCATTCATCCGTCAGAGCTCAGATCGGCTACCACCCTTTCGATGACTGACCCCCAATTCCCCACTTCTAGCTGCCGATAGATGCGTAGCGTGGGGTACCAGGGACTGTCCTCTCGATCCTGCATCCAGCGCCAATCAGGAGGGTTCGCGACCAGCACAAAAGTAGGAAGTCCGAGGGCACCCGCCAAATGGGCAATGGAAGTATCCACAGTGATAATCAGATCCATGGAGGAGAGGGCATATGCGGTATCCGCAAAGCTGCCCTTGATAATGGGGCCCATGGGAATGATCCGCGGGAAGGGCATCTCACTTCCGGCATCCACCTGGAAACTGTGCCAAGCCACAGGCAAGGCCTCCAATGGTTTCAACAGGCCGGGTGGAATGGAACGTACCGGATCATTGACGTGTTTGGGGCTCCCGGCCCACACCAACCCCACCCGCGTATAACCTTCCGTGGCGGCCAAGACCCGGGCGATCCCCTCCCTGTGCGGCACCCGGTCAGGTACGGACAGGTAGGGAATATCCGCGGGAATGGAATCCGGACCCGTTTGAAAGATCCGTGGCAGGGAGAGCAACGGTAACTGCAAATCAAAGGGTGGCAGGGGATCCCCGTGCTTGATGACTGCATCGACGCCAGGGCAGGTGGCCATCAAGTCCACCAGGGAGTCGAAGACCTCCAGAAGTACACGCCCTCCGCGGGCCTTGGCGAGGGCGGCATAGCGGCCAAACATGATGACGTCCCCCAAGCCCTGCTCCCAGCGGAGGAGCAAGGTCCTGCCCACGAATGACTCTCCACACCACTGGGGTTGGGCAAGCATGAGTTCCTTGGGCCGCATTTCGGTGGTCGGGACATGCCAACGGGATTCATATTGTTCCCAACCCAGGGGCATGTGGCCCAACAGGAGGTTGCGGCAGGCCAGGTGCCAGACTTTCTCAGCCGATGGATCGGTACCGAAATGGCGCTTGAACTCTACGTAGATGTCCAGCGGGTTTCCAGGAGTCAATAGGGCACCTTCTAGGGCTGTCCGCAGGGAATGATTGCCCGGGTCCTGCTTGAGAGCCTCCGCTAATACTCCCGTAGCTCCTGCCGGGTCCTTCTTCTTCATCAGGCCTTCGGCCAGGGCCACCCGGGCTTGCATGTTTCGTGGATCCAGGGCTAGGGCCCGGTCACAGGCTTCACAGCCCTCATCGAGCCTGCCCATCAGCAGATAGAGATCGCCAAGGTCTGCCCAGGCCGCGACATGCTTGGGTTGGAGATCCAGGTACTGGTGATAGGCCGCGAGGGCCGCGTCGTGCTGATGAGACCGATGCAGCTTTCGCGCTTTCTGAAGCAGCCGCAAGTGGTGGGTGTTTTCCTTATCATCCAAGGGTCTGCTTCCTTTTTTTGCGGCGACATGATTATGTCAGGATTGGGAGGGCCGTCCGCCGTCCAATGATTCAGCGTGTTTCAGGGATTCGTCTCTGACCTTGCCCCTTCGAGTAGAGCGCTTAATCACTTTTTGGGCAGCATTATCCTTCTAGAATCCCGGATACAGATGAAGAAGCCCAAGAACATTCGAGGTTCAATGCCAGGGAACAGCCCTCGGGCCCTTGAGCCTTTTCTGGAACAGGCAGCCATCCTGGTCAAAGAGGGCAGCACGACAAAGGCGCGGCTGATTTTATACCAGGTCCTACGGAGCACCCCGGGCGATCGGATGGCCCATCTGCTGCTCAATCACGCGGCCCTCATGGACGGCGACCTCGGCGGACTCCGCCGGGCCGTTGAGCTACAACGAACCCTGCCCATTCCACCTGACATCGTCGCCTGGAATCTCAGCCACCTGAACTTGCGACTGGGAGTGATGCCCCAGGGTTGGGATGAGTACGAAGTCCGCTGCCGGATCCCCGGCCTGGTCATACCGGAACGACATTTCTCCCAGCCCCGCTGGAACGGGGAGCCCTTCCCTGGGAAAACCCTCCTGCTTCACTATGAGCAGGGCTTCGGGGACACTCTGATGTTCGTCCGATACGCCAGGCGGGCTAAGGCGCTTGGAGGCCTGGTTCTCCTCGACGCCCAGGTGCCCTTGGCAGATCTGGTGGCCACCTGCCCGGGTGTCGACGGAGTCATACCCCACGGGTCCCCCCTGCCACCCTTTGACCTTCAGGTCTCTTTGCACTCGTTGCCCCAGGTCTTCCAGACGACCCTGGACACCATTCCCCAGGAGATCCCCTACCTGGATATCCCGGGGCACGTTCCTAACCGGGACTGGGTCCTCCGAACCCTCGCCCGGTCCGAGGGCCAGACGCGCATCGGCCTGGTTTGGGCGGGGCGTCGCACCCACAAGGACGATCAGCAGCGGTCCCTGACACCCGCGTCCCTCGCGGCCCTGGGCTCCGTACCAGGGGTCGCCTGGCACAGCTTCCAGATCGACAGCCCGGAACAGCCCCCACTGCCGGGCCTCGTGATCCTGGACCCCATGCTGCGCAATTTCTCGGACACCGCCTTCGCGCTCAGCGGCATGAATCTGCTGATCACCGTGGACACGGCCCTGGCCCATCTGGCCGGCGCCCTGGGCATTCCCACGCTGCTGCTCCTGCCCTTCTACCCGGACTGGCGCTGGCTACTGGGACGGGAGGACAGCCCCTGGTACCCCTCTATGCGCCTCTATCGGCAGACCTCCCCGGGCGACTGGGACGGTGTCCTCGCTCGGATCGTTTCTGATTTGACGGGCGGCTCCTAGGTACCTTGGCTGCCTTCCTCGGGTGGGGGTGAGTTCCGTCAGGGCTGGTCCGCGCCATTGTCAGGCACCTGATCCCCAGGTCCAGGTTCAGGACCCACCCCTTCGCCGGAAAGATCCTCAACGACCTGCCTGATGACCGTGCCCCAATCGTTGGGCTTGGGCTGCCGGTAGATGCGCAAGGTGGGGTACCAGGGACTGTCCGCCCGCCCCATCATCCAGCGCCAATCGGGGATGTAGGAGACCAGGAGCAGGGTCGGGATGCCCAGGGCGCCGGCCAGGTGGGCCATGGCCGTATCCACGGTGATCAGCAGATCCATGCCGCTGAGCGCGAAGGCCGTATCCGAGAAATTGCTCAGGAGGGGCGCCAGGGAAGTCATCCCATGGAGCGGGGGAATTTCCGTCGCCCCAAGCTGGAAGCCATGCCAAGCCACCTCCCTCAGAGCGTTCAGGGGGGAAAGGGCGCCCGGAGCGATGGACCGTTGCGCATCACGGGTGTGGATGGCACTGCCGGCCCAGGACAGTCCAATCTTGACGCGCCCGTTCGAGCGGGCCAGGAGGTCCTGAATTCCGACCCGGTTCGGCACCCTCTGGGGAACGCTCAGGTAGGGTACTTCCGCCGGGATGGACGCCAAGTCCGTCTGGAATATCCGGGGCAGGCTGAGCAGCGGCAGCTGCAGGTCGAACGGGGGAATTGGACTCCCCTCGGGCACGACTTCGTCCACGCCGGGGCAGGTGGCCACCAGCTCCGCCAATTCCGGCTGGGCCAGCAGGATCACCCTCGCGCCAAGGCGCTTCACACTCGAGGCATAGCGTACAAACATCAGGGTGTCGCCCAGTCCCTGTTCCCAGTGCAGCAACAGGGTCCGACCCTGCAGGGGCTCCCCATCCCAGAAGGGCTGGGAGAACTGTCTGGGCGGAGTCATGATGGCCGGGTGGCAAAAACGGGTTTCGTGCTGGATCCAGCCCTCGGCCATGGCACCGAAGAGCATGTTCACGCAAAAGCGTTCCCATTCCAGTTCGGGGCCTGAATAGTCCGTATCCACCCGACGGAGCATTTCCCGGTGCAGGGCGGGCCAGTTTTGTTCTCGAATGAAGATGGACGTTAGAAAGCCCGTGAGGACCGGATTGCCCGGCTCTTGTTCCACGGCTGGAGCCAAGACCGCTCGGGCCAGGTCCAACTGGTCCTGTCTCCACCGGCACCGGGCCAAATCCAGGCGGACTTCCGTCTGACGAGGGTCCACGGCCAGGGCTTTTTCAAGCCAGGAAACGGCCTCTTCCACGCGGCCCAGTTTCAGGCATGCCTTTCCCGTGCCAGCCAAGGCGGGAAGGAAATCAGGGTCGATGGCCAGGGCCTTGGAGTACGCATTGAGAGAGCCCTCCGCCTGCTTCATCGAGAGCAGCAGGCCCCCGTAGCTTGCCCAGGCATCGGGAGCCTCCGGGTGGAGAAGCAACAGGTTCCGGTAGGCCAGGAGCGCTTCTCGCTCCTTGCCTGAAAGCTCCAACTCCCGGGCCTCCTCGAGCAGCTTTCCTAGGTCTTCGGCCACCGTATTTTCCTTTCCAGTGGGCAGGTTCGGGAAGGTCTTCATGGCTGTTAGGTGTGTGGAAGGTCCTGGGATTCGGCTGTCAAGTCCTCCATCAGGTGGCCGATGACCGCGCCCCAATCGCCCGGGGAGGGTTGCCGATAGATTCGCATGGTGGGGTACCAGGGGGTGTCCCCCCTCCCCATCATCCAGCGAAAATCCGGGAAGAAGGCCACGAGGAGCAGCGTGGGAATCCCCAGGGCTCCCGCCAGGTGAGCCAAGGCCGTGTCCACAGTGATGAGCAGATCCATCCCGGTCAGGGCATAGGCAGTATCCGAGAAGTTGCGGATGGAGGGATCCAGAGAGACCAGGCCAGGAAGGGGCGGTTCCTCGGTGGCTTCGAGCTGGAAGCTGTACCAGGACACCCCTGGCAGGGCCGCCAGAGGCGCAAGCACTTCCGGTGGCAGGGAACGTTCCGCATTCCGCGGATGGCGGGGACTTCCCGCCCAGGCCAGCCCAATCCGGATCGAACCCTCCGCTGCGGCCAGCTGTCCCTTGATGCACTCGCGGTTGGGCACCTTCTCTGGTACATGCAGGTAGGGAACCTCCGCTGGGATGCTCTGAAGGTCTGTCCCAAAGACCCCTGGAAGGGAAAGAAGGGGAATGTGGAGGTCGAAGGCCGGAACGGGGCTGCCATGGGGAACAACCTCATCCACCCCGGGGCAGGTGGCCACCACGTCGGCGAGGGCCGGCTGGGCCTCCAGCAGCACCCGGCCTCCAAGGGGCTTCACCAAAGTCGCATAGCGGACGAACATGAAGGTGTCACCCAGGCCCTGCTCGAAATGAACCAGGAGCGTCTTCCCGGCAAAAGACCGGCCATCCCACCGGGGCTGGTTGAAGTTGCGTTTCGGGACGATCAGATCTGGGCACTCTAGGCGGCTTTCGTAGCCCGCCCACCCCCGCTGCATCTTCCCCAGGCGCAGATCTAGGAGGGCTCGGTCATAACTCTCGATGGCCGGCAAAGGGGGATCGAGGCCGATGACCCGGCCCATGGCGGCTCCAAATTCCTCCCATCGGGCCAGGTGGACCAGGACTTCGACGAGTAGGCCATGGGCGTCCCGGTTTCCCGGATGTTCTGCGATGAGTGCTGTCAATAGGACACGGGCCTGCTCCCACTCTCCCCTCAGGCATTGGCAGCGGACCAGCGCAAATTGAGCGTCCAGGTTTTGGGGATAATGGGCCAATACGTGCCTGCTTCGTGCTTCAGAGGCTTGAAATAGCCCTAGACCGCTAAGGGCGTTGGCCAGATTAATCTGGGCAGCCCATTGATTGTGATCCAGGCGAAGGGCCTCAGAGCTGGCCTCCTGGGAGGCTTCCATCTGGCCCATCTCCAGGAGAAGACCTCCCAGCGCTGCCCAGGCCTGGGCATCATTCGGTTGCAGTTCCAGGTGGCATCGATAGCCCGAAAGAGCTTCGTTTCTTCGGCCCGAGCGATGCAACTCACTGGCCATTTCAAGGTCCATCTTCGCGTCTGCCTTCACTGGATCATTCTTGATGGAGTGGTCTGGCTTAAGCATGACTCAGCAAATCCGTGAGGATATTCTGCACCACCGAATTCCAGTCCCCTGGCACCGGCTGGCGGTAAAGCCGGAGTGTGGGGTACCAGGGGCTGTCGACCCGGTCCATCAGCCAGCGCCAGTCGGGAATGTTGGTGACCATAAGCAGGGTCGGTATCCCCAGAGCCCCTGCCAGGTGTGCTACTGCGGTGTCCACGGTGATGAGAAGGTCCATGGCCTCAAGGGCAAAGGCCGAATCCGAGAAATTGCTCAGCAGGTGGCCCAGGGGAAGAATGCCCGGGAGAGGATCGGCCAGATCACTCTCCCTCTGGAAGCTGTACCAAGTCACTCCAGGCAGCTGCGCCAAGGGGTTGAGGCAATCCGGAGGCACTGATCGCTGTGCATCCCGGGGGTGGTCACTGCTACCCTTCCAGGCTAGGCCCATCCTGAGACGCCCAGACCTGGGGGCCAACAGTTCCGTGAGCGCCAGGCGGTTGGGCACATGGCGTGGCACCCGGAGGTAGGGAATCTCGGCCGGTATGGAGGCCAATTCTGTCCTGAAGAGCCACGGCAGGGAAGGCAGCGGGAAGTGGACATCGAAGGGCGGTACCGGGCTGCCCTTGGCAATGACCTCATCGATCCCGGGGCAGGTGGCCACCAGGTCTGAAAGGGGCCCCTGGGCGGCCAGGAGGACCCTTCCCCCTAGGGCCTTCACCCGTGAGGCATACCTCACAAACATCAGGGTGTCCCCCAAGCCCTGCTCGTAGTGGAGCAGCAAGGTCTTTCCCTGGAAGGGCTCCCCGTCCCAGCGGGGATGGGTAAAGTGCCGCTGCGGCATGGTCAGGCCTGGTGCCCGCAGGCGGGCCTCGTACAAATCCCAGCCCTCGGGCATCTCCCCGTACAGCAGCCTGGCGTGGGCCCAGACGCAGTCCGCGGCGGGGCCGGTGGTGCCAGCCAAGTAGAGGGCTCGCCGGGTCTGCTCCTGGTGGGCCAGGGCCGGCTTGCCCATCAGGAGATAGGCCTGGAGGAGGGCTTCATGGGCCAGGAGGTGGCCTGGATCCCATTCAAGCAGCTGCACCAGCGCTGACCTTGCGGCGCCGAGTTCGCCCTGCTCCAGGAGCCGCCCGGCCGTGGCCATCTGATGCTCCGCGGCCATTGGCTCCAGGGAACAATCAAGCCTTCTTGTGGGTAAGGGATCCACCATCAGCCCCAGGGATTAGACCGCATGCTCGAATCCCACAAGGAATAGCACGGATATCTGGTCCTCGTCAGTGTGCGCAGACAGCCCTTCCTTGAATCACCGCACCACCGCACGATAGCCCCGCAGGGCCCGATCCCCACGTTCGAAGGCGTCCAGTTCTGCCTTAACCTTTTCCTTCAGCTGGGCTAATTTCGCCGTTCGGCTCTCCAGTTGCCAGCCCAGAGCATGGGCCCTGGCCATCAGTTCTGGCCAGTCCGGACCCTTCTCGGCGCAGGCCAAGGCGGTCTGGAACTCCGCATTCCATTGGGCCAGGAAGCCAGGGTCAGGCTCCCAGGTCGGATCGGCCACCCAGGCCTCCATCCGTTCGAGGGCAGCGTGAAGCCCGCCCTCGCTCATACGACCTGGGCCCTCAATTCGTACCCGGAAGCTGAAGCTGCCTTTAGGTTCTTCTCGTGGAGCTGTTCCCAGGCCTGCCGGATCTGGCCCATGTGGTGGGAAAGAACCCTCAGCCGGTCCGTGTCCCTGCTGCTCCCGGCCTCGAATAGTTCCGAGGTCCACCAACTGTAGATCTTCATGAGGTTCTGAACCAGCTCGCCCCCATCTTCCATGTTGAGGCGGATGACCGCTTCGTTGACGATTTTCGCCACCTGGCCCAGGTAGCGAGCCACCTGGGCAGTCTCCTTCTGCTCCATGGCCCGGATGGCCTTCCCCAGGAACAGCTGTCCCGCTTCCATGAGGAGGGCGGCCTGCTGCTCGGGGCTGGCCCCCAGTACCCGCTGGGCGAGGTAATGATCGGCGGATTGGGCGTAGTGGTTCATGGTGGATCCCCGTTGTGTTCGTTTCGGCAGGCGCGTGTTCTGTCTTGAAGGTGGGTCAGGCGCCGAGGAGGCTAGAGGCACTGGCTTTCATCTGTCCCACGGTCACTTCCATTTGGGAAAACTGATTCTGCAGGGCTGTCTTTCGCTGCGCCAGCATGGCCTGGCCCTGCGCAATCTGAAGGTCAAGGTAATTATTCTGGCTCGTAATGTTTGCCAAGGCGGTGGCCAGANCGCCGCTGCCATACCCTGCGTTCTGGGCAATGAGGTCACTGACCGCCTGAGCGGCGCCCCGGGCCAGGGTCAGGGTGCCGGAACCCGCCCCCGTGACCCCCATGGTGAGCCCGGCCAGGTCCCCGGTGCCATTGAAGGTTCCGTTGGAACTCGTCAGGGTGATGGGGCCGTTGGGCGTTCCCGTGAAGACCCCGGTGAAGGTCCCATCGCCGTTCTTGGTGACCGTGAAATTCACGGCGCCTGTGGCCGTCTGCGACCCTCCACCCGTGACGGTCAGGATCCCATTGGAAGAGCGCCCCGAAAAGGTGATGAGCCTCAGGGCCGCGGCGGGATCCTGGTCTATGGCCTGCTTGAAGATCGTGGTGCTGAGGCTGAGGGTGCCATCGGCATTGGTCGTGACTCCGAGGCTGGCTAGGTTCGTATAGGCGGAGTTGCCCGCCAGCCCCGCCGAAGCGCCCGTGAGTGTCGATTGAATCTGGTTGATGATGCCGCTGGCGGTCTGGTTCCCGCCCAGGGGCGCCTGGTTGATACTCCCGTCCGCATTCTTGGTATCGGTGGAGGCGGTCTGGTAGGTCGTCATCAGGCTGTTGTAGTTGGTGATCACGGTCTGCATGCCGGCCGTGGCGGCGCCATCATCCTGGGCCACAGTCAGGGTGGTGGTCCCTGTCTCCCCACCTTGCAGAAGACTGAAGGTGACGCCGCTCACCGCGTCCGACACCGTGTTGGATTGCCGGGTGAGCTGGATGCCGTCGAGGGTGAAGAGCGCGTTTTGGCCTGTGGTGCCGGAGCTGCTGGAGGTGAGTCCGGTAATGCTGGTCTGGCCATCCGTGGTGCCCGCCGTGATGCCGAGGGTGTTGACCGCGGCGCCAGCCGCCGCTTGGCCATTCACCGTCGTCTGGTTGGTCACGTCAGCGATGGTGACAACGCCGTTCGTGGTTCCAGTCCCCGTGCTGTTGGCGGTGATCACCAGCTGGTAGGGCTTGGTCCCGGTCCCCGTATTGACGATGGACGCCGTCACCCCCGCTCCCGAGGCATTGATGGCAGCCGCCAAACCGTTCAGGCTGTTGTTGGTGGAGGTCAGGTTGACGGTCTTGATAACCCCGTCTGTGCCCTGGATCGCGAAGGTGGCGCTGCTTGCGCTGCCGAGAACGGATTGATTCGGATCGGCCACCGCCAGGTTCTGGGGAACGAGCGTTTTTCCGTCTGAGCCGAGTACGGTCATGGGGGAAATACGCCCCTTGGTGGCCACGTTGCTGACGTTAAGGTCATAACTGCCCGCGACCGCCCCGGTGGCGGTCGCGGTGACATAGGTGTTGTTGGCATCGGTACTTGTGACGGTCCGGGCGTTGAAGGTGTCCTGGAGGGCCGCCAGGCTGACCATGAGGGTATTCGCCTGAGTCCTCAGTTGGGTCAGGGCCGTGGAGGTGGCGTTGTTCTGCGTCTCCTGGGTCTGCATCCGGACGACGCCGACCCCATCCTGGGCAAGAATGGCACTGACCAGGGCATCGGTCTGGATCCCAGTCGAAAGTCCCTGAAAGCTGAGAGCCGAATTGACCGTAGACACCACGCGCCTCCGCTTGCCGAGCCTAGCCTTTCTTGTCCAGCAGAACCCCAGAGGAGCCCGGCTGAGTGTCCATGGATTGCAAGGTCTGCGCCATGGCCAGCACGCCGGCCGAAGGCACCTGGAGTACTACCTGGCCGGTCGTCGGGTCCACGACCTTGTAGATGGTCTTGCCCGTGTCTGAATCCACCTGTACTTGCAATTGAGTGCTGGTCTGCCGGAGGTGGTTGTTGATCTGCTGGACTGCCTGGTCCGGTGAACCGGTGGGGGCGGCCGGGAGAGAACCGTCCTGCCCCGAGGAGGATGGCTCGGCAATCTTGGCCGAGCCATCCCTTCCGGTGGCGGTTCCAGCCGTACCTATTGCCTGGGAAGTCACAGGGAATCCAGACGTCACGCCAATGGTCGAGCTTATTTGATCACTCATGACGGACCTCAATTAAAAAACCTCGACGCACCGGAGGGGGAGGAAAGAATCCACCCCCTCCAGTGGTCAAGGAAGGCCGGTTACCTGAAGAGGGCGAGCACGCTCTGACTGGACTGGTTCGCCTGGGCCAGGGCGCTGGTGCCCGCCTGCATGAGGATCTGGTACTTGGTGAGGTTCACCGTCTCGGCACCGATATCAGCGCCCATGATGGCATCCGCCTGGGAGGTGTCGTTTTCAGACAGGATCTGCGCCAGATTGGTGTTGCTCTGGGCGGTAGCCATGCTGGCGGCCAGAGTGGCGCGGATGGTGGCGATGGCGGCCAGGGCGGTCGTCCCGTTGGTGGCCGTGACAGAGTAGTTGGTACCCATTGCGGTATTCGCAGCCGTGACTGCCGCGGAGACCAGTCCCTGGACCGCCGTGTATTCGGCGGAGGTGGTGCCACCGGTGGTGCCTTCCAGTTCCGCCATTCGGGTGGCCTGGTTGGTGGCCTCCTGGAGGTCGGAATCCGCGGCCTGCGCCTTGAAGAAATTCTGCTGGTAGCCGATCACGGTGGCATTGGCCGTGAGCGCACCGGCGTCCAGCGAGGTGCCGTTGGCCAGATCCGTGGCGCCGTCGGCGGCGCTGTTGATGCGCTTGCCGGTGGTGAGCCGCTGGATGGCCTGCTGCAGGCCCTGGTTATTGACGTTGAGCTGGCGGCTGGCCGCCATTGCTGTGACGTTGCCTAGAATTTGGGGCATGACATCCTCCGTGATGTGCCGTGACAGCATCCGTGCTGTCGGTTGGTTTGATTGTGGGGGGAACCCCCGACCCTCCCTCTTTCGGACCCGGGTCGATTTCCCTTTAATTTTTTTTTCGAGCCCAGAAACTTCTACTTGGCACCGTGTTTGTCCTGCAGGGCTCCCCACCCTCGCCGAATCCTGCCCGCGAGCCTGCCCACAGCGACAAGTCCTGGTGGTATCGGGACCGGGTTCGATTAGGATCTTGAGGATGTCAGCCGGACACCCGGCGCCACGGCCGAAAGCGCCGTTGCATTTGTGCTAAGGAAAACACGAGGCCGCCGTGCAAGCCCAACCTATCCAGCCCTTCCCCCCCTTTGTCGAGCTGACCGAGAGCCGCTACGGGCCCATGCTCTACCCACCCAGGGACCAGTATGTGGGCCGGTCCTTCAAGGAATACGGGGAGTTCAGCCAGGGCGAGTTGGACATTTTTGTACAGATCCTCAGCCCCGGGGCCATCGTTCTCGACATCGGGGCCAACATCGGCGCCCACACGGTTCCCCTCGCGCAACTGGTAGGTACCGGGGGGGTGGTGGTCGCCTTCGAGCCCCAGCCGGTTCTGCACCAGATCCTTTGCGCGAACCTCGTGCTCAACAGCGTCCCCAACGTCCTGACCTACCCCATGGCCCTCGGAAACTGCGAGGGGGAGTGCAAGATCCCCGTCTTTGATTACTCCCAAGCACATAATTTTGGGGGCATCAGCATGGACATGGTTGAGGAGGGAGAATCCATCCCCCTAGGCAAACTCGACAGCTTCCAGTTGGACCGGGTGGATTTCATCAAGCTGGATGTCGAGGGGTTCGAGTCCAAAGTCCTGGAGGGGGCGGCCAATACCATCGAACGCTGCCACCCCATCATGTACATCGAGAACGATCGTGCGGAGAAATCCGCCGAACTGATCCAGCGGCTGTTCGACATGGGCTATCGCCTCTGGTGGCACGCCACCCCGCTTTTCAGCCCGGACAACTTCAAAGGCAACAAGGTGAACGTCTTCCCCAGGATCGGATCGATCAACATGGTGGCCATCCACCGCGATTCTGAAAGAAAGGTCGAGGGGCTCAGGCCGATCCTCACGGCCGAGGACACCTGGACGTAGAAGGCCCCTCCCCTGAGGCCCCGGCATCAACTTGGCGCGCCCGCTCGGATCGGCCCTACTCTCGCCCGAAGATCCCCCGCAGCTTGACCATGAGGCTGGGCTGCCCCTCCTTGGGCGGCGGGGGCGCGGGCGGCGGGACGTCCTGGGCCCAGCCCGCGGGGACGGCCACCGAGGGATCCAGCTCCAGGGCCCGGCGGAAGCAGCCCTGGGCGTTCGCCTTGAAGCCCTTGCGGTGGTAGAGCTCACCCATGAGGGCCCAGGGCTCGGCCGCCCGCGTATTGAGCCTGGAGGCCGTCTGCAGGGCTTCGATGGCGCGGGTGGACCAGGCGGGATTGCCGACCCGAAGGCGCCCCAGCAGCAGCCAGGCCTCGTAGGCTCCGGCCGAATCGCCATCCAGCTTGATGGCCTGCTCGAGGGCCCGGATCGCTTCGCTGGTGCGATCCTGCACCAGGTAGGACTTGGCCTTGACGAGCAGGTAGCGCGCCCGCTCCAAGGCGGAGGGCTCCCCATCCTCCCGGGATGGGCGGCAGGGCCGTGGGTGTGGGCGCCGGGTAGCTCAGTTCCAGGGCATCGTCCGGAAAGGGGGTGGCCAGCGGAGGGATCAGATCCTCCTGAACCAGGAGAATCGGCTCGAATTCCGGCTCAGGATCAGGCTCCGCCTCTGGCGTGGGTTCGAGCTCGATCTCCAGCACGGGTTCCGGCATTCGGGGCGGTGGCGTCGGGTCCGCCCTGGGTGGGAGCGGCAGTTCCCCGCACACCAGTTTCATCCCGCCGAGCGCCCACAGCGTGGCCACCAGCTGCGAGGCCTGGGTCTGGGGGAATCCGGTCAGGCCCGCGATGGTGTCGCAGCCCAGGGGCTCCGTGCCCAGCAGGGAGAGCGCATAGGCCAGGGTAGGGGTCAGGGGCAGGTTGCTCAGCGCCTCCAGCAGGTTCGGTAGCGCCTGCCAGCGCCACTTGGGCTCGCTGCGGAACATCTGGTCCAGCTCCCGCTCGATCTTGGCGTGCTGGAAGGTGTCCCAGACCAGCCGGTGGTGGTCCAGGTGGAACTGGAGATCGCCGCTGAGGTTGGCGTCCAGGGGGCCGGGAATCCAGGTCATCTTGAGGATCGGGTGCTCCATGGCATGCAGGAGCACCGATCCCAGCAGCTCATGGAGCCGCTCGTCCCGCTCCTGGTGGGTCATCAGCCCCCACTGGACCACGCGGTCACCCATGCGGGCCCCCTCACCATCCGCGAGCAGCTCCTTCAGGGAGGCCATGTCCAGCACGCCGCGCCGGATGAGGAAGTTCCCGAACTGCTCCCCGATGGAATCGCTGCGGAGGTACTTCAGTTCCCCGCCGGCCCAATAGAGCCGCCGGGTCCCATCATTCTGCTCCAGCACGAGCTCGCCTTCCGCCTTCTGCTGGTGGAGGGATCCCATGAGGGCCGGCAGGAAATGGCGGACGGGGGGTTCGGGCACTCAGGCTCCAGGGGGTCAGTCCTAGTTTGCATGGTCCGAGCCAGGATGCCAGCCCCGAAACAACCCGGTAAATGCTGCAGGATCACCGTCCCTTGGCCCGAGTCACCTCAGGGCCTATCCTGTTCTCCCGTCCCCGCCGTACCCGGAAGGGCCCCCCATGTTCGAGAAGCTCGGAAAATTCGAGATCAAGCGTGTCCTGGGCAACGGCGCCATGGGCGAGGTCTACCTGGGGGTGGATCCCTCCATCGGTCGCGAGGTGGCCATCAAGACCATCCTCCCCTCGGCGGCCCAGGGCGGCGAGGCCAAGGAGCGTTTCGCCCGCGAGGCCCGGGCCGCCGGCGTGCTGAACCACCCGAACCTGGTGACGATCTATGAATTCGGCGAGGATCAGGGCGTCCTCTACATCGCCATGGAACTGGTGCGGGGGCACGACCTCGAAGAGCTGCTGGAGGAACAGTCCCTCACCCGCTCCGAGGTCCTGGAAGTGCTCGCCCAGGTCTGCGACGGCGTGGGCTTCGCGCACCGGCAGCAGATCGTCCACCGGGACATCAAGCCCTCGAACGTCCGCGTCCAGCGGGACGGCAAGCGCCTCCACGCCAAGGTCATGGACTTTGGCGTGGCCAAGATCAGCAACTCTGACATGACCGCCACGGGCATGGTGATGGGCACCGTGAGCTACATGGCGCCGGAGTACATCCGCACCGGCAAGCCTGATCCCCGGAGCGACCTCTTCGCCGTGGGGGTGATGCTCTACGAGTGCCTCAGCGGCCGGAAGCCCTTTGCGGGCGACACCACGCCCACGGTGCTCTACAAGATCGTGAACGAGGCCCCGGACCCCATCGACACCGAGCGGCTGAAGGGCATCAGCCCCGGCGTCCGGACGGTGCTGGACCGGGCCCTCTGCAAGAACCCCGACGAGCGCTTCCAGACCGCCGAGGAGCTGGCGAAGGCGCTGCGGGCCGCCAAGGACCCCACCTGGACGGGTCAGCTCGAGGAGGCCACCACGGTCCTGCGCGGCGCCGCCCCGGCCCCCCCCACCGCGGCGGTGCGCCCCGCTCCGGCCGAAGCCACCCTGCAGCTCCCTGCGGGGACCCAGGGCTCGACACCTCCATACGCCCCGCCAGCGCCCGCTGCGGGCGGGAGGGGCAAGGGCCTGTGGCTGGGCCTGGCCGCCCTCATCCTGGCAGGCCTGGGCGGCGTCTCCTGGTGGAGCCTCCGGGGCCGCGCCCCGGAGCCCGCCGCGGCCCTGGCCGGCGCCAAGATGGAACCGGCCTTGGCCGCCGGCGATACGAAGCCTGGCCCGGCCTCGGCTGCCCCGGGGGTGGCCCCGGCGAAGGCGGCGCAAGGACCCGGTCCTGCGGCCGTCCCGGCGACCCCCCCGCCATCCCAGGTGGACCCCAGACCCGGCGCCAAGCCCGAACCCGCCCGGCCTTCGCCACCGAAGCCCGCCGAACCCAGGACCATCGACCAGCCCGAGCTCTTCGCGCCCGAGAAGCTCGAGAAGCAGCAGGTCTTCGAGCGCAAGAACCTCGGCAACCTGTCCCTCAGCGAGTCCATCCGGTTGGCGGACAGCCAGCCGGACCGGGCCATTCAGGGCTTCCGCCAGGCCATCCAGGCCGACCCCTCCAACGTCAATGCGCACGCCTGGCTGGCCGTGGTCCTGCACGACCAGGGCCGCACCCAGGAGTTCGTCCAGGAACTGCGGGAGGCCCGGCGCCAGGGGCTCCTGGGCCAGATGGCCCAGAACGCGCGCTTCCGCTCCGCCTTCAACCAGGCCCGGCTCAACCAGCGCCTCCCCTCCGATCTGGCGAACTGAGGTGGTGCGGAGCCAGGACCATCCGGGCGATCTGGAGGGCTGTCTGGGCTACCGGTTCCAGCGTCCCGACCTGCTCCAGGAGGCACTCACACACACCTCGGCCGGGTCCCGCCGGGACAATCAGCGGCTCGAATTCCTCGGCGACGCCCTGCTGAACTTCACGGTCGCCTTCCTGCTCCACCGCGAACGCCCGGACTGGCAGGAGGGCCCCATGAGCAAGCTCCGGGGGGTGCTGGTGCGCACGGAATCCCTGCACGCCTGGGCCCTCGACCTGGGCCTGGACCGGGCACTCAGGGCCGTCCATCCCCGCAAGGCCCCGCCCATGGGGCCCAAGCCCCTCGCCGACGCCCTCGAGGCCCTGCTGGCCGCCATCTACCTCGATGCAGAGGCCGCGGGATTGGACGGCATGCTCCGGGTGAGCGCGCTGGTGGAGGCCCGGTTCCTGGCCTCCATCCGGGAAGCCAGGCCCGAGAGTTGGACCCGGTCAGATCCCAAGACCCACCTCCAGGAAACGGTGGCCCGCCTGGGGCTCCCGGCCCCGGTTTATGCCCAGGTGGAACTTGCGGGTCCGGGCCATGCCCCCCGCTTCACCATGCGCGTGTCGGTGGGCGCCCTGGCCGCGGAGGCCGAGGGTTCGACCCGCAAGCGCGCCGAGGGCGACGCCGCCCAGCGGCTGCTGGATCAGCTTGGATCTGGCACACCTTCCTGACCCTTGCGTTACACTCCCATCTGCCTCTGTTAACGGTGTGTGCTTGAAGATCTATCCCAGCCTGAACCTCCAGCAAGGCCACGTGGTCTCCACCGCGTGGCCCGGTGATTCCTCCTTCCCGCTGCCCATGGACCTCGCCGAGCAGCTGCTCGACGGGGGCGCGACCCGGTTGTCCCTGGTGGATGTGGACGCGGCCATGGGCCGCGGAAACAACCGGGACCTGATCGGCCAGATCCTTCAGCGCTGCCGGACCCGGGACCGGAAGATCTGCATCCAGGTGGCTGGCGGCATCCGGAGCTCGGACCAGGCCCAGTTCTTCATCGACCAGGGAGCCACCTGGCTCGTGGTGGGCACCATCCTGCACAAGTCGCCCATGGTCTCCGAACAGCTGATGGCGCGATTCCCATCCTTCCTCAGCGCCGCCATCGACGCCCGCGCGGGCCTGGTCCACCGCTCGGGGTGGGCGGACCCCACCACCCAGAGCGCCCTCGATCTCGCCCTGCGGGCCAAGGCCTACGGCTTCCGGCGTCTGGTCTTCGTGGATATCCCGGAGGATCCCACCGCGGATCCGGATTTCCAGACCGCCCAGGAGCTGGCCGCGGCGACGGGCCTGCCCCTGCTCATGGGCGGCAGCCTCACGGCTCCCCATCACCTGGAGGCGGTGTATTCCAAGCCCGGCTTGCAGGGAGCGTTGGTAGACGCTCTGCTGTTCCACCAGAATCCGAGGCTGCTGGCCTTCCTCCAGGCCACCGTCGCCTGATCCGGGAGGGACATTGACCAAGCGTTCGCGACCTCACCCGACGATGTCGTGGGCTCGGTCATGAGCTCGGTAGGGGAATCCGTTTTCCTGGAATCCCTCACGGATTCCGAGCGTATCCATTTCCGCAATCTGATGCTGATCCGGCCCCAGCTGCCCTCGGAGGGGCAGGTGCGCATGCTGGAGGGACTGGCCCGCTCGCTGGCCTCGCCTCGCCTCCTCGCGCTCATGGCGCGCACGCCGCATTGGCTGGCCCATTGGCCCATCCTGCTTGGCCTGGCCGAAAATGAGGCCACGCCCGAAGCCATCCGCCGGGACCTGGAGATGGTGGTTTCCCTCTTCGACCAGATGCGGGAGATGGACCGGGCTCCCGTCGGGGAGAAGCCCGACCGTTCCGAATCCGTGAAGACCCTCTACTCGCAGCTGCCCGCCGGACTGAAACCCGTGGCCAAGCTCCTGGCCAAGCAGCTGGCGAAGACCGTGACCGCCTCTGGGACCACCCAGGAGTTGCCCCCGCTGCCCGATGAACACCCCGATTGGGAGGCCCTGACTACCCTCCCCGTGGCCCCGCCTCCCCAGCCGCTGGCCGAGGGCCTGGATCGGGCCGGCCGCCTGGCCCGGGCGGGGCACACGGCCCAGCCCGAGGAACTGCTCTCGTTCCTGGTGGCCTCGGACCCCGACATCCGCCAGGCGGCGCTCCAGAACCCCCTGGTCTCCGAGGACCTGATCTGCCGCGCCCTGGCCCAGAGCGAGGAAGCCGCCTTCTTCGAAGAGGTCTATGCCGAAGCCCGGTGGTACTTCCGGGAACCGGTGCGCGCGAGCCTGCGGGATGCCCCGGGCTGTCCGGCGGATCTCTCCCGGCGCGTGGGGCTCTCCCAGCTCCTGGTGGCCGCCCTGGAGCAGGGCACCCGCGACCGGCTTTCCGTCCAGCGGATCGTGAGTCTCTTCACCCAGCTGGCCGAAAGCGAGTACCAGTTCATCACCTACTGGGCCAAGCGGCAGTCCCCCGACCTGCTGCGGGTCGTGAAGTACTTTTACGACCGGCTGCAGCGCCAGCAGTCGAACCTGGCCTCGGCCCTCCCCGAGCGGGGCGAGGAAGGCCGCTGGGCGACCATGGAGGAACGGGTCTTCCTGGCCACCCAGGCCACCCAGGAAGAGCAGATCAGCCAGGTGCTGCGGGATCCCGATCTCCAGGTCTTCCGGCTCGCCCTGGAGAACCCGGCCCTGAGTCCGCGCCTCCTGGCCTCGGCGGTCTCCGCCCTGGACCACGCCCGGGTCGAGGCGATCGCGGCGCACCGTTCCTGGTCCGAGGATCCCATGGTGGCCGAAGCCCTGGTCCATCACCCCCAGTTGTCCGAGGCCTCAGCCCTGCGGCTGCTGCCCCAGCTGCCGGGAATGAAGCCCTCGATCGAGATCCTGCGGGACGCCCGCATCCTCCACCTGGAGGTCAAGCGCCGGGCCCTGGAGTCCCTCCGCCAGCTGTACCAGGATATGGACGTCCCCCACCGGATCACGGCCCTTCGCACTTCCGGGGGCGAGCTCATGCGCCACCTGCCCCAGGAGGTGCTCCAGGACGAGGAGACCCTGCGGCGGATGGTGGCGGACCGGCAGCTGGATCCTGGCATCCTCCTGCGGCTGGCCCGCAACAAGCTGACCCCCCGGGCCGTCCTGGAGCAGATCGCGGGACATCCCGTGCTCATGGCCCATGCAGCCATCATGTCCGAGCTGCTGCTCAATCCGAAGACGCCGCGGGAGGCCTCGATGCGCATCTGGGGCCTGCTCTCCGAGGCCGAGCAGCAGCAGCTCCTCCGCAGTCCCCATCTGCCTTCCGCCCTCCGGTCCATGGGTTGACCGGCGTAAACGCCGGCCGCGCGACTCCGTAGCCCCACCCAGGAGCCATCATGCGACGCCCTGCCGCCATCCTGATCCCCGCCGCGGCAGCCCTGGCCTGTCTGTCCTTCGCCTCCTCCTGCCGTCCCAAGTACCACGTGCCCGCCTGGGTGGCGGCCGCGCCGGCCGACAGCCTGGCCTCCATCTCCGGAGAGGCCGGGTGGATGCTTTCGCACAAGGAGCTCCAGTCCTTCATCTCCCGCGACCCGGTGGTGGAACGGGCCCTCGATCTCTTCCTCCAGAAGGCCCACATCAGCCCCCGCCTGGAGACCGGCCGGGTGACCTTCCACATCCTCGGCATGCCCCAGAAAGGGGATGGAACCCTTCAGAAGGGCCTCGAGCACGTCCTCATCCAGCTCAACCAGTTCAAGGACCCCGCCGCCCTGGTGGGCGCCCTGGCCGAATCCTTCCCCCAGGAGGGGAGCCTGCGGATCCAGGGCCGGGACTGGCCTCTTTACGTGATCCTGGACCTTGAAACCGGCGGGACCAAGGCCCATATCCGGGCGGCCAGCGACGAGAAGGGCCAGGTCTGGATCGGCTCCCTGGAGACCCTGGCCCGCCTGGCCGCCGGGGCCAGCCTCGGGACCCTGCCCGACGCGGCCCTGGCGGCGGAATGGATCAGCCCCAGGGCCCCCTTCCAGGGCTACCTCCAGCCGGAGGCGCTGCTCGGCGGCCTGACCAGGAACCTGGAGGGCAGCATCCTCAAGGACCTCCCCCAGGGGGTCCATGCGCTGTTCTGGAGCCTCACGCCGGCCCAGGACCCGGACCAGCCGATCCGATTCGAGCTGGCCCTCGCCGGCACCCCCGACGGCATCAACCGGGTCAGCCCCTGGCTGCAGCGCCTGGTGGCCGCCGCCAACGCGGTCCAGACCCCCCAGGGCGGGACCCCCCCGGAGCTGATGCAGGAGGAGCGCCGCGTGAGCCTGCGGTGCCGGCTCACCCCGCAGCAGCTCAGGCTGGTCATGGAGAAGCTCGGCCAGCCCGGGCTCGCCTTCGGCCTCGGCAGGGGGGGCGGCCCCGCATGAACCCCGCGCTCCCGCTCACGGCGAGTGGCGACGTCGCATCGCCCGGGGAGCCTCCCCCCGAGTTCTGGATGACCCAGCTGAAGGCCGGTCGGGAAGAGGCCCTCAGCCATCTCATGACCCGCTTCGAGCGGCCCCTCCTCGCCTTCCTGCACCGCCGCCTCCAGAGCGAGGCGGGCGTGGTCCAGGAACTGGTCCAGGAGGTCTTCCTCAAGTGCCTCCAGCACTGCCAGCGCTTCGAGGAGGGCCGGCCGGTGGCCGCCTGGCTTTTTACCCTGGCGGCTAATGCGGCGACCGACCACCTGCGTAGAAGAGGACGGGAGGTACCCCCCCCCGAGACCTTTGACGCACCGGATCCCCACCAACCCTCACCCTGGGAATCCGTGGACCAAAGCCGGCGAATCCAGGCCCTGCGAGGGGCCCTGGAGGGTCTGACCCCGCGCCAGCGGGCCATGGTCCAGGCCTACTACGTCCACGAACTCCCGGTGAAACGGATCGCCCAGGACCTGGGTTGCGCCGAAGGAACCGTGAAAGCCACCCTCTTCCAAAGCCTCCAGAAACTCCGCAAGACCCTCGGACCCCAGCCATGACCGCCTCCTCTGACCCCCAGCGCCGCCATGCCAGCCCCCTGGACGAAGCCCGGCTCTTCGAGGTGCTGGAGCAGCCCGAGCACTGGCCCGAGGACCCCGCCCTCCAGGCCGAGCTGGCGGACCTGCTGGAGCTTCACCTGGTCCTGGGGACCCAAGGTCCGGCCCTGGCCGAGGGCCTGGCCCCGGCACCCCGGGCCCGCTGGACCACTTCCTGGTCCCTGTCCGCGGCCGCCATCCTCCTGGTGGCCCTGGTGCCCGCCGCCTACACGGTCCGGCGCACCCAGACCCTGCGCCTGCAGGCCCGGGACACAGTCCGCCTGGAGCAGCTGGCCCGGAAGCGCACCCAGGACCGCGCCTGGATCGCCTTCTTCCAGCAGAGCACGGCCCTGCTCCAGGACTTCGAGCAGAACCCCGCCCTGTGCAAGAAGGGCGAGGAGGACCGGCACCAGGAGCGCGACATGGCCCTGGTCCTCCTCGAGGCCAGCCATCAGCTCGCCGCCCAGGGCGCGCCCAGCCAGGAGGCCGAGGCCATCCGCGGCACCCTGCACACCTGGCTCTCCGAGGTGGCCTTCGAGGACAGCTGCCTCAGCCCCGAGCGGGCGAGGGAGCTGCGCCAGTGGGCCGCGGCCCACAACCTGGAAACTGAAGCCGGCCGCATGGAACGCCGCCTCCGGGGGGACGGCGCATGAACATCGGCCTTCTCCTGGTGGTGCCCGCCCTGGTGTCGCCGACGGCGCCGGACAGCCCCGCCGAGGCGCTGTTCCGCCAGGCCCGGGACCTCCGCTACGCCCAGCGCTGGTTCGAGGCGGTCCAGGCCTACCGGACCCTGCTCCGGGATTTCCCGGCCTCTCCGCGCGCCGTCGACGCCCGCTACTGGCTGGCCTCCAGCCTCGAGCAGGACCAGCGCTGGGACGATGCCGCCGAGGCCTACACGGAATTTCTAGCGAAGTACCCGGACCAGCGGCTGCTGGGCAAGGAGGCGCGGCTCAACCGCGTGCGCTGCTGGGGCATCCGCCAGTGGGACAGCCCGGCAGCCACGGCGGGGCTGGCCAGGGCCCTGACCGACGCGCGCGAGGAGGTCCGCATCGCCGCGGCCCTGCAGTTGGCCAAGCAGCGGGATACCCGGGTGCTCCCCGTGCTCCAGGCCGGCCTGGGGGGCGAGGCTTCCTCCGAAGCCTGCCGCCTGGCCCTCCTCTCCATGGGCATCCAGCCCCAGGCCACGGGCCCCGCCCAGGGCCGCTTCCTGGTGATCCGCGTGAAGGAGCGGGGCAAGCAGGAAGCCCTCACGGTGCGCCTGGCCCTGGGCCTCGCCCGGGCCGTCGGGGGGTACCTGTCCGACGAGCAGCTCAGGCAGGCCAAGAAGAAGGGCGTGGACCTGGAGCGCCTCATGGACCAGTCCCTCAAGGCGCCCAAGGGCACGGAACTCTTCAGCCTGGACGACGGCAAGAGCACCGTGACCGTGACGGTGGAATAGGGGTGTTCCGTTAAGCTGGAGGGTCGAGGGCCCATGTCCAGCATCCGCCGTTTCTACCGGGACCACCTGATCCGGTTCCTGCCCGCCATCCTGGGCGGGATGCTCCTCCTCCTGGCGGCCGGCCTCTGCCAGTCACTGCTGATCGGGAGCCTCAACTTCGTCTTCAAGGACAACCTGCACATGGCCCCCCCGGGCGCCCAGGCCACCGGGGCCTTCGCGGCCCTGGATCACCTGAAGCTCTGGCTCATGGCCCACCTGCCCCAGCGGGCCGACCTGCAGCAGAGCTCGCACTTCGTGCCCCTCCTCCTGGTCAGCCTCTTCCTTATGAAGGGGCTCCTCGGCTACGCCGGCACCCTGCTCATGGTCCGCTCAGGCATCCGCGCCACCCAGGAGCTGCGGGAGCGGCTGTTCGCGCACCTGCTGGACCAGGAGCCGGCCTTCTTCCAGAAACACCCGGTGGGGGAGCTCATCACCCGCTGCATCTCGGATGTGGGTGCCGTCCAGGGCATCGCCAGCAATCAGCTGGCCGAGGCCGTGCGGGAGATCTGCCTGGCCCTGGCCATGGTGTCCGCCCTCCTCTGGATGGACTGGAAGCTTTCCCTCACGCTCTTCATCGCCGGGCCCCTCGTGGTGGTCCCGGTCCGGAAGCTGAGCCGCCGCATCCGGGCCGTGAACCACCGGAACCAGGAGGCCTCCAGCCACCTGCTCCAGCGCCTCAAGGAGGTCTTCAGCAACATCCGGGTGGTGCTGGGGTTCGCCCGCGAGGACTTCGAGGTCCAGCGGTTCAAGAAGCAGAACTTCGAGCTCTACCGCCTGGGGATGAAGAGCGCCCGGGCCTCGGCCCTGTCCACCCCGATCATGGAACTGGTGGGCGGCTGCCTGCTGGCGGGCCTGGTGGCCTACGCCTCGGCGGAGATCCGCTCCGGTCGCCTCACCGGGGCGGACTTCTTCACCTACCTCCTGGCGGTCTACCAGCTCTATGACCCCCTCCGGCGGCTCACCAAGCTCAACAACGAGGTCCAGGTGGCCACGGCCAGCCTCGACCGGGTCTACAGCATGCTCAGCCGGACCAGCGAACTCCCCACCGCCGCCGTCCCCACACCCGTGCCCGCCGCCCCCAAATCCCTGAGGTTCGAGGGCGTGCAGTTCGCCTACGACGCCAAGCACCCGGTGCTGCGCGACATCGACCTCGAGGTGCGCTCCGGGGAGACCGTGGCCCTGGTGGGCGGCAGCGGCGGGGGCAAGACCACGCTGGTGAACCTCGTTCCGCGCTTCTTCGATCCCACGGGGGGCCGCATCACCCTGGATGGGACCGACCTGCGGGACTTCGACCCGCGGGACCTGCGGAAGCTCATCGGCATCGTCACCCAGGAGACCCTGCTGTTCATGGACACGGTGCACGACAACATCGCCTACGGCCTGCAGGCCAGCCGGGAGACCGTCATCGAGGCCGCCAAGAAGGCCCACGCCCACGACTTCATCGCGGCCCTGCCCAAGGGCTACGACACGCCCCTGGCGGAGACGGGATCCAGCCTCAGCGGTGGCCAGCGCCAGCGCCTCGCCATCGCCCGGGCCCTCCTGCAGGACCCGCCCATCCTCATCCTGGACGAGGCCACCAGCGCCCTGGACACCGAGAGCGAGCGGGCCGTGCAGGCGGCCCTCGAGACCCTCATGGAGAACCGCACCACGCTGGTGATCGCCCACCGACTCAGCACCATCCAGCGGGCCACGCGGATCTGCGCCATGAAGCACGGCCGCATCGTGGAGGAGGGCACCCACGAGGAGCTGGTCTCCCGCAAGGGTGAGTACGCGCGCCTGCACCGGCTGCAGTTCGCCGAGGCCTGATGCGGCGCACTGATTTCCACTTCGACCTGCCGCCGGACCTCATCGCGCAGCACCCCACGCCGGACCGGGACGGCGCACGCCTGCTGGTGGTGGACGCCCGGAGCGGCAGTTGGTCCCACCGCGCCATCCGGGACCTCCCGGAGCTCGTCCCGGCCGGCAGCCTCTGCGTGCCGAACGACGTCCGCGTGCGGCATGCCCGGCTCTTCCTCCGCCGGGCCGGGGGCGGGGCCGGCGAGGCCCTTCTGCTTCGGAGCCTCGGCGGAGGCCTGTTCGAGGCCCTGGTGCGGCCCGGCGCCCGGCTCAAGCCCGGCGCATCGGCGGCCGTCGTTGATCCCCGGACCGGGGTCGAACTGGCCCGGCTCGAGGTTCGGGATACGCTCCCCGAAGGCCTCCGGACCGTCCGGGTCCTGGGGAACCATGGCCTGGACTGGGACGAGATCGACCGCATCGGCCGCCTGCCCCTGCCGCCCTACATCGGGCACCTGGCGGAGGCCGAGGACGAGACCCGCTACCAGACGGTGTTCGCGGCCCCGGAAGGGGAGGCGGTGGCGGCCCCCACCGCGGGACTCCACTTCACGCCGGAGCTCATTGCGGCCCTGGGGGCCCGCGGCTGTGGCTGGCATCCGGTGCGGCTCCACGTGGGCCTCGGCACCTTCCGCCCCATGACCGCCGAGCGTCTCGAGGACCACGCCATGCACGAGGAACGCTTTGAGATTCCCGGCGGGACCGCGGCCGTCCTGGAGCCCGCCCTCCTGGACCGCTCCCACCCGGTTCTCTGTATCGGCACGACCTCGCTGCGCACCCTGGAGGGCGCCTGGGACGGTCGCCGCCTCGTGCGCGAGGGCTCCACCCGGCTGTTCATCACGCCCGGCTACCGGCTGCGCACCGCGGACCACCTCCTCACCAACTTCCACCTGCCTGAAAGCACGCTGTTCGTCCTGGTGTCCGCCCTGCTGGGGCCCGAACTGGCCCAGGCGGCCTACGCCGAGGCGGTGCGGGAGCGCTACCGCTTTTTCAGCTATGGCGACGCCATGCTGATCTTGAATGCCCGGACGCTCCCTTCCTGATTCGCTTCCTGCGGGGCCGATCCACAGGCCACATTCGGCCGCCCGCTCCGCGACCCGCGTGGGAGGGCCTGCTGACTTCTATCGCTATTCTGATCCGTGCGGGTGCCCCGCTTCTCGGGCGACATTCAGTCGCCAGCTCCGCGACCCGTGGGGGAGGGCGTTATGACCTCCGTCCCTATTCTGATCCGTGCGGGTGCCCCGCTTCTCGGGCGACATTCAGTCGCCCGCTCCGCGACCCGTGGGGGAGGGCGTTATGACCTCCGTCCTTATTCTGATCCGTGCGGGTGCCCCGCTTCTCG
>TBL_comb47_HYPODRAFT_10001197_pt1 | contig 33815 bp, 14 predicted proteins | sample TroBogypolimnion_40_FD_10682 | JGI IMG/M metagenome (IMG submission 10682)
TCTGGGTTTACAACGACAAGATCTGCACCGTGCCGACCGGTCGCGGCGTGTTGCCGGGAATCACGCGAGCGGTGGTGTTGGAACTGTGCCAAGTGTTGGGGTTGCCCACCAACAAATGCGTCATCAAGCCAGAGCAACTGCGGCGTGCCGACGGTATTTTTGTGACGCAAAGTGTGCTGGGAATTATTCCCGTCGCGGCGCTGGACGGCAGTCCGATCGCGCCGTCGCCGCTGGTGGAGCATCTGGCCACCGCCTACCACGCAGCGCTCGTGGCGGAATCGGCATAAGCAAAACGTTTGGTTGCATTAGCAGAAATCAAATCGTCTTACCCAGCTTGCTATTTAACCATTGGCGGGCGTATGTTGCCTTGAAAAGATGAGGTAACTTATGACAAACGCCAACCTTGATCGGTGTCTCTCCTTTGTCAACAGCCACTCCACGCCGTCGGCCCGCGCCGTGAAGGCAGTGGCCGTTCGTCGCGCCGTGACCATCTCGCGCCAAGCCGGCTGCGGCGCGGTGCATGTCGCGGAAAAATTAGCGAATTATTTGCAACTCCACGCGCCTACCCCGGGCGTGAGCTGGACGATGTTTGACCGCGAGCTAATGGACAAAGTGCTCGCCGACCATCAGCTTCCGAAATATCTCGCCCAGTTCTTGCCGGAGGATCGCGTCTCGCAAGTCGAGGACACGCTCGCGGAAATTTTTGGCGTGCACCCGCCGACGCACACGATGATTCAGCAAACGGCCGAGACAATGTTGCAACTGGCCGAACTTGGCAACGTCATTCTCATCGGCCGCGCGGGCAATATCGTCACGGCCAAGCTGCCGCGCGTCTTGCATGTCCGCCTGGTAGCGCCGCTGGAAGATCGCATTGAACGGATCTGTCACGACGATCACAAAACGCCGGCCGAGGCGCGGAAATTCTGTGTCGAAGAAGAGCTAGCCCGCGCCCGCTATGTGAAAACTTATTTCAACGCCGACATCAACGATGCGCTGTTATATCATCTTGTCATCAACACCAGCCGCGTGAGTTACGACAGCGCGGCAAGCTTGATCGGCGAGGCGACTTTACAACTCGGCGGGTGAAATCAAACTTGGGTTCGCGGCCCGCCTGTGCATAAACTGGCGCGTGGCCGCCCTAAAAAAACCTGCATCCAAACGCCGTGGCAAGGCCGGTAATTGGTTTGCGGTACTGTTGTTGCCAGTCGTCCTCGGCGGACTGGGTTGGTTCTGGACGCAACAAAAAGCTCCGCAAAAACAACTGCCTCCCACAACACCGCCGCCGGCAGTTGTTACCAAAAAAGACATTTCCCCGCTGCTCGCCGTTCCCGTGGTGAAAGTCATTCCAGCGTCGCCGCCGTTGGCAACCAACCAGCCCATTCCCGCGCCGATCATTCCGCCGGTGCCATCGGTTGCACCGCCGGTTACGAATATTGAACCGACAAAACCTCGGCCAAGTATGCCGGTAATTACGGCAACTGATTTTCCCCGGCCTGCCCGGACGACGCTGGAAGCGCAAATCGCGCTGGCGCGCCGGGCTATTTCGCCCGGCTCGATTGACGGCTTAATCGGTTTGCAAACGCGCGCGGCCTTGATGGCGTTTCAGCGCGCGGAAAATCTTCCGGTGACCGGCGTACTTGAAACAAATGCTCCGCTGCTGCTCGAAGCGCCGTTGTTGGCGGATTATCTCGTGACGACCAACGACCTCGCGCGGTTGCAGCCGCTGGGCAAAACGTGGCTGGCCAAATCGCAGCAGTCTGCGCTGGATTACGAAACGCTGCTGGAACTCGTCGCGGAAAAAGCGCATGCGCATCCGCGCTTGCTGCAACAACTGAATCCTGCGTTGAATTGGGAAGCGGTCACGGCGGGAACGCTCATAAAAATTCCCGACGTGTCGTATCCGAAGCCGCCGACGAAAGCGGCGTTCGTGGTCATCCGCTTGTCAGAAAAAGCGCTGGAGGCATTCGATGCCGAGACCAATTTGCTATTGCATTGTCCCTGTAGCATCGCGGCGCGCGTCGAGAAGCGACCGGTGGGACGACTGCAAGTCGCGGTCGTGGCGCAGCATCCGAATTACACGTTTGATCCGGCGGTGTTTCCGGAATCGCCGGAGGCGCAGGCCATCGGGCACAAAATCATTTTGCCGCCGGGACCAAACAATCCTGTGGGTGTGGCGTGGATAGGACTGGACAAACCCGGCTACGGTATGCATGGCACGCCGGTGCCGGAACAGGTGGGACGCACGGAATCGCACGGGTGTTTCAGATTGGCGAACTGGGACGCGGAGTATTTGCTCAAGTTGGTGTGGATTGGCCTGCCGGTAGAAGTGTTGCCGTGATTAATAATTGTAAGGAAAAGCTGCGCCTTTCCCGGTGGCGCCGCAGCGGCACGCTACCAAACACCGATTCCAAATTCGCGATAAAATTATCATTGGCCCGGCGGCGGGTTTGGGTAAAACTGCTTTGGAACGAAACGAAAGAACCAATATGATGACTGGAATTATTCTGGCGGAACCGGCAACCCTCGCCCTCGGCGCGATTGCCTTGATTATTGTCGCGGGCCTGCTGTTGGTGGCGATTATCATTGGCGTGATGGTCGTCGGCATTTACAACAAGCTGGTCACCTTGCGCAACCGCTACAAAAACGCCTACGCGCAAATTGATGTGCAACTCAAACGCCGCTACGATCTGATCCCGAATCTGGTCGAGACCGCGAAAGGATATATGGCCCACGAGCGGAACACGCTCGAAGCCGTCATCGCCGCGCGCAATGTGGCCTACGCCGCGTCCAAAAACGCCGCGACCAATCCCGGCGATGTGGCCGCGATGAAAAATCTCGTGTCCGCCGAAAGCGGGCTGGGCGGCGCGTTGAGCCGGTTGATGGTGGTGAGCGAGCAATATCCGGAACTCAAGGCCAATCAAAACATGATGCAACTCACCGAGGAACTAACTTCCACGGAGAACAAGATTTCCTTTGCGCGCCAGGCGTACAATGATTCCGTCATGGCCTACAACACCGACCGCGAAGTGTTCCCGAGCAACCTCATCGCCGGCACTTTTAATTTCACCGCTGCGGAATTGTTCGTCATTGACAAGCCGGAGCAGAAAGATGCGCCGAAAGTGTCTTTCGCTTAAACCATTGATTCCGATCCCATGAGCATGACGGATGAACTGGAGCGGTTGACCAAGTTGCATCGCGATGGCGCGTTGACCAAAGAAGAATTCGACCAAGCCAAAGCCCAACTGCTAAATCAGCCCGCCGCGTTTCCGCCGCCGGAACAATCCCCAAGCACTCTGGGCGAGGCCGCCAATCGCTATGTGACCTTTCAGATGGTGATGTCGGTCGTGGGAATCATCCTATTCTTGATTTTCTTTTTGGGAGTGATTTTGCCGCACCTGTCGGGCAACAGTGGATCGGGCTTTCAGTCTAGCGGGCCAACGTTTCAGTTCACACCGAATGGAAAATAGTTTTCCGCCGAGCGCTGGGCGCACGGAGAAAGCCAGCGCTAAACCATCATGGATTTTTTCGCACGACAAGATCTAGCCCGACGCAAGACGAAGTGGCTGGTGTTTTACTTCGTGCTCGCCGTGGTCCTGTTGGTCGTCGCGGTGTACTTCATTGCGCTCGTCGTATTCTCCGGCGTGCAGCTCAGTCACCACCATTCCTATGGGAATTCCGGCCCGGATTTTTCCTGGTGGAATGCCGAGGTCTTTGCGGTGAGTACCTTGAGCGTACTCGCCGTCATTTTTCTCGGCAGCGCGTACAAAACCAATGAACTCTCCGCCGGCGGCAGTGCCGTCGCCACGCTGATGGGCGGGCGGCTCGTCGCGCAAACCACCACCGACGCCAACGAGCGCAAGCTGCTCAACGTCGTCGAGGAAATGGCCATCGCCTCCGGCGTGCCCATGCCGCAAGTGTATGTGCTCGAAGCGGAGCGCGGCATTAACGCCTTCGCTGCCGGGCACACGCCCAGCGACGCAGCCATTGGCGTGACGCGCGGCTGTATTGAAATGCTCTCGCGGGATGAATTGCAGGGCGTCATCGGCCACGAATTCAGCCATGTGCTGAACGGGGACATGCGGCTGAACCTCCGGCTAATCGGTTTGATTTTCGGCCTGCTCTGTCTTGCGACCATTGGCCGCATCCTGCTCAACACCTCCAGCGGCAACCGCCGCGACCGCAATGCCCTCCCACTCCTCGGCCTTGCGCTCGTGGTGCTGGGCGCCATCGGCGTGTTTTTTGGCCGGCTGATTCAGGCCGCTGTCAGTCGGCAGCGCGAATTTCTCGCCGACGCCTCCTCCGTGCAGTTCACCCGCAATCCCGCCGGGCTTTCCGGCGCGTTGCAGAAAATCGGCCGGTTCAGTCTGGGTTCGCGGCTCACCTCCGATCACGCGCCGGATATGTGCCACCTGTTCTTTGGCAACGGCCTTGGCGATTCCTTGTTCGGCGCCATGGCCACGCATCCGCCCATAACCGAACGCATCCGCGCCATTGACCCGGCGTGGGACGGGAAATTCGCACCGCTCACGCCGGAACTGGCGGAACTCGTCAAGCGCGCCGCGCTGGACGACTTGGAAACGCAAAGCCCGCGCTCGTGGCTCGAAACCACCGGCGCGGAAATGCTCGCCGGCGACCACGGCGCACCGCGCGAATCCCGCGCGCCTTTTCTCGATCCCATCCGCACCTCGCAATTGCGGCCCGTCGCCGCGCCGCCGGTGATCCGCGCGGAGGCCGTGGTGCCGAACCTCGGCAATCCCTCGCCGCTCCATCTGCGCTACGCGGAGGCGCTCCGCGATTCGCTGCCGGAGAATCTCCGCGCCGCCGCGCGGGATCCGCAGCCGGCGATGGCGCTCGTGTTCGCGCTGCTGCTCGATGCGGGCGAGGATTTGCGCGGCACCCAGTTGGCGGCAATTGGGCGTCAGACGCAGCCGGCCGTGGCGGCACAATGCGCGGCGCTGTATCCGGCCGTGGCGGCGGTGGCGCGGCGCACACGGTTGCCGTTGGTCAATCTCGCGCTCGGTTCGCTGCGGCAGCTTTCGCCCGGGGAATTCCGGCAATTTTCCGCCACGCTGGAATGGTTGGTGGGCAGCGATGGCCGGGTGGAACTGTTTGAATTCGTCCTGCAAAAAATCATTCGCCGCCACCTCGCGGTTCAGTTCGACGCGGGGCGTTTGCTGCCGGTGCAATATTACACGCTCAAGCCGCTGCTGCCGGATTGCGCGGTGATTCTCTCCGCGCTGGCGCGGGTGGGCAGTGGCGACGAAACGGCCATTCAGACGGCTTTTTCCGTGGGGCTGCCGTTTCTGCGCGCCTCCACCACGGCGGGGCTGGAGTTGCTGCCGCTGGAGCAATGCAGGGTGGATGCCTTGGACGCGGCGCTGGATCGGTTGGCTGGCGCGGTGCCGGTGATCAAAAAAAATCTGCTGGAAGCCTGCGCTCGCGTGGTGGGGGCGGATGGCGTGATTTTGGAAACGGAGGCGGAATTGCTCCGCGCCGTGGCCGATACGCTCGATTGCCCGCTGCCCCCGCTCGGCGTGACGGAGTAAGGCAGCCTACCTGCCGGCGTTTTACTGCGATTCGAGATGACAAAGATTTCATTTAGAATTCACCTACCAATCAGACAGATATGGTGTAATGACGTGGCTGGCAGAACGCCAGCTAACAAATCACTTAACCTCAGTAATTTTTTATGAAAAGGAAACCAACGGTTCGCCAACGTATTTCTCTCCCCTTAACCGTCGGCTGGTGGCTCGGCGCGCTGACCTCGGTCAGCCAGGCGGGAACGGAATTGAAGTGGGCGGAAGTGCCAGCGGCGGTGCGCGCCACCGTGTTGGCCAATGGCGGCGCGGCTGGACAAAGCGTTGACCGCGAAAATGGAAAGAAGCATGGCCTGGCGATTTACGAAGCCAGCATCAAAGAAAAGACCGGGACCTTTGCCGACCTGGTTATCACCGAAGACGGCAAGTTGGTAGACACCAAGCACGACGATGCCGGCGATGCCGCCGCCGAACAACGCGCCGCCCGCGCCAAATTGCTGCTGGCGGGCGTGAAGTTCAGCCATCCCCGCACCATTGATAACCCGTATCTGCCGCTGGCGACCTTGCAACAAGACCTGCTTGAGGGCACCGAAGACGGAAAGAAAATACGAGTGGAACGCACCTTGCGTCCGGCGATTCACAAGCGCTTCAAGGTGGCGGGACAAACGGTGGATTCGCTGTGCATGGAAGATCGAGCCAGCTTGAATGGCGTGCTCGAAGAGGTGGCCTTGGATTATTTTGCGCAGGACGATGCGGGAACGGTTTATTATCTGGGCGAAGATGTGGATGAATATGATGAACACGGCAAACTCGCTCAGCACAATCCGCCGGATGATGCGTGGTTGCTGGGCAAACAAACTCCCGTGCCCGGTGTCATCCTCCCCGCACATCCCAAAGTCGGCGACCAGTTCAAGTCCGAGGATGTCTCGAATAAAATTGACGAACGCGATGAGATCGTCGCATTGGACGCGACGACAACGGTCCCGGCAGGCACCTTTGACCATTGCGTGAAGATCAAAGAAACGCTGGCGGATGGATCGGTGGAGTTCAAATTCTATGCCCCGGGCGTGGGGGTGGTGCGGGAAACGCCGGTGAACGGCGATGAATTGCTGATTTCGCACACTCCCCAACCCACGCCGATAAAGTAAGATTCCGCTCCCCGTGTTTTCACCTGCTCGCGCAGCCGGGCGAATGCGCAGGCGTCGCTGTGGGCCGATTCTTTCGGGGAACCCCACCATCGCCGCCGGGCGCAAGGCCGACCGGAACGCCGGTGACGGATTGTCTTTGAAGATTGACGTTTGGAGGTTTGCTGCTAGTTTTATTGGCCTTGCAGCCGCCGTTAAGACGGGGTTTGAGTGGCGGGTAACGCTCAATACTTCAGGGCGCAAGCGGGAGATTTTCGTCGGCACAAGCTGGCCATCTCCTCTGATAGCAACCCTTTTGCCTCGGTAGCTCAATGGTAGAGCAGTTGACTCTTAATCAATTGGTTTACGGTTCAAGTCCGTACCGGGGCACCATTTATCGCCGTGGGTTAATGACGAAAATCTTCATTAACCCATTTTTTCCGGAGCGAAGCGAGTCTGTTCCTCGGTCATTCCCCACCCGCCCCGGCAGCAACGAGGCGCCGAGTGGCGTGCGTTTCGCGTGGAATAAATATTTATTTTCTTGCTCTGATTTTCCGTGCGGGTTCCAGTCAACCGCCACTCCTCGCTGACCGGGCAGACTTACGGCGAACGGAGGAGATAATATTTCTGACTAACCGGCGCGGCGGGGTCGGTGAAATTCATAAGGCCCGAACCAAAAATGCCGTTCGTCAACGCCAGCCAGTTGGTCAGCGGCAAAACCACATTCGTACTCGCCAGCAACCGGTAGCTCTGACCGTTGACGCCGCTGAAACTCAAACTGAATCCGCTCGGACTCAGCGCCACTACTTTGGTGAGCGACGGTGCAACCAGCGGCGCAACAACGAGTTGCACCGCGGAGCCGGTATTTCGCAGGTAAGCCGTTGCGCGCGTGGGCAGCGAAGGTACGGTGCCGAGTTTGAAACTGGTGAAACTGCCGCCGAGGATGCCGGCGTAGGTGAAGAGCGTGTTCGTCCCCAGCGGCAGACTGGCATCAAGCAAATTGATGGTATGCGTGCCGTTGACGTTTAACGCACCGGCGGCAATTTTCCCACCCGCCGCTATGCTAAAACGGCTCGTGGTGACGGCGCTAGTGTTATCCCCCAAGTTCAAAATGCCATTCGTCAACGTGCCGCTGCCGGACGCATTGCCGGGTTGAATCGTGCCGCCGGATTGCAATGTCGTGCTGCCGCCAATGCTGCCGGCACCACCGAGTGTCGCCCCCGTTGCGACGGTCACACTGTTGGTGCCGAGCACGCCATTCACCAGCAACGTGCCGGCGCTGACCAGCGTGGTGCCGGTGTAAAGATGCGCGCCGATGAGCGTCAAAGTGCCTGCGCCGGTTTTGCTTAAATTGCCGGAACCGCTGATGGGCGCGGTGCTTTGCACCGTGATGGCGCGGCCGCTACCGGCGTAAAAAGCGTTCAGCGTGCCGTCGCCCAAAATAAGATTCACCACGCCGCCGCTGGAAGTGTCCGCGCCGCTGATGGTGAGGTCGGTGGTTGCATTGTAATTGCTCACCGTGCCGCCGTTCAGATTCAAATCGCGAACCGACATTGCGTTGTAAGGAACACCGGCGGCGGCAGTGATGTTCTGAACTGCGAGTGTTGCGCCGCTTCCAAGCGTATAACTCGGCTTGAAGATCGGCGTGCCTGCGTTATTGCCCGTGGCACCGAAGTTAAGCGTCTGCACGCGAGCTAGACCGCCGTTTTGGTTAAAGTTACCAGTGGAATTCGCCGTGCCGTTATTGGCTGAATTCACAAAAGCCAAATCAAGGGTGGTTATGTCAAAAGTGCCGTTGCCAAAATTGAGCGTCGCCGTTTCCGCAATTCCTGGCTGCGCCGTGTTCAACACATAAAGCATGCCGATGAGCGCGTCCACATTGGCTGTACCAAGATCCATCGTGTCCGTCTGGCTGGCGCCGGAGGATTGCGACAAAATGGTCATTGTGCCGAGCCGCGAACTGCCACCGCCGACGCCACGGAAGGTGACGTTAGAAGTGTTCAAGCCGCTTTCAAAAAAAACATTGCCCGAGCCGCGATATGCGCCGAGTTGGAAATTACTGGTGTTGAAAATATTGGTTTGTCCGAGAAACAGATTTCCCGTCGGCAGCAATGTGCCGCCGCCGTTGCCGACGAAAATGTTGGCGGCAGTGATGCAGTTGGAAGCGGCCAGATTCAGATTGAAAACACCACTGACAGCGGCGGTGCCTTGCACGGTGAAATTTTGGCTACTGTTGGAATAAGAGAACACCGACAAGCCGGACAAATCCAGTGTGGACGGACTCGTGAGCGTGCCAAATGGATTGAATCCGCCCGTCGCCGTCACGGTGAGATTGCCGTTTTGCACACTGCCGACGCAGTTGTTCGGCGGCAAAATGTTGGCGAACGATTGGCGGTTGCCGCCCAAATCAAAAATTCCGTTACCCGCGAAAGTCATCGTGGTGTTCGTAGGCAATTGGTTGTTGCCGGCATTCAACTTCACCGCGCCGCCGCCGGTAAGCGCCAGCACCGCGCCGGAACCCAGCGTCACCGCGCCGCCGAGTGAAATGACTTGGTTGCTCGCCACTGTCCATGTCTGGCTCACGGGCAAGTTCATCGGCACGTTCACATTCGCTGAAGCGTTGGCCATGATGCCGTTGGTGATGGTCAACGAGCCGGTCCCAGACAAAGTGTAATTGCCGTTCGCCGGTGGATTGAATAGCAGCCAGGTGTTCGTGTGTGCGCCGGTGACGGTCACCGTTCCCGCCGTGCCGGTGGCGCCGAAAGCAGCGGTGAGCGGGTTTGCATCGTTCCACGCGACATCCGCGCTGTCGTTCCACCAATTCGTGTTGCTGCTGTTCCAAGTGCCGCTGCCGTCCAGCGGATGCGTGCCGGCGCTGCTGAGATTCGCGTCCCAGACGAGCGCGTTGGTCGGCGAACTAAAAACCGATTGAAACGATTTGCCCGCCGCACCGCTGACGTTCACCGAAAGAATAATTTGTGGACTCAGCTGCACCACCGTTACCCCCGGGTCCAAAGACAAAATGCCCGTCGCCGCGCGGTTCAACGTCACGGTGATGGAGCCGTTATTGGTCTGGGTCGGATCGGAAACACCGACGGCGATTTGAAATATATTCGCTGAAGTGATGACGGAAGATTTTTTGTTCACCGTAATCAATCCGGCGGAGTTCGTGCCGTCCAACCAGAAATTTGCCGCCACCACGCCGAGCGCCGGCTTGCTTGCGGCTTGCACGCTGGTTGTGTTGGTCAACACCACGATGTCCGGATTGGCCGCATAAGTCACCATGGCGCTCGCGGTGTAATTTGGCAGCAGCACAAAGGCGTAAGTTGCGTTGGTAGGATTGACGCCATGATTGAACCACAGGGTCAGATAATTGTCCGTGTTAGTATTTGGCGAAACGGTGTCATTCAAATCAATTGTGGTCCATGCGCCAGTATTCGCCACGAAGCTGGCGTGTAAGTTGGTCGCGCCGCCGGGAAAATAATATCCGCCCGTGCCGTCCAGCGCGCACCAGGTCGTCGCGGTGAGGTTGGAACTCCAGCCGATCACCGGCGGATTGACGACGCCATTCACGGTGAAATTTTGCGTCGGTGAAGAACCGAGCCGCCGATCCTCAATGGTCGTGTCCACTTCGCCTTTGCCGTCGTTGCAAGTGATGCCGGCACCGAGGAAAACAATTTGGTTGTCGAACATGAACCAGGATTTTTTCGCGGTCAACGAAGTGCCATAAGCCGCGACTGACATGCCAGCGGCGCCATAAGTTTTTGCAACCTGCGCGCCGCCGACCCACGGCTGACCAGTCGTGGTGCCTGCACCGTAGGCCGAATTATTGACCGGCGCGGGCCGGGTGAATTGCTCCTCGGTGGTGCCGGGCAAATGATACGGATCCACCGTCGGCCAGAAATCACCCGTGAACTGTGTGTCCGGATTGCCAAGGTAAAGATACGCCATGCCGTCGCCGGTGAACCAGCCGTGCAAATTTTCGCCACTGAATGATTCAAAATTGTAGATGCGGCTCGACGACATCCGGAGGGCGAGACAGAAATTCGAGCGCCACGACACGATGCAATCCATCGCCGGAAAATGATACTGGCCCGGCGGCATTTGCGGCGAGCTGGCCCACGCAGCCATCGCGGCGGCGGCGGCGGGTGGCGCATAGGGCGCGACACCATTGACAAACCCCTGCCCCGAAGTGCCGGCCGGCCCGCGCGCGATGGTGCGGCCGGTAATCATCGCCATCCATTCGCCGTAATAATTCACCGGTTCGTAGGTTTGAGTCACCCAGTTGAAAACATTGGTCAGGTTCGGATCGGATATTTGCCAGGTGGATCCTAGGAGAAGATTCACAATTTGCGAAACATCGCCGATCAGCGTCAGGCCATAACCGCCGGTGTAAGGATGGGCCGTGTGAAAAATAAACGAGCCGTCGCGGTAATAACCGTCGCCATTGGTGACATAGAGAAACACGGGGCTTAAGTTGGTCTGCGCATTCCACATCTTGCCGCTATTCTGACCGATGATACCGCGAATCAACATGCCTTTGCACTGGTCGGTGAGGTTGGCGCCGGTCATCCAGCCCTTGTTCGGCGGCTGGAAATGATCCACGGCAGCGGTGTAGCTGGCGATTTGTGCTGCCGTCAGCATCGGATAAACCAGCACTTGTGTGTCGTTGAAATTTTGCAGTCCGCCGATTTCCCAGTCCCACCAATTGTCGTATTCGGTGACGGTGGTCGTGTAAATGTTCGCGCACATCCAATCCAGCGAGTTCGTGATAGCTGAGGCTAGTGCGGCGTTGCCCTGCAACGGACTGCCCGGCGCCGCCCACGCCAGCGCCATGCTGCGCAGCCGGCCGAACGTCGCGTCCATGTGCGAAGAGCCGGTGTTGATGCCAGACTGGCCGCTGCCAAGCGTCAAATCGCTCCACAAATACGTCCGGCCGGCGTTGGTGTTGAGCGTGCTCCAATAATTATTAGCAGTTGTCGCCCAAGTGTTCAACGTGGCGGCGCTAGGATTGCCGACGATCCAATTGGATTGCCAATAAAGTCGCAACGTGGCGAACTCATCCGGTGCGCCCACGGGCAAAATTTTCGCCGAGGTGATGGCGGTCGCGTTTGCCAGCGTGTAATTGCCCGCATCGGAACCGCCGATCGAAATTCCGGTCACGGTGACCGGTTTGTTGTTGCCGACGTTCGGATCATCAAAAAAAGCGTTGGTATAACTATCCGTCAGGTCATCTCCGGCAAGACGGGTATCTGACAAAGTTACCGTTGCGTTTGTCGTGCCGTCGTAAGTTTTGTTCACTCCGGTAGCGCTGACTGCCAAACTACGCGGCGTGACCGTCAAACTAGCCGCATTGGTCGTCGCGCTCGGCGAATAGCCGGTAGTCCCCGAATACGCGACGGTGATACTATGGGTGCCGGCGGAAACCATAACCGTTGAAGAAATAGTCGCTCTGCCGCTGGCAAGTGTCGCGGCGTTGCCCAAGGCGGTACCGTCCGCAAAAAATTGCACCATGCCGGTAGCGGGGATCGGACTGATCGTCGCCGTAATGGTGGAATTATTGCCGTAGATATTTGTGTCATTTCCACTTAGCGTCGTGGTGGTCTCCGCGCTCGCGGAACCGGTGATGGTCATCTGCACGTTGCCGCCATTGAAACTAATTGTACCGGTTCCCGCCGTGCCGGCCAGAGTGTAACTGCCGGAATGGGCGACGCTGCCGGCGGCTTGTTTGATGAGAGTGTAAGTGCCGTTCGCCAATGGCTGCAAGGTGTTCACCGTGATTGTTTGTCCGTTTAAAGCTAAAGTCCCCTGCGAGATAATTAGCGCCGGATTTGAGCCATCAAAGTTCAATGTGGTGGGGCGCGAGCCAAAATTGACCGTACCGCCTGCCGCGCCTTTGAGAATGGCCGAAGCGCCCACGCCGCTGGCGGTCAACGAAGTGCTGCCGCTCAATGCGTAGGAACTGATTGCCGAGACATCAAAAGTCGCGCCCGCCGCTATGGCGATGGCTGCCGAGTTGCTGATGGAGCCGGTGTTGCCCAAAGCCAGCGTACCGGCGCTGATGGTGGTTGTGCCGGTGTAAGTATTCGCGGCCGAGAGTGTCAACACGCTGGAGCTGTTCAGATTCAAAGCACCGGCGCCGGAAATAATTCCCGCCAAAGTCTGGTTGGCGGAATTGTTGAAATTGAAAACCCCGTTGTTGGTGATCGTTGCCGCATAGAAGCCGTTGCCCAATTGCCCGGCACCGCCAATCGTGACCGCGCCGCCGCTGATGGTGGTCGCGCCGGTGAAAGTGTTCACACCGGTCAATATCAGCGCACCTACATCCGTTTTTTGGAGACCTGATCCGGCAACGCTTTCGCTGATGACGCCCGGAATGGTCAGTGAGAAGTTGGTGTTCGCCACGTCGAGGTTCGCCGCCGCACAGGCCAGCGTGAGGCGGCGCGACGGGGCGAGCGTGACCGATGCTGCCGTGGTGGGATTGAAATATAGCTCCGCGTTGTTGCTGATGACAATGTCGTTATTAGTGTTGCCTAAATTTGCGTCCACGTTCAGGCCCAGCACACCGCCAGAAATGACGACGTCGCCCGTGTAAGGCTGGACTTCAGAATTGTAACGGAATGTCAGCGTGCCGCCGCCGGTCTTGTTGAATCCTTGCGTGCCGTTCAGCACAAAATAAAACCACAAAGTGGCCCCGCTGTTGACCGAGATAACTGGCATACCAGATGCGGTTTGCGCTGCGAGTTGCTCGGCGAAATTGGAAGAATTGCCGACAACCACATTGCCAGCGACGCCAGTGGTACTTAACGAGCCAAAAGTATAGGGAAAATTTCCGCCGGTGCCGGTATTCGTCACCTCGATCGTGACGTTGGTGTTAATCGCGGCGATGGCATCCATGCCATTGGGCACGACGGCCAGACTCCAGTTGTTCGCCGCGCCCCAAGCGCCGCCGGAAGTACCCAGCCAGATGTTTTGTCCGAGCAAATTCCCACCAAAGGCCACCAAAATAATCAGCGCCACAGAGCGGGCCGAAAACAATTTTATCATCTTCAGAAAAATAAAAATCGCGGAGCGCCCCAACCCAATAAGACGCTTCGCGACTCACCTAACCCCAACCAAGTTTGTCCGGCTGAGTTTTCCAACCGTTTGTTCTCATGGATAAACCATGCGCAGGAAGACGCTCGGATTGGCTGGATTCAGCGGGATGGTTACGCTGGTCACGTTGGTGGCATTGGGCCAGTCAAACCAAACATGTTGCAAGCCGGCATTCAGGGAATTGGTTTGCACCTGCAACCGCCAGCCTTTACGGTCGGCCGGCCAGGACAGATTCAAAATATTATTCGCCACGCTGTTCGTGAGGAGGAATGGATTGGGGTTGACGATCATCGGCGGCGTCACTGAAAGCACGGTGATGCTGCCGTCCACCGCCAGATTGTTTGACCACGTTACACTGCTACCGCCACCGACGATGGTTAACGCGGCACCGTTGGACACGGCTTGACTGAACAGCGTGAACGTGTCGCCCACCGCGAGCGGCGTGAGGTAGTTAATATTAGTTACCGTCAGCGTGCCGGCGGCAGCGTTGGTCAAGAAACCGCTAACGACCACGAGATCATTTGATTGCGCCTGCGACTTGTCCACGCTGAAGACGAGGGAACCCGAACTGGTCAGGTTGTTATTCACGATGAAAGTTTTGATGCCACCATAACATCCCGGCCAAAGACTACCCCCGAGGTTAATCTTAACGCTGCCAGCCACGGCGCCAGCACCGCCAAGTAATCCGCCGTTGACGGTGACATTACCCGCCAGCGAGCCGTTTACCAAAAGCTTACCGCCGGAAACCGTGGATGCCATGTTGCCATTGGAATCTTCATTGATGGTTGCACCGGTATCCACAATTAATTCCCCAGCGGTAACTTGCAAACCTTGCGGCACATCCGCCGAGCCGTAGATCGTCCAAGTGCCGGTTCCATATTTATCCACCTGCAAATAATTCGCCGTCGTGTCGGTGATATTGGTAATCGCGCCGTTACCCGAGCCTTCCAAATAAATCGGTCGCGGAAAGCCGCCCGCGATACTGCTGATCGCGGACAAATTCAGCAATCCAGCCACCGCATTGAAGCCCCAATAATTTCCGCCTGCACCAACGGTTATCGTGCCGAGCAGACTGTTAGTGCCCGCCAAGCTGGAGATGTGCGGCGGCTGTACTTGCGAGCCATTGCCGTTCAGGAACGCTTTTTGACCGAGGGTGAAATGGTTGGCGATTTCCAAATTGCCCGCGAGTTGGAGAACGCCGAGACCATTGCCGCCATTGACCCCGACCGCGCCGCCGCCCAAAGCAGCCGCGTTGGTGACCAACAAAGCGCCCCCATTGGTTGTGCCGTTGATGGTGACATTGCCGGTAAAAGTATTAGAGCCACCCAAAATCGTAAGCCCGCTGCCATTCTGCACCAAGGTGCCGGTGCCAGTGATGGAATCGGTAAGTACATTGGTATCCTCCCGATTAAAAACCAGCGTGCCATTATTGGTAATGCTCACGCCGCTGGGTTGGGCGGGCAGCCATCCGTTGGTGCTGTTATTGCCCAATTGCAAAGTACCGGTGGCGATCACCGTACCGCCGGTGTAGCTGTTGGTGTTGAGCAGCGTGACAGTGTTGTTTCCTAATTTCGTCAGACTGCCAACGCCCGCGATATTGCCGCTAACAGAGAAAGCCGTACCACCACCAATGCCTGCATCCGTCACCAAAGTGATGTTGCCGGCAAAGTTGACCGCTGTGCCAGCGTCATTGGCCTGCAAGGCACCGGTACCGCTGCCAACACCGCTCAAGTCAAACGGTTCCAGAATGGTTCCATTTAAGCCGCCACCCGCCGCAACATCGCCGGTGCCGCTGACGACCGTTTTGCCGCTGACGCTGCCGAGAGCATTGGTGTTGCGCAACTGGACTTCGCCGTTGGTGACGTAGGTAATGCCGCTATAAGAATTGTTGCCAGCGCCGGTGGCAATATCACCGATGATCAATTGCGCCGCGCCAGCTTTGGTGAAGGAGCCGGTTCCAGAAATTTGGTTGGTCAGGAAAAAATAAGCCGAGCCGCTCTGGTCAAAAGTCCCGCCGCCGGCGCCGAGCGAAATCTGCTTGTTGAAAGCCGGTGCGGTGCCATTTACCGGAACAGCGGTGCCGGTGTATTGGAACGTACCGCCGTTAAACACCAACGTGGTTCCCGCGCCCAGCGGCTGCGGATTGGCATTGAGGTCCACGTTGGCGACACTGACCACGCCGCCGTTGAGATTGACTGGTCCGCTAAAGGTGTTGTTATTTTGAATGGTGAGCGAGCCGGAGCCGGTCTTGTTCAACGCGACGGGTCCGTCAATCGCGCCGCCGCCATTGGCGAACGTAAAGTTGATGGCGGCATTGCTGATCGTCAGCGATGCCGGCAACAAATCGCCGGTCACATTAACGGTGGAATTCACCGCTGAGTCATTGAAGGTGACGTTGTCGCCGGTGTTGAAAAAGTCCGTCAGACTGGTGCTCGTATTGAGCCATTCCAAATTGCCAGCGTCATTGGCGTCCCAAGTATTATTGACGCCATCACCGCCCCAGACCAGATTTCCGCCATTGCCAGCAACGACTAAAACCAAACTTTTGCCGACAATCTGCGGCGTGTACGTGTAACGGCTGCTGCCGACAATTTGAATGGCACTCACGCTACCTACAAAGTTTCCGCCAAACGTCGCCAGCGTGTAGCTGCCGCTGGCCGGTGTGCCGTGAATAAAAAGTTGCAAACTGCTCGCGCTCAAAGCACTCAAGTCGAGGTTGCCGGCAATGGCCAGCAAAGAATTCGTGCCGCCGCCGGGAGTCGGAAGCGCGGCCAGATTGTAAATGACTTCCGGCGCACCGCCGCCAAAAATCAAGTTGCCATTCACCGCAATCGTGCCGGCGGCGAAGGTTGCCCCTGGATCAAGCACCGAGCCGTCTTGCAAAGTTAAATTACCATTGACCGTAAGCGTACCGGAATTGGTGGCACCGGATGCGACGGAATAACTGCCGGTAAGGGTGCCGGCGCCGGTGAGCAATTGGCCGCTTTGCACCGCAAAATTACCCGCGCCACCAGTAACGTCGAAGGTGGCTCCGGCGGCAACCGTGATCACGGAAGCCGATCCGCCAATGGTGGTCGCGCCCGTGGCCACCGCCAGCGTGCCGGCGTTAACGAGCGTGTTGCCGGTGTAAGTGACACTGCCCGCCAAGGTGAGCCGGCCGGAACCGTTTTGGGCGACGCTGCCGTTGCCGCTGATGCTACCGGCAAAATTCAAGGTGCCAGAATTATTGAAGGCGAGGAAGCCGGGAGAATTAACCGTGACGCCGGAGCCGGCAAGATTGCCGCCCGTGCTGCCGTTACCAATTTGCAACGTGCCGCTATTGATGACGGTCATTTCGGTCACGCGATTGTCCGAGCCAATCAAAGTCTCTTTGCCCGTACCGCCAGCAGTCGCTAAACCAATTACAAGATTGCCATGATTGAGCGTGACCCCCGAGATGTAATTCGTACCGGTCGCAACATTTACGGTCAGCGTCGCACTGCCGCCGGACGCGTCCGCCAGGGTGCCGCCCGTCCCGGCGAGGCCGCCGATGGTTTCCGTCTGGCCATTCAAATCGAGCGTGCCGCTGTTGAGCGTCACCAAATTGCCATCGTAAATCTGATCACCGCCCGTGCCACCGTTGCCGGCCAGAATCACCGTACCGCCATTCACGGCCAGGCCGCTGCCAATAGCATGAACGCTCGGCGTGGTGGTACTTTGTTTGTCTAATAATACGACGCCGTTGCTGACGTTCAGTTGAAAATAGGGATTATCCATTGTGCCCTGAAGATCCAGCGTTCCCGGTCCACTCATGACCACCGGCGTGGCGGCGCCGCTGAATTGATTGATGGGAGCATTGACAGTATTAGTCAATCCAGGATCCACTACAAAAAACCGGTTGCCGCTGCCCGGCGCCGAAATGGTTACCGGCACCGTGCTGCCATTGGCGGTGATGGTCAACGGCGTGCTACTGTTATAGTTGCGAATCGTGCCGTTCGTCCAATTAAAGCCACGGAAAGAAGCTGCGGACAAACCGGCACCGTCGTTGCCCGGCTGAATGGTCTGCGCGTACAACGCGCCGCCGTACAGAAAATAGGGCGACTGGAGGTTACAACCGGCGGTGGTCGAAGCGCTATCGCCCATGATCATCGTTTGAAAATGTGCGTTACCGCCATGCTGTGAAATCCAAACCACGGCTGCGTATGTGCTCGCGTTGACAAGACTTTGGCCATTGGTCAAAACGAGGCAGTCGAAATTGCCGGCCGCTCCCAAATCCAGCGTGGCCATCGGCGCCCGACCTGCAGTAGTGTCGCTGATATTGTGAATGCCCATGGTCAAATTGCTGACCAAACAATTAAACGTTCCTGCCCCGACGATGATATTAGCGACATCATAGGCCGTGCCGGAATTATTCTCACCGATGTTCATGTACCCAACGCGATTCGTCCCGCCGGAGCCAGTGATGGTCAGGTTCGAGGTTGTCAAGCCGGGCTGAAACGCGACGGTCTCCAATTGCTGCCGATAGGCGCCCATGGTGAAGTTGCTCACCCAAAACGTATTCCACGGTCCGAGGTTGAGAAAATCCGTTGCCCCCGTCGCCCCGGCGATGGTGCCGCCTGCACCGATGTTCATGGTGCTGGCTGCGATGAAATTAGTGCCCACACCATTGGTCGCGAGGTTGATAATGGCGGTGCCATTGGCGGTGGGGTTATTCATGTTCAGCGAAAACGTCTGCGCGGCATTCACAAACGAGGCGCCAGACAAACCGGAAAGATCCAGCGTGGCCGTGAGATTCGTCGTGGCTGGATTGAACGAACTGGCGCCGGTGACGGTAAGCACGCCGTTGGCAATCGCACTGGTTGGATTATTTTTGAAAACGATCGAAGGTACGGCCATCGTGATGGATGCGAGGGTCTGGCTGTTGCCGCCCAAACTCAGCGTGCCGTTGGTGCTAAACGAAACCGTCGCAGCCACCGGCAGCACATTGTTTGTCCCGGTCAAGGCCAGCGTGCCGCCGTTGATCGTGGCGCTGGTGAATTTATTCGAAACGCCCAACGTGAATGTTCCCGTGCCGTTTTTGTTCAAGCCAATGGCCGTGCCAAGAATGCCGGAGCCGGTGATCGAATAATTGTTGATGCTGTTGGTGATATTGAAACTCGTGGGATTGACTTGCACGCCCAAGGTGATGGCGGTATTGCCGACGGCGGAATCGTCAAACGTCACGGACGGCGCACCGAAAATTTCCGTGTAGTAAGCGGCACTGCCGGTCGGCAGGCCGACCCAGTTGACGTTGCCGGCGTTGTTGGTGTCCCAGATGTTGCCCGCATTGCCTCGCCAGACAAATGAAGAGTTGGCCACGCCGGTGATGATCAATTGCAAAGCCGAGCCGGTGTCATTCAATGAGGCGGTCATGCCGCCGGGTAACGAACCGAGCAACCAACTACCGGAACCACTCTTGGTCGAATAAGTTAGTAAATTGACGGTTCCGACCGTAAAGCTCGTGCCGGAAACGTTGACCTTGACGGTGCCGTTCAGCGTTAGATTGTTCGTTACACGGATAATGGGAGCCGTGGGATTGGCCAGCGCGACGTTGTTAAATTCGAGCGTTGCGCCCGTGCTGTTGCCGAGGGTTAGGTTGTTGTTTGTGAGCGACTGACCGAGTGCGGAAACTTGCACATTATTCGTCGCGCCATCGGCGATGGAATAAGTTCCCGCATTTTGCGCCGAAGTGGGCGTGACCAGTTTGCCCGCGCTCACGGTGGTGCCACCGGTGTAAGAATTTGCGGCAGTCAACGCGAGGACGCCGCTGCCCAATTTCGTGAGTCCGCCAGTACCGGTGATCGCATAAGCATTAGTGCCGCTAAACGTCTGGCAGTCAATCGTGCCGCCGGCACTGTTGAGTGTTACCGTCACGCCGGAACCGAAGATGTTTGCCTGATTACCCGTCAGCTTCAAGGTGCCGCCATTGAAATTAACTGCTGCCGAATTGGCTAAAGTATTGGCAGTGATTGAGCGGACGGTTGCCAGTGTGCCGTAGGAATTCAAATTGATGGTGCCTGAACCCGTGCCGCCGGTCACACCTCCTAGCTTGAACGTGCCCGTCGTCGTACCCAAATTAAACAAGCCGGGAGTTCCCGCCCCACCTCCGATATTGATAACTCCCACGCCGGAAGTTTGCGCGCCGTTGTAGCCGGCCCCGACATCCATTTCCGTGTTCGCAGACATGACCAAGGTGGCGTTGGAAATATTCAAATAACTCGGGGAAGCATTCCAGCCGACATTCAGGCGATATTGCGGCGAAACCGTCAGCGTGCCGCTGTTGACATTCAGTGTGCCATAGCTGGCGCTGAAATAATTGGCCGCCACCGTGCCGCCGCCCAGCGCGCCGCCGCCATTTAGATTCACGGTCCCGCCGTTGACCAAAATAAATCCGCCGCCCGAAGTGCCAGAAAGAACGCCATTGATCGTCAGCGTCTGGGCGCTACCTACGCTCCAATTGCCATTGGTACCCAGAGCAAGGTTGCAATTAATGGTCACGTTGGCGTTGGCGGTACTCATGTCTATGCCATAAGTTCCGCCAGCGGGCACGATTGATCCCAGCGTCAAAGTGTAGCCGCCGGTGTTGGCGATAGTTGCCGGTCCGTTGAGATTGTTGACGAATTGAATTTCATCCAACGCCACATTGCCGCCCAAATTCAACGCGCCCAAGTTGGCCGCGCTGATGGTCGAATCAAACCGACCAATGTTGCCGACGGCCGGCGCCACGAAATTTCCGCTGCCGGAAGCCGTCGTCCAGTCGCCGGACGAACTCATCGTCGGCGTGTTGGTTTTGTAAATGGTGACCGAAGCGGCTTTAGTCACTAGTGTGGAAACGGCCAGCAGGCCACCCAAAAAAACGGCGCTAATTTGCTGCTGATGGGATTTGATTGGATTCATAGGGACGATTTGTGTTTGGATTCTAGGGAATTGGCTCGAAATATTTTCCAGCTGGGCAGCAACAAACAGCTGGGGTGCCAGTAGAAAATGGTGTCATAATTAACCCTCTTATTTTTTTCCCCGATTAGCAATACCCCAATCGGGTTATGTGATGAATCCAAGAAGTCGTGGCCCAAAAAGTCGCCGGCGGAGAATGAACCAACCAACATTCTCCGCCGGCATTTATTGTCCCACCCAACTTAGGACAAATTCGTTTAGCCCCGCAGCCGCTCGTCCAACACCCGCCCGTCCGGCGCAAGGAGCCGAACGTGCATGGGCATCTGTCCGACCGCGTGGGTCGAGCAACTCAGACAGGGATCGTAACAGCGGATACCATGCTCGACGCGGTTGAGCATTGATTCCTGAATCGTTTCGCCGCGCACATAATGGCGCGCGATCTGCGCCACGGTCTGGTTCATCGCCAAATTATTTTGCCCGGTCGCAACAATGAGATTCACCTTTTCCAACCGACCATCGCGGTCCACAGTATAATCATGAAACAACGTCCCGCGCGGCGCCTCGCTTGCGCCCACTCCGCGCAATTGGTTGATGCCGGCGTCGGCCCGTAGGTAATCGCTGGATAATTCCGCATCCGCCAGATAGCGCTCAATAAATTCGATGCACGCGAGCACTTCGATCAAACGTGCGTAGTGATAAAGGAAAGACGACGTGACCGCACCGCGGCCAAATTGCTTGAATTTTTTCAGTTCCACATCCGCCTGCGGCACGCCCATTTGCTCCGCCACATTGAGCCGCGCCAGCGGGCCAACGCGATAAATGCCATCCGGAAAACCAAGCGGTAAATAATAGGGCGACTTGAGATACGACGTATTCTGCACCGCTTCGCCGATGTATTCCGCATAATTTGCCGGATCTATCTGGTCGGCGATGATGCTGCCGCTGCTGTCTGTGAACCGCAATTTACCGCCGTGATGTTCCCACGAACCATCCGGCGTGACCAAGCCCATAAACAGCGACGGGAAATTGCCGAAAATTTGCACCTCCGCCTTGTGCGTTTGCAGCGTGTGCGCAAATAAATCCAAAGCGGTACGCGTGGTGGCATACGCCTCCGGCAACCACGCGGCAATTTTAGCGCGGCCTTCCGCCGTTAGTGAACTGCACACGCCGCCGGGCACAGCCCAAGCCGGATGAATTTTTTTGCTGCCGAGCACTTCGATAATTTCCTGCCCGAACTGCCGCAGTCGGATGCCGGCCCGTGCGAGATCAGCATGGGAATTGATCAGGCCAAAAACATTGCGCTGCGCCGGCGGCGATTCCCAGCCGAGCAAAAAATCCGGTGCGCTCAGATGAAAAAAACTCAGCGCGTGCGACTGGATGAACTGACCAAGATTCAGCAAGCGGCGCAATTTGTCGGCGGCCGGCGGAATGTTCACCGCCATGATCGCGTCGCCGGCCTTGGCCGACGCGAGCGTGTGGCTCACCGGGCAAATCCCGCAGATGCGTTGTGTGATGCCGGGCATTTCGGAATACGGCCGGCCTTCGCAAAATTTTTCAAAGCCGCGAAACTCGACGACGTGAAATTCCGCGTCGGCGACGTTGCCGGCGTCATCCAGGTAAATGCTGATTTTCGCGTGGCCCTCGATGCGGGTCACGGGATCAATGACGATACGCTGCGACATAATTTTCCTTCACCCAAATTTTAATTGTTCGCCCGCGAGCACCGGCGATTTGCCGGCCAACACCTGCACCAGCAGCGCCTTGATCCGGTCGGCCGGCGGCGGACAGCCCGGAAGAAAATACTCGACGTACACCAGCTCGTGCACCGGCAACACCTGCGGGAGCAACGGCGGCACAATGCCGTCCGCCTGCGGTTTGACCGGATTGTACTGGGCGTTTTCCACATAGGCGCGCTGCAGAACATTTTCCGCATTCCCCAGCCCAAATTGATTGCGCATCGCCGGCACATTGGCCGTCACGGCACAATCGCCAAAGGAGACGAGCACTTTCGTCCGCGCCCGGATTTGGTGGAGCAATTCCAAATTGTCTGCGTTGCAAACCGCGCCTTCTATGAGGCACACGTCCACGCCGGCGGGATATTCTTTCACGTCGGCGATGGGGCTGTAAACAAGTTCGATTTGTCCGGCCAGTTCGATGAGAAATTCATCGAGGTCGAGGAAGGACATGTGGCAGCCGGCGCAACCGCCGAGCCAGACCGTGGCAATTTTTAAGCGTTCCATTGTTTTTTCTCCCGGGCGGTGACGATGAATTCCAGTTTGGTGCGATCGCGTTCCGATTCGCCCACGGCAGAGCCTTTTTTGAACAACGCGCCGGTGGGACACGACATCACGCATTTGCCGCACTCGGTGCAGCTTTCGGAGTCGCCCCACGGTTGATTAAGGTCCGAAATAATTTTGGAACTAGCCCCGCGACCGGCGACATTTTTCGTGCCGGCGCCCTCGACATGCCAGCAGGTGCGAACGCAGCGCGTGCAAAGAATACATCGGTTGTGATCCATGCCAAACAGCCGATGCGTAATGTCCACACCCCATCGCGGAAAAGTATAATCGTAGCGGACATGCTCCAGCCCCAAGCCGTAAGCCAGCGTCTGCAATTCGCAATGTCCGTTCGCCACGCAGACGGCGCAGACGTGATTGCGCTCGGCGAACAGCAGTTCGAGCGTCATGCGTCGGTATTGGTTCAGCCGCTCGGAGTTGGTAGTGATTTCCATCCCCTCGCCTACTTTGGTGGTGCAGGCGGGCAGCAATTTGGAAATGCCCTTCACCTCGATGAGGCACAACCGGCACGCGCCGACATCATACACGCCTTCGAGATGACAAAGCGTGGGAATCTTGATGCCGGCCTCGGTGGCAGCCTGCAACACCGTCGCGCCTTTTTCGGCGGTAATCTGTTTCCCGTCAATAGTAAGAGTCCTCGCGGCCATAAAATATCAGTTCGTCACGGTTGCAGTTGGATTCGGGCGCGGACCGAAATTATCCGGCTGGAGTAATTCTTCATACTCGTTGCGGAAAAATCGCAGCGTGCTCATAACCGGATTCGGCGCCGTTTGACCGAGGCCGCACAGACTGGTGTTTTTCACCATGTCGCAAAGTTCTTCGAGCTTCGCGAGATCGCGCTGCGTTGCTTGGCGGGCAATAATCTTGTTCAACAGATGTTCCATCTGCGCGGTACCGGCGCGGCAGGGAATGCACTTGCCGCACGATTCGTCTTTGCAAAACTCCATGTAAAACTTGGCAATTTCCACCATGTTCGTCGTGTCATCCATCACGACCATGCCGCCAGAACCCATGATGGACCCGAGTTTGCCCAGCGATTCATAATCCACCGGCGTGTCCAGATATTGCGCCGGAATGCAACCGCCGGAGGGGCCGCCGGTCTGCACGGCCTTGACCGTCCGACCGTCCGGCGCGCCGCCGCCCATTTCTTCGACAATCTGGCGCAGCGGAATTCCCATCGGCACCTCGATCAAACCGTTGTTAGTAATTTTTCCGGTCAGCGCAAACACTTTGGTGCCCTTGCTTTTTTCCGTGCCGATGCTGGCGTACCATTCGCCGCCGCGCTGGATGATGGTGGTGACGTTGGCAAACGTTTCCACGTTATTGATGAGCGTCGGACAATCCCACAAACCGCTCTCCGCCGGAAAGGGCGGACGCGGGCGCGGCGTCCCGCGCTTGCCTTCGACGGAGGCCATCAGCGCCGTTTCCTCGCCGCAAACAAATGCGCCGGCACCGATGCGAATATCTACGTTGAAATTAAACGGCGTTTCAAAAATACCCGCGCCGAGCAAGCCCAGCGCTTTCGCCTGTTTGATGGCGATCTGAAGCCGCGAAATCGCGAGTGGATATTCCGCCCGCACATACAGAAATCCCTGATCCGCGCCGACTGCGTAAGCCGCAATGGCCATACCTTCGAGCACCAAATGCGGATCGCTTTCCAACACGCTGCGGTCCATGAACGCGCCGGGGTCACCTTCATCGCCGTTGCAAACGACGTATTTTTTTGCGCCGGGAGATTTGGCGACGGTGCCCCATTTCAAGCCGGTCGGAAAACCCGCGCCGCCACGGCCACGCAAACCGCTCTTGGTGATTTCCTCGATGACTTGCGGCGGTGTCATTTCGGTAATGGCATGGTGCAACGCCTGATAGCCACCGATGGCAACGTAATCTTCAATGTTTTCCGGATCCACAATACCGCCGTTGGCGCGAACGATCTTGAATTGCCGCGCAAAGAATGGATGATCGGGCCGGCCAACTTGTACGCCACAGGGGCCGCCGGCGAGCGAGCCGACAATCGCCGCCGCGTCGTCTGGTTTGACAAATTCAAATAATTTTTCTTTCGCACTCAAGCCGTCCACGCCGATGAGCGGACCCTGACCGCAAAAACCCATGCAACCGACACGACGGACTTCAACGTCCGTTTCCATGCCCTGCGCGGTCACGGCGGTTTCGAGATTTTTCTTGATGGCATCGGCGCGCGAAGACATGCAGCCGGCCGACATGCAGACGCGGAGAATGATTTTCTTCCGTGCGGCGTTGCGTTTTTCCGCGATGGCTTGCAGATCGTCAATTTGCATAAACTAAAAATCAGTTGCCGGTTTCCAGCCACGTTTTGACCATCGCCACGGCATCCGCAGGTGATTGTTTCGGCGCGACTTGTCCGTCGTAAGTCACCGCCGGGGCGATGCCGCAGGCGCCGATGCACCGGGCGGTGAGCAGTGACAATTTGTTATCTGGCGTGGTTTCGCCGGGTTTGATGCAGGCGTATTTCTCGATGGCCGCGACGACTTTGTCAGCACCTTTGACATAACACGCTGTGCCCATGCAGACGACGCAGGTATGCTCGCCTTGTGGCTTGAGGGTGAAAAAATGATAAAAGGTCGCCACGCCATAAACCCGGCTCGGTGGCAATTTCAAATGGTGAGCGACAAACAACAGCACATCATCTTCGAGATAACCAAACAGTTCCTGCGCCTTGTGCAAGACTTCGATCAAGGCATCCTGCCGGAACTGTAGTTTTTTGATGTGAACTTCCAAAATCTTGAAACGCTTATCCCCGCTCGGATGGCGGGCGGCAACCGGCGCAGCGACTGGCGGAGCGGCGATGATAGGGTTCGTGGTCATATCTTTGCGGCAGGATTCAGCATCAGACACAGCGAATCATGCACGGCTTTAGATTAGACTCTTTTATTTTGTTATCTCCACATTATTTGCAATTTGCATACCTATTTTTGCGCTTCACCCAATTTTTAAACCCATCCCGACACAACCACTGGCAACCATCTCGCGTGGTGATTACTAAAACCCAGTGAATCCCGTAAAGTTCTGCGCCATCCCGTTTGCGCGAAATGAAATATTTATCCGCCATCCGGCCGACTTTTTAATGGTTTCGCCAAACCCAACAGAAGACTCACCGTCAAAATCCGTGGAGTCATTGTCAATATCGGGAAAGCTATTCCATGGTCGTTCCATCAGATTTAGGCTGCGGCACGCGTTGGTTTTTTAGATATATTTATGCAATAAAATCCCCAGCCGGGCGCACGCAATAAACCATTACCAACAGAAATCCCTTTATGCACCTCCGCCAACTCCTTCGGGCAACCGTAACTGCGGTTGCGTTCACCGTCTCCAGCGTCGCCGTTCGCGCCAGCGAGGCCGATCTCAACATTCCGTCGTTCGCGCCGGTGAAATTTGACGGACTCTTCGGTGTCACCGGCTTTCAATTGATGTCACTCGGCATCGTGATTTGCGCCATCGGCGCCATTTTTGGGTTAGTGCAATATCGCCAGACCCGCGCGCTGCCAGTGCATAAATCCATGGCAGACGTGTCGCAGATCATCTGGGAAACGTGCAAAACGTATCTGTTCCAGCAGGGGAAATTTTTGGCAATCCTGTGGGTGCTGATTGCTGCTTGCATTTTTTTCTACTTCAAAGTTCTGGAGGAAAAAACTTTCGGTGATGTCGCCGTAATTTTAGCCGCGTCCATATTAGGCATTCTGGGCAGCTATGGCGTGGCATGGTTTGGTATTCGCATCAACACCACCGCCAATTCGCGCACGGCCTTCGCCGCGCTGAAAGGCGCGCCGGTGAACGTCGTCGGTATCCCGCTGCGCTCCGGCATGAGCGTGGGTTTGTTGCTCGTTTCGGTGGAACTATTCTTCATGATTTGTATTTTGGTTTTGCTGCCAAACAAATTGGTCGGCCCCTGTTTCATCGGCTTCGCCATCGGCGAATCACTCGGTGCCAGCGTGCTGCGCATCTGCGGTGGAATTTTTACAAAGATTGCAGACATCGGCTCCGACCTGATGAAAATTGTTTTCAAGCTGCCGGAAGATGATCCGAAAAATCCCGGTGTCATTGCTGATTGCACCGGCGACAACGCCGGCGATTCCGTCGGACCAACAGCGGACGGTTTTGAAACTTACGGCGTGACCGGCGTGGCGCTGATTGCTTTTCTAGCGCTGGCGCTCGCGGGCAGCCAACTGATTTGCGCCACGCTCATCATCTGGCTTTTCACCATGCGAGCCTTGATGATCGTGACTTCCCTGATTTCGTATTTTCTGAACGAAGCCATTACCAATGCCAAATTTGGCGACAAAAAAGATTTTGATTTTGAAGAACCACTCACACATCTCGTCTGGATCACCTCCGCCGTTTCCATCGTCGTGACGTTTGTCGCAAGCTACTTGCTGCTGGCCAAGCAATCCGGCATGGATCCCAACTTGTGGTGGGTGCTGTCCGCCATCATTTCGTGCGGCACCGTGGCCGGAGCCGTGATTCCGGAATTCACCAAGGTGTTTACCAGCACGAATTCGCAGCACGTCAAAGAAGTGACCACCTGCTCCAAACACGGCGGCGCCTCGCTGAATATTTTGTCCGGCTTTGTCGCTGGCAATTTTTCCGCGTTTTGGATGGGTTTCGTCATTCTTGGCTTGATGTTTTGCGCCTGCCTGCTGGCAACTTACACGGACTCGCCGATTGTCGCGCTGATGCCAAAGCAATTTACTTTCGCCGCGCCCATCTTTGCATTCGGCCTGGTGGCTTTCGGTTTTCTCGGCATGGGACCGGTGACTATCGCCGTGGACAGCTACGGACCTGTGACCGACAACGCGCAATCCGTTTACGAACTCAGCCGCATCGAAGCGCAGCCGAATATCGCTGCGGAAATTGAAAATAACTTCGGCTTCAAGCCGGATTTTGAAAACGCCAAACATTTGCTCGAAAAAAACGACGGCGCCGGCAATACCTTCAAAGCTACTGCCAAACCCGTGCTCATCGGCACTGCCGTCGTCGGGGCGACCACAATGGTGTTTGGCATCATCATGCTGCTGCAGGGCATGTATGAAGCCCAGCTAACCTCGGGCCTTCCCGGACCGTTTAAGCCAGTTATCGAAGCATTGAGCATCGTCCAACCGGAAATCATCCTCGGCCTGCTGATGGGCGGTGCCGTGGTGTATTGGTTCACCGGCGCCTCGTGTCAAGCTGTGGTGACGGGTGCCTATCGCGCCGTGGTTTATATTGAAAATCACATGAAGCTCGACGCCACCACCGCCTCGGAAAAAGACAGCAAAGAAGTCGTTCGCATCTGCACGGTTTATGCGCAGAAAGGCATGTGGAATATTTTCATCGTCATTTTCAGCTTGGCGCTGGCGTTGGCCTTTTTCAATCCGTATTTCTTCATCGGGTATCTCATTGCCATCGCGTTCTTCGGCCTGTTTCAGGCCATCTTCATGGCGAATGCCGGTGGCGCGTGGGACAATGCCAAGAAAATTGTCGAAGTGGATTTGAAGATGAAAGGTACGCCGCTGCATGCCGCCACCGTCGTGGGCGACACCGTAGGTGATCCGTTCAAAGACACCAGTTCCGTGGCGCTGAATCCGGTGATCAAATTCACCACGCTGTTCGGCTTGCTCGCGGTGGAAATTGCCGTGACCATTCAGCATCAAAGCGTGAAGACGCTCATCGGCGGCGTGTTTCTGATCGTCGCGCTCATTTTCATCTACCGCTCATTTTATGCCATGCGGATTCCCGATGAAGATCTCAACGAAGACAGCGTGGAAGCAGCCGGCAAAAAACATTAAACATCCCGCGCCCCTTCAACCGGCTGTTTCTAACGGCCGGTTTTTTTTGTGTCTTCACGGCACAAAACCAACCCGGTAAAATCCTTGTCCGTTGGTCAGCGCCGACGCGACACTGAACGGCGACGTGCTCAACGAAGTAATGTCCGTCACCACCTGCCACGGGCCGCCCGCTGGCAGCGTCGGCGTAAATTCGACGCGATAATGCAGTCCGGTCGTGCCGGTGAATTGGAAGGTAAATTGGCCGTTGGAAGTCACATTCACCGCGGGTAAAACCAGCGGACGCGCCAGATTCACCGACATAAAATTGGCGGTGAGGGACAAATTATTGGTCACATTTCCATCCGTGCGCGGATTCGTAACACTGCCATCGCTCCAGCCGGAAAAATAAAAATTCGTATTCGGCACCGCAATCACCGGCGAACCACTCGCGGCGTAATTTACCGTCTGCACGGACACACCGCTGATGCTGCCATTGGTGCCGGCGGCATAATTCAACGTGTAAGTGTTCCAGACCACCGCCAGCGTGCCGTTGGTGACTAATGTGTTCGTTTTCCAATTCAATCCCATGGCCAGTGGCGGCAGCGTGAGATTGGTGAACGCACCGGCATAAGTCGCCGCGTTGAATAATTTGAAAGTATCGCCGGCCAGCAAAGCGTTGGTGCCAATATTGGTCACTAACAGCGAGCCGCCCAGCGTCAAGGTACTAGCAACCAGCGCCACGTCGTTGGTCGGTACGCCGCCATTCCGACTGATTTCCATCACGGCATTGCCTGCGAGCGCCAATGTGTTGCTGATGGCCAGTGTCGCGATGCCGTTGACACCCGGCGCCAACGTGCCGCCGAACTGCACCGTCGTCGGACCTTTGACATTGCCCGTTCCCCCCAAAGTGCCGCCGGCGGCAACGGTCACCGTGCTGCCGGCCGCCAGCGATCCGCTCACGAGCAACGTTCCAGCGTTGACCGTGACCGGTTTGGCAAAAGTGTTCGCGCCAGAAAGTCGCAGTGTGCCGCCGCCCGCTTTGTATAAAACCGCTCCGGTCGCATCGCCGCTTGGCGAAGTACGCAGCACGGACGAAATATCCAAATCAATTCCCGACGGCGTCGTGCCCGCCGCGACGGTGATGGTGGTGCTGCCTTGGCGCAACGGCGACAGCGCCACGCCGCTGATCGTGGCAGTCGTGCTAGCGGGCAACGAATTCAACGCCGAACCGCCGCCAAAGAAATCGAGATTCCCGCTCGTGCTGCCGGTAATGGCTCCGCCGGTCAAATTGATAATCGCGCTGCCCAACGTCTGGTTGGCGGTGGAATTCACATTGAGCGTGCCGCCGGTTAAATTGACGGTGGTGAGCGCGGCAGCGCCGCCGCTGTAACCAAAAGCATCGCCGGTATTTATTTGCAACGTGCCGCCAGCATTGACCGTCACAGTGCCGCGCAGCGTGCCGCTGCCACCACCGCCGCCAGTAAGATTCAAAGTGCCACTGTTCACGAGGGTTCCGCCGGTGAACGTTTGCTGGGAAGAAATGGCGGTGTTGCCGGCACCGTTTTTGATCAAACTGCCCGCGCCGGAAATGACGCCGGAAACAAAATTGCTCCCCGCGCCATCGAGCGTGAGATTAAATCCGCCATTCGTCACCGCGCCGCTGACGGTCAGCGTGCCGTTGCTGCAAAAAAACGATTGCGGTGCGGTCAAAGTGGTGGCGAGGCCCAGCGCGTTGTTCCCGATTTGGTTGAGCACACCCCATTGCAAAGAGAGCGGATTACCCGCCAGCGCAAAACCGCCGGCGCCGAAAATAATTTGGCCGACGGCAGCGAGTAAATTGTTGGTGTTGGCCAAGCGCGCGCCGCCGGAAAAAATCAGTGACTGGCCGTTGACCGGCAGCGCGCCATTCCAATTCGACGCGGTGTTCCAATTGCTGTTCGTGCCGCCGCCGGTCCAGATGCTGGTGCTGTTGGTGGTGATGGAGAGCGTGCCATTCACGCCGAGATTATTGGTATTCCAAACCAAACCAACCGGCAGCGCGGGCTGGCTGGAAACACTGGAAAAACTACCGGCATAACTCGGCGCGCTGAAGAGCGTAAACGTGTCGCCGTTCGCCAGCGCGTTGGGGCTGAGGTTCGTCACGACCAACGCGCCGCCAAAAGTGAGCGGGTTGGCGGTCACCACTAACTCGCTGCTCGCTGGCACCGCGCCTTTGTTCAAGCTCATTTGCAGCACGCCAGCCAGCGTGACATTGGTGGCCGTTAAAATATTGGTACCGCCAAAATTAACCGTGCTGCCGGCCGCCGCGCTGAGCGAGGCGATGGTTTGGTTCCAACCATTTAGCGCGAGCGTGGCACCGCTGGAAACAGGCACGGCGGCGTTCACGCCCAGACCGTTGGCGATGCCGCAGAAAACCGTGCCGCCTTGGACATTCACCGCGTTATTGCCACTGCCGGCGACCGCCTTCAACAGCAGCGAGCCAGTGCCGCGTTTATAAAAGCCCAGACTGCCGACGTTCAACGGCCCGTTGAGCGTCAAGTCGCCGCTGGCCGTGCTGGTGCCCGCATCAATTTGCACGGACATGCCGTAGCCCAGACTGGTCATCTGGATATTGGGATCACAGGCGGAGCCGGAGGCGGCGGCGGTACACCAAAGACCATTGCCATTGATGTCAAAAATGCCGATGTTCGCATAGCCGGAACCGTATTGGCGAATTGTCGTCGGACCAACGAGCAAAACAATCTGGCCACTGGAATTGTAATTTTTTCCGCCCAGCAAATAAAATCCCGTCGTGGCCGCGGTGCCATCGCCATTGATGGACAGCCCGGTGCTGGCATAACCGCCGCCGGTGCTGTAGCCGATTTTCAGCGTTGAACCCTGCGCCACGGTGTAGGGCGTGTCGCCAGATTTGCCCTGCACTTCGAGCGTACCGGCATTGACCATGGCGGTACCGGTGAAAGTGCCTGCGCCGCTCAACGTCAGGTAGCCCGCGCCGGTCTTGGTGAAACCTTGCGTGCCAGCCAGTACGGCGCTGATGGTATTCGTCGCGCTATTAATGGCGAGATTGGGCGTGCCGCTGCTGGTCGCCAACGTCAACGGGCCGCCAGTACCCGTGCTCATAGTCCAACTATGTTTGACGGACGCATTCAAGTCGTCGGAAATCAACGACCCAATTGTCCGCGCGCCGTCGAGCGTGACGGTGCGATTTGCCGCCAAATTTAAGGTGCTGAAATCCGCTGCGGCATCCGTGCCGCCGGCGATCAAACTGCCGCTCCAATTCGTATTCCCCGCCCAGGAACCGCCCAGCAAATTCGTCCAGACGCCGGAACCGGCCGGAGCCGTAATAACCAGCGCCGCCGGCGCACTCGTGACGCTGCCGACAATGACGGTGTAAAGACCGGCGTCCGTGTTGGCCACGCTGGCGACGGCGTAATTCCCATTCGTTGCGCCAACAATGTTAGTGCCGTTTAACTGCCATTGAAAATTCGTCGGCACCGGACCGATGACCGAGGCGGTGAAGGACGCGGACAAGCCGCCGATGACGGCATTCGTGAGCGGGCTGATGTTCACGCTCGCCGGGCCGGTGACGTTGGTGCCGGTCAAACTAAAACTATCGAAGCTCGCGCGGTGGAGATTGGGATTCATCGATTGCTCGGCGTGAATAAAATCGCCGGCGTAAATGGTCGGACCGAAGCTCGGTAAATTGGTCGAATTGACCACGGTCCAATTCACGCCGTCCATCGAAACCGAGCTGGTGAACTGGTTGCCGGCGCGCTGAAGCTTGTACCATTTGTTGCCGCCGCCGAGATTGCTGGACCAAGCATTCGCATCGCCGTTGCCGTTGCGCATGGTGTCGTCTTCAAAATACGTGCCGCCGCCGACTGAACTGAAGAGCGCGACGAATCGCGTGCTGCTGCCATCGCCCAGCGGCTGACCGATCGTGGTATTCGTCGTGCCGCGCAAAATAATTCCTGCGCGCCAACTGCTGTCCGGCGCCACGCCATCGGGGCCAGCCGCGGCCGACGTGAGGCTCGCCAGATGGCCGATCAAGGTGCAATCGCCCGTGACCGCGCGGCTGAGCATATTCATTCCATCGCCAAGCAAGGAAACGGTATTGCCCTGCAGGCTGGCACCGGAGGGATAATTATGCATCTCCAGCGGCGACCAAAACCACGCGCCAAAAGCGGAATTCGTCGTGGCCAAATTGACCGGCGCGGAATCAATGGTATTGGTGCCGTTATACACCAAACGCGCCCGTACCAGATTCGTGGACGCGGTCCAGATCATTGAGTTCAACCCGAACGGCGCGGTAGTGTCCTGGCCGATGAAGTAATCCACGCCACGGCTCGGCCGCGTGTAGTACGAATAATAGTCGGTCAGATAAAACCGCACGCTGTTGATGGTCGCACCGTTGGCGGTGACCGTTGCGTTCAGCCCGGGATTAAAATTGGGCACGATGGCATTGTTGGTCGGCGCGAGCAACGAGATCGTCGGTTCGCTGCCGGCGGGCACGCGCGAGAAGGCCGCCGCCGGCACATCCGTTTTGGCAATGCCCGGACCTTCGTAAGCCAAGCCCAGTCCATCGGTGTAAGCCGTGGTGTTGACGGAATTGGCCGCGCCTTTAAAAAATTGTAAATTAAACCAATGCGCTCCCGCCGCGAGTGCGATGCCGCCGCTCATGAATTGCGAGGAATCATGCAAGCCGTCGAAGCTGATGACGTTCGTGCCATCAATCGTCAATTGACTGCCGTCGCCGGAATGCAACGTAAAGGCATACAGGCCATCCGCCGGCACACTGAGATAACCCGTGTAATTGAAGCCATAATTCACCCGCTGGCGGCGGGGGGTAGGATCGGGAAAACTGACCGCGCCCGCGTACACCGGGGTCAGCGCGCTGAAATTCGGCAGCGCCGTCCACGTGCCGGAACTCGCCTCGTAGTATTGATAGGCCAAACCGCCGACGGTTCCGTTGACCACCGTGGCGGGCGAAGGCACGGCGGTGGTGGGCGTGATGAGCACCGGCGCGTTGGTGTTGAAAAAAATGTCCGAAATGGTCAAGCGCACGTACGG
>TBL_comb47_HYPODRAFT_10001198_pt1 | contig 33815 bp, 38 predicted proteins | sample TroBogypolimnion_40_FD_10682 | JGI IMG/M metagenome (IMG submission 10682)
CTCGAGGTGCTGCGCCAGCCCCTGGAGGACGGCACCGTGACTATCGCCAGGGCCGCCACCAGCCTCAACTTTCCGGCTCGATTTATGCTGGTCGGCGCGATGAATCCGTGACGGTGTGTGACCCTTTGCATAAAGATGGGAGCCAGTAAGCTACAAAGTGAAACTCTCCATCCCTGCAGTTGATTCGTTCGAACAGCTCGTTAACTATTTGACGTTTCTCGTTATATTCCAGGATTTCCCATATTTCAGATAGCTTTGAGGCTTTTTTGATCAACGGTGCGTAACCTTTTTTGAAAAGCATAATTCTGTCTGCGAGGTCACCGAGGCGCAAAGCTTCTTTTTGTAGAGCATCGGACCTTTCAATTAACTCTCTCAATTCCGTCATTACATTATTTTTAACAAGTGGATCGAGAGAGCACATCTCAAAGAGAATAGTCTTCCTGTGTTTGAGCCTTTCTGATTCCTCAATAAGTTTTTTACCTCTTTCCCTTAGATCATCAGGATGCTCTCCTATGTGCTCTTCGAGTGGTATCAAATCCTTTGGATTGATGATGATTTTTGCCAGAGCCTCTTTCATTGCCGCAGAGATTACGGGCTCGTCAGTCTTCCTGCAACAATTCCGGCATCGGTAGATCGTACTGCCATCCTGTTTTTGGTAGTAGGAGTACATCTTGGTACCGCATTGGCAATAGAGAATGCCGCCAAACATATACTTGGATGTTTTCGGTGGAGCTTGCCTCGCGACACCTGATTGTGACCGTCTCATGAGTCTTAGCTCTCGTATACTTTCCCAATCTTGTCGGTCGATGATCGGATCGACTTCGTGGAATATCCAGTCCTTTTCTGGTTTCATGACCCAGTGTTTGCCGTCACCGGTAGATTTTGTGTAGTTGGCTCGTCTTCTACCGATGTAAACGGGGTCATCAATTATGCGTTTCAATATCATTACGGAAAATTCAGCGCCGAGTCTGGTCCTTAAGCCCATAGCATTGAGTCGACTGCAGGTTCTTTTGATGTTGCCAGCCGACTCGATGCAGACCGAGAAAATAGTCTTGATTTTGTCGGCAGCCGACTCGTCAACAGTCAAACGCTTCCCTTTGCCGTTATCGACCCATTTGTAACCCCAAGGCCCACGGCCTCCGGTAGGTTTGCCCTGTGCGGCCCTTATGGGGACGGACGCTGCGACCCGCGCGGATATTTCTGCACGCTCCCATTCGGCCAATGCGCCGAATAAGGTGTACATAAGTTGGCCAGCAGGGGTGGAGGTGTCGAGATTTTCAGCGATTGAGATTAGAGCGGCACCATGCTCTTTGAAACGGTCGGCAATATCGAGAAGTTCGCGGGTGTTTCTAGCCAGTCGTGCAAGGCGGGAGAATATAAGCCCTGTTATATGACCACGGGCAACATCTGCAAGCATCCGCTGAGCTTCGGGGTGATCAATCACCGTTTTACCTGATACCCCGGAAAGGTCATAAACTTCAACTGGTTGCCAATGATGCAGTTCGCAGTACATTTGAGCGCGTTTCAGGTGATTTTCTGGTGATTCACCTTGGGCTTGTTCATCGGTGCTGACGCGGATCCAAATTCCGGCACGGCGGTTATCAGTCATCATTCCCCGTCCGAAATTAGGCAACACTCTCTGCCCGGTCATCCATTAACCAGTCAGAAGGAGTTAGTTCGCTTTGCGGTGACGGCCCTGAGTCGCTCCGTTGATCGATAATGTGATCAAACGTTTCATTGCAGATATGCGAGCCTTCGTGAGCATAAATGATGTACATAGAATGAATAAGCCTGTCTATCGTGTTAGGGATAAGTTTTTGCGCATGTTCGATTCTTGAAAGGTGCTGAGTCGGAACCCAAGCATCAGTGGGAATTCTTTACCGTTGTTCTTTATTTCCTTTCGGAGCAAATTGATTTTATTGACAGATAAGTCACTTTTCTTTTAGGCTAGCTATTTTCCCTATGAACGAGGCAGATGTTTAATTTTGGGAAATTCCGTATAGATCTCGTCGCATTATTTGCAGTTGTATTGATCTCTCCAAATGAGATAAACTTCATCTAGGTTGCAAACTGTTTAATAGTATTAATGATTCATTAAACGGGTATGTAACACAAACCGTTCTTTAGGTGTCACCCGTTATTACACATCGTTTCTTGAAGTCTACCTGTATCACTATCCCCGCCACGTTTTTTTAACCACGCTTTCATTCCCGGAAACATATCTTTGAATTCGTCACGGAATTCATCGACCTTTTGGGGCGATTTCCCCATCTCTTCAGCCCACCATTTCTTGATTAATTCAAAAAATCTATCCATCTCCATGTCAAAGGGACTGGAAGCGTTGGGCGGAATTTGAGTGGGAGCTTTGGAAGGTGTAGGGGATGTCTCACCCGCTTGATTGTTACAAAAAATACCGGTCTGCTCAGCAGCAGTGAGTAGAGGAATTTTAGTGATGGGTGGGTGCCAGTCCGTAGGGGATTTGCCGTCAATGATCCAACGGCCAAGGGAGAGCATGTTCTCGTAGCTGACCCCAAGGGCGGCTGAGAGGTGGTGCCCAACCGTACGTCCTGCCCCCTTCCTTTCCTTCTCGCTGAGAATCCCCTGGATGTGCCTTGATGAGCAGCCGCCCATTTCTGCAAGATCTGCGATGGTAAGTCGTTTGTTCGCTTTTAGAAATGAAAGTGCCGATCTGAATTGGTCGTCTCTAGAATTATCCATAGACATATCATGAGAACAATTTGTTCTCATGTCAAGTTTGAAATAGAAATATCAATATAATGCTTAGCTCAATACAAGCTAATGAGAACATAAAAGTCTTGACAGTGCTTTTTAGTTCCCGTACAAAACAAGAATGATTAAGAACATTTTATGCTCTGCAAGGATTTCAAGGCGGCATTTTAATTATCTGCTGAATGGTGATCGGAACGCCAGGGTGACGACTGCGATAAGATTAGAAATAGCAACCGGAATCCCTCGAGAAATTTGGACCTTTGGGACTAGTTCTAAAAGGAAGGCGGCTCTTAAGGAGTATATGGCAAAACAGCCGGATAAAGCAAGTTGGGCATCTCAAGTAAAATCTGAGGTTGTAGGCTCATCAACTGAAGATACCTTTTAAAATACCCATGAATTCGATTCTATGGAAGGAGATACCTCAGGATCTCGCGACGGCAAAAACAAAGCGCATCCTTGATATTATAAGCCGTGCCGAACGAAGACTTAAGTTGCAGCATGTATCCCGGAAAAATTTGGCTGATCCACAGCTTCGCCGGAGGGCTCTTGTGGCCACACTACCAGAAAGCACGAATAGTGCTTTATGACGTCCTCATTGATGTTAATCGCAGCAGTTAATGTTTTCTATCATCTACTTCTAAGCAAGAGTTATAGCCGGGGCATTGTCTTGATTTACAGTAAGCAGCTAATATTCAGGCGAATATAGCAATGGAAAAGATCCCTGAGTTGCCAGTTGCTCTCGACCCCTACGATTCACCCAGGTTACCGGACGTCGCTAAACAATATTATGTTGCGCCCAACACATTTCTACAATCGGCCATGTTCGGCATGGTGCAACGAGGCCGCCGGAAATACATAGAGAAGAAAAAGATCGTCTCATTTCAAAATATTGTGGTCTTTTTTACCGGCGGCGAACTTGATCAGGGCGATTTGGATGTAATCCTCCACGCAATTCATTTGGCTGCTCAACAATCGAGGCAGAATCGTTCTAACGGGTTGGTTGAGTTTACTGTCCGAGGCTTCTTGAAAGAATTGGGCAAGAAACCTGGGAAATCGGGCCAGGATTGGCTGTTCAATTCAATCCGTCGTTTGTGCGCTTGTTTAGTTGAAGTTCGATACGGTGAGAACGTGAGGCATGCAGTCTTGAGCAGATTGGGAATTTACGGGGGGCCATTGATCTATGATTTTTATCACGACCCTACCAGAAACAGGTTTCTTCTCAGGGTGAATGCCGATCTTGGTTCATTGCTAGATCTTGGATGGGCATCCCTTGAGTGGCAGCAAAGGTTGCGTTTGAATACCAGTCTTGCAAAATGGTTGCATGGTATTTACAGCAGCGCAGATCTTTATCCTATAAAAACCGGGACGATACGTCACTTGAGCCGATCTGGCTGCAAAGAATTATACAAGTTCCGCCAACAACTCAAGAAGGCCCTTAACGAGTTGGTCGCAATTAAGGCAATTGGGTCTTGGAAAATAGACGTCGAAGACAAAGTTCATGTTGTTTCACTGTCGGAATAGCAGTGGCGTAGCAGGTAGACGAAGAGCAGGTAACCGTGGCGTAGCAGGTAGCATGGTGTGGCATAGCGAGTAGGAGAGCGTGGCGCAGCAGGTAGCAAAGCGTGGCGCAGCGAGTAGGAAAGAGTGGCCTAGCGGGTAGGTGGCGTGGCGTAGCAGGTAGGTAAACCGTGGCGTAGCGGGTAGCAAAGCGTGGCATAGCAGGTAGAAAAAGCAGTTTCCGCAGGTGCTTAAAATTTCGCACTAACGATAAGTTGCGCAGCAAAGGCTCCACTCGTAAAAGCTTTTAAAATATTATTTAAAAAAAAGAAAAGAAAAATTCCATCTCGTGAGGTCTCCATGGGCACAATCCATTTTGTTTTGCAGGGTAAATGCGGCGTCGGGAAATCGTTAGTTGCGTCACTTCTTTTTCAATATTTACACCTGCAGGGAGGGGGTGCCTGTGTCTGGAGTGGATACTGATCCAACCCCCATAAGCCCGTTCCGCTATCATGCCACAAAGCCGGCTTTTGGAGCTGTCTCTGCCAACAAGGCAACGGAGACCAGAGGAGGCTATGTCCAATTCTCCCCCGCCCTGAAAGGCGAGAGCTGGAGATCATTGTGAAATTTGAAGGATTTGCAGAGACTTCGAAGATCCCGGAGGTAGTTCTGAAGAAAATTTTAATGAATGGCCTGGTGGAAGATTCTCTATCGGAAGCCGATATCATCGGGCTGAGATTCCTGGAAAAGATATGGGAAAACAAAGCGATTTGTCAGGTCTGGATACGCAGATATTTGTCTAAAAAATCCCTAAAAGCCAGAGAAGCCTTCCTCAACACGGCTGACCTGCCAACCAAATGGGAGAGATACGCTTTCACAAGGTTTTTCAATCATGATTCAAAACAATCTGGAAGAAATTTGCGCATGTCCACGGTCGTGGATGATCTAAAAATACATTTCAATTTTGAGCCGAATCACTTCCAGCTACGACAGTTATACGCCGTCAGGGAAAAGGCATATAACCTGCGAAAAAAGAAGAAGAAGGAAGATGCGCTCTTGGTAAAACAGCGCAATTAAGAAAAGAGATTGGTATGTTTTAATATAATGAATAAAAACAATAACATATCAAGCGCAATTGGTAAAACAGCGCAATTAATAAAGGAGATTGGCACACTCGCCTTGTTATGAACAAAAACAACAAGATACCAAGTACTCTTGGTAAAATAGCGCAATTAAGAAAAAGAAACGTAGTTTCTATGTTTGGTAATCTAAATTTCCGGAATTTGATTTTTGCCATTCTGCCTTTTTTGTTTTTAGCAGGTGCCACAAAACCCTCTTTTTCCGCGTCTTCAATTGTCCAAGAGGAGAACACCCGTTTCCAATCGGAGACGGTTAAATTTCCTGCCGCGAAAACTTTCATAGTTGCCCCCTGGATCGCGAAACGCAAACCGGCTAGTAGCGGCATCGAGAGCGGCACAAAAAACTGTCAGATACCTGCAGCGTATTTTCAGCTTGGGGGTACCAGGTTGTCACCTAGCGAAAAGAAATTTGTGCTGGCCGGTGTGCAGCGGTGTGGAGTTTTGCAAACCAAGCCGTTGCACATCACCGGATATACCTGTTCGCTCGGCAACAGGCAGGAAAACCAGATTCTTTCTCTGCATCGAGCCAAGGAGTTGGCGAATGTACTGCGAGCGCACGGATACACAGTGAAGGATGAAGATATCAAGGGGAGAGGCGAGGAGATACCGCTGACGACCGACAAACAAAATTTTGCGATTAATAGACGTGTGGAAATCACAGAGTAGATCAACAACAAGGAGGATTTGTATGCAGTTTGCAGCTTTAGGAAAAGGGAAGAACAGTTTGGGGATGGATCACCAGCACCGCACGTATCTCATGTTTGCAATGGTGATACTGGCAGTTCTCATGACTCAGAACGCAATGGCATTCTCGGTGCCTACGTCTGGTTCACTTGGCTATGATGTTTACGACCTAGTGGTGAATCAGTTTCTGAAGGGAGCAGTAGGATTTGTAGTCGCAATTGGTCTTATTGTTGCGGCGGTTTTCGCCCTTGTCCGGATGATGATTCCGGCAGCGGTATTGTGTTTTATCGCAGCGACGCTTCTGTTCTCGGCACCGGCCCTCGTACAATCGTTCGGCGGCCTCATCGTATAAAACTAAACCAAGAAAAAGGAGACCACCCTCATGTCCGCCTATTCGTCGAAGTTTCCGCAGTATATGTCGTCGCCGCTAGAGGTGTTGTGGTGGGAGGTGGACCAGGTGGCAATAGCGGTGGTCTCCTTTACCGGCGCACTTTTAATGAAGGGCGGGGTAGCGATGTGGGCCGTCGCTTTTTTGATTAATTATCTATTTAACAAAGCCAAGAGGAACAAGCCGCGGGGGTTCATAAAGCACATCCTCTATATGTTTGGATTTGCGAAACTCCAAAACTACCCCGATTATTTTGAACAAAAATTTCACGAATGAGGTCAGCATTTTGAAACTCGAACTTTTCACATCCCAAGCGAGCAACCTTTTTGCGGAAAACAGGTTGTTGAAATTTGCAATTGCAGTGCTGACGCTTGCCGTGATTTTCAATTCTTTCATGGTGCATCGGGCCGTCAAATACCAAAGAGTCGTGATTGTCCCGCCCAAGCTCACAGAAAGCATAGAGTTTGTCAACGGCCAGCCGAATGAGGCTTATGCGAAGTCGATGATCCGGCGTATTTCCTCGCTGGCGACGATCTACACCCCGGCCATCGCCAGGAAACAATTCGATGAACTGATTGCCTACTACGCCCCGGAAGCCTACCCGGAAGGCTCCAAGGCTTGGTACACGCTGGCCGGAATGATTGAGGACGCCAAAACGAGTTCAGTGTTTTTCGTCGATACCATTACGCTCAAAAACAACACCGCCGAGATTTTCGGCACATTGAAACAATTCACCGGCGAAACGCAATTTCTGGGTGAGACGAGAACCTACATCGTGGAGTACCGGTTTTTAGACGGAAGATTCCAGATCCTCTCATTTCGGCAGAAGATTTCAGAGGCGCAGAAGAAGAACGCGATGTGAAGGGCCGAAAACGGTCAAAGAAAGGGGAGAAAATGAGAAGGAAATTTATTGTTTTAATAGCTTTTTGGGTTCTTTCAGGCAGCGCTGTAGCCGATACAGGTATCCCGCCGGAAGTCCCGACGATGGTTGATTTTTCAAGCAAGGAGATCAATCGGATTATTTGTTCAAGCCCAATCAACGACTTGATTTTTTCCAAGGAGAAGGGGCTTACCGGGCATTTCACGGGTAACAGCGCCTATATCAAATTTATCATCGAGGAGGTGAATGGCAAGCGCATCTACGCCACTGAGCCTTCCGAAGTATACGTTGTTTGCGACGGTTCGACCTATTCCATCGTTGCAAATCCTTCCAGCAACAAACCGTCAGCCACGGTACGGCTGGCCCCGGCGAAAAGCGACGGTGTGAATAAAAACATCTCTCTTTTCAAAAACATGCCTATCGAGAAACAGGCATTAAAGCTCATCAAAGAAGGTTATTCGGGAACATATCCGTCTAGCTACAAGGTAACGGAAAGCAGTCCGTCCCGGATTCCCCTCTGCCCTGATCTTGAAGTTTCGCAGAAAGAATTGGTGGATGTCGATGGTGTGGGCTTGAGACTTCGTGTTTTTCAGGTCGCTGCGTTGAAAGCTGACAGAGATATAGACGAAAAGATTTTTCTCTCAAATCAGATAAGTGATTCGATTTTGGCTGTCGCGGTGGAAAATCACAAGGTGAAACGCGGCGACAAGACAAGAGTTTTTGTTGTGGAGAAGAAAGAGAAGGATGGACCTTCTGCAATGAGCGAAACGATTAAAACGACGTGGTCTGGGGGAGGTGAATAATTGAAAACGATCAAAGAATGGTTTGCCGACCTCTCGCCGACGACCAAGAAAATGCTCATTTACGCAGTGGCGGCGGTTGTTGTTGTGCTGGTTGGCGTCAATCTCTACAAGGGAAGGCAACCAGCAAGTATCACGGAAAACACCTCTATCAAGGCGGTGGAAATGGACAAGGATCTTCTGCGGAAAACGGAATTATCCGAAAGCCGCCGCAAGATTGACTCGCTGAGCCACGAAATCGAAAAGATGCAAAACGAGCAAAAAAACATGCTCGACAAGATGAAAAGCGGCACTCCTGCCAGCCAAGCTCCAGGTACTGCTGCCGGACTGCCGAATATACCTAATGCGTCCGATGTCGAATCTAAGGGCCATTTCCCACCTGCCGGGCAACCGGAGTCTGAGACGGGACGGCAACTGCCCACAGGAGCATCAGCAGGAGGTCGGGCTGGGACGCAGCAGCGTCAGGAAAAAAAGACCATTGGCGAGATCCAGGTAATGTCCAACCCGGTTAAAGCAGAGGTGAAAAAAACGAATGAGCGCACCGTCTACCTGCCGCCCTCATTCATGCCTGCGATTTTGCTTACCGGGCTTGACGCCGGTACGTCAAGCACCGGCAAAAGTAATCCTGATCCCGTTCTCTTGCGGGTTCAGGCTCCGGCTGTCCTACCAAATGATGTCAAAGCCAATCTTGCGGGCTGCTTTGTTGTCGGCGAAGGCCAGGGCCGACTCGACAAAGAGCGTGTCGATATCCGGCTGGTTTCGCTTTCCTGCCTGACCAAAGAAGGAAGCGCGGTGATTGATACACCGATCAAGGGTTTTGTCACAGATGCAGACGCCAAAACCGGCCTTGCGGGTCATGTTGTTAGCAAGATGGGTGCAACCGTGGCCCGGACGCTGATAGCAGGCATGCTTCAGGGTGCGGGCGACATGGTGAAACAGGAGGCGACCACCACCGCGACCTCGGGACTAGGGACGGTTTCAACCGTTGATCCTTCAAAAGTTGGCACTTACGCGCTTGGCAGCGGCCTGTCGGCAGGCTCACAGCGTCTGGCCGACTTTTATCTGACCCTTGCCAAACAGGCGACGCCGGTCATAGAGGCGAATGCGAACAAGCATGTCACGGTGGTGATTTCCGAAGGCAAGGAGCTTGTTATCAAAAAACTTCCGCAACAGGACGACCTGGCGGACAACGAGGGCTGATTATGCGCAAATTGAAATCAATTCACCTTTTGCTTATTTTTTTTTGCCTCTGCCTTAGTTCCTGTTCATCAATGAAGAATGTCGTCAATCCCTATGACGAGGATTTCCATTGTCGGGCAAAGGACACCGAAGGCAAATGCACCGATACGCCGGGTGCCTACCAGGACGCACGATACCCGGAGCCGACAAAGGAAGTCTTAGTGTCTGCCACTGACGGAACTACCGTGCAGGTGAATCCCTTGCGGGTGTCGGCGAAGGAAGAGGCGAAGGCCAGCCAATACAAGACTATCACCGAACTGCTGGAAAATCCCAAGGCTCCTCTGCTCAATCCTCCGAAAGTGATTCGGGTGCTGATTCTCCCCTACAAAGGCGAGAAAAACGAACTCTTTATGACCCGCTACGCCTATCTCGAAATCGAGAAAGCTACATGGATTTTGACTGACATCAAGGAGAAGAACTGATGCTATCCTTGCTTGAAGGGTTAGTTCTCGGTCCCCAAAAACAACTCAAAAAAGCCGACCTGGAAAAACTGTCCCAACGGCATCCGTTTTCGAAATATCTCAACTACAACGCCTGGTCAGAAACACATAATATTTATGTGAACAACGATTTCACCTTGGGGCTGCTGTGGGAGTGCAGCCCACTGGCCTTTGCCTCGGCAAAAACTCTGGGGGCGCTTGAGGGCCTGTTCCGCGCCGGCTTGCCTGATGGCAGCATCGTTCAGGTTATCTTGTACGCTGATTCCCACGTCGCCCCTCTGCTGGACAGATACAAAGAAAAAATAGTGGCCGATGATCCCATTGTCACAAACAACGTCGAAAACATTGTCAATTTCCTAAACGATGGAAGGGATGGGCTGGCGGCCTGCGCGGATATCCCTGTACGGAATTTCCGTCTGTTCTTCGCCGTCAAAATTCCGGGCGATGCCGCAAACATGCCGAAACCCGAAGAGTTTGGCGAGAAGGGTAAGATGTCGCATCTGGAAAATATCCAGCGCCAGATCGGGGAGACGCTGCGAGGCGCGAAACTCTTTCCCCGTCCGATGTCGCCGGAACAACTCCTGGAGTGGCTGCGCCGGCTGTTCAACACCTATCCCGACGGATACCCGGAACAGAATCTTGGCGTCTACGATGATAGACGGCCCTTGCGGGCGCAGATCATCAACGCGGATACCGCTATCAAGGAAACCAGCGATTCCTTGCAGATCGGCGGTAAATATTTCGCCTGCATCACCCCAAAGGCCATGCCAAAAGAGGTAGACGCCTTGCAGACCAATTCTCTTTTTGGGGGAATCTGGGGACTGACAACGGACATGGATCAGATCAAATCCAGCTTTCTCTACACGCTGAATATCCTGTTCGACGGAAGTCTCAATAATATGATCCGTGCAAAGACCGCCTTTTTGCTCAATCAGAAGGGCTTTGGAACATTTGCGGCGAAGCTTGAAAAGAAACAGACCGAGTACAAGCAAGCAACGGACGAGCTGGAGCATGGTGTCAAGTTTGTCCGGATTGTGCCTGAAATGCTCGTCTTTTGCGATGACCGGGAAAAAACACGGGAATCCTGCGCCCGCGCCCTGCGACTCTGGGAAAATCAGGGCTACGTAATGCAGCAGGAAACCATCCTCCGGAAGGTGTTGTTCCTGTCCGCTCTTCCGTTTTGTTTCTACAACCAAGGTGTGAACATTGAGTTCATGGAGAGGGATTTCATCGCCTCCATGGCGCATGTGCTGCCGCTCCTGCCGGTACAGGGGGATTTCGCCGGGTCGGGTACTCCACGCTTACTGTTCATCGGCAGGAAGGGACAGCTTATCCCGATTGATTTCTACGACAAGGGCTCAAACAACTACAACATCTATTGCGCGGCGACGTCCGGTGCCGGCAAGTCGTTTTTGGTCAACTACATCATCTTTAACTATTTGGCTACCGGCGCGTTTATCCGGGTAATTGACATCGGCGGCTCATACAAGAAGATCGCCGATATGATGGGAGCCAAATACCTCGATTTCCAGGCAGGCACTACCATCTGCCTCAATCCCTTCACGCATATTATTGAGCCGGACGAAGAACTGGCGTCTGTATCGGCGGTATTCGCGCAGATGGTGTATGCCAACTCCGACACGGAAAAATGCACCGCCACGGAGGAGAATCTCATCAAGAAAGCGGTGCGCTGTGCCTGGGACGAGAAAGGCCAGTGGGCCGATTCCGATACGGTCTATGAGTACCTGAAGACATTTAAAGACGATGATCTAGACCTGGCTAAAGTCGCCTGGCGGCTGGCCTTCAACATGGAAGCGTTCACCGGTAAGGGAGCCTACGGCAAGTTTTTCAAGGGACCGTCCACCTTTGACATTCGCAATGATCCGTTCGTTGTCCTCGAACTGGAAAACCTCAAAACCCAGCCGGACCTTTATCGGGTCGTTACTCTGCTGGTCATCAACGGCGTCACCCAGGATCTGTATCTTTCCGACCGTTCCCGTCAGAAATTTGTCATTTTTGAGGAGGCTTGGCAGTTTCTGGGCGAAGCTGCGATGCTCAAGCCGGTGGTCGAGGAAGGATATCGCAGGGCTAGAAAATACAACGGCAGCTTCATGGTGGTTGTCCAGTCTATCGTTGACATGGAGAGCTTTGGTGATGTCGGCAAGGTCATTAACAGCAACTCCGCCTACAAGATGTTCCTGGAATCAGGGGCCATAGAGGACGCGCAGAAGAGAGGAATCATCGACTACGACGATTTCACGCTCAGTATCCTGAAGAGTTGCAAATCCAATCCTCCTAAATATTCGGAAATCTTTTTCGACACTCCTTTTGGCTGCGGCGTCGCCAGGCTTGTGGTGAACGACTACGCCTACTTTGTGTACACCTCCAATCCCGTAGAGATCGCGGCCATAGAGGGACTGGTAAAGATCGATGGCCTGACCTATCACGAGGCTATTCTTGAGATGGTGCGGCGCAAGCAACAATTAAACTGAAAAATGAGTGAGCAACGCATACCTGACGCCATTTGGAAATTTAACAGTGCCTTGTCACGGGGCAAAAAAGTACTGCGAATTGAATTATTCATGGCGAAACAATGGCAGCACTCATGGAAACCATACAAGAAAAGCGTCAATCCTCACCCGCCACTGCGCGATTCAGCATTTTGGAACGAGCATTACCGGTTGCGTGTTGATGGGAAGTGGTACGGAATAAACGGATACAAATTCAATTATTTCACCATGGTGGAATCTGTTGAACTGGCCCAGCGATTACTTCAAAACGGAAAAGGTGCATGATTTGATAAAAAAACTGCGAACGATCATCTGCCTCATGCTGCTGCTTGCACCGTGCATGGGAAAAGCTGGCGAGGTCAAAGAGCTTGAGCCGGTAGGGACAGTCTATCCCATTGTTGAGCCAAATATTGTTGATGAAATGAAGCAGCGGGCTGCACTTAACCCGTTTGACCCGAAAAAAGCACAGGAAGAATACACGCATTACCAACCCAAAAACCTGCATAAACTGCCACGGGCAACGGTTGACAGGACCACCGCGGTAGATGTGACCTACACGCTTGACCATGACCTGCTGGATCAGCATGGCCAGGTGCTCTACAAAAAGGGATTTGCCTTCAATCCGTTGGATTATGGGGGTCTCTCCGGCGGGCTGGTTATTATCGACGGCAGCGATCCTGGACAGGTGGAGTGGTATAAAAAAACTCCGTATGCGCAGAACCACCGGGCAATTCTGCTCCTCGCAGGCGGCTACGCGCCTATCCTGAAGAATGAGTTAAAGCGACCCGTGTACTACCTGACCAAAGAGATTGCCGCACGGCTGCACATTCAAGCGGCACCCTCGGTTGTGGTGCAGGACAACAAGATGCTCACCTTGCGCGAGGTCAAAATTGATGAAAAGAAAAATTAAACTTATTTTTTTTGTTTTCTGTTGCCTCTGCTGGTCGTGGGTCTCCTGCGCCCAGGCGGGAGTCAAGTCAGGCACGTCGTTCAGCGAATTTGACGACATTAATTGGGACGAAGTGCAACTTTCGATTTCAGGCATTTGTATTTGCGTCAAGGGCTGGGATGTAGAGGTGGGAGTCATGTGGCAGTATTGGGAGCCGTTTTTGGCCATCGACACATCCTCGGTGTCAAACTACTCGGCCCTGAGCGGGAGCGGCGATTCATCGACGGGTTCCATCGCGGATCTGTTGGGCGGCAAGAATAACAGTTCAAATTCGGGGGAAGTCAACGAATCGACCTTCTCCCAGGCGCACGGCTTTTTGCTGCCGTTCATGCCCTGGCCATGTGACCGGAACGATTACGGGGTGTGGTGGAGCGAATTTGATTCTATGTGGCAGAACGACGAACTGGCGGCAATCATTGAACCGGAAGCAACCATGTTCGCCACGATTGCGATGCAGTTGTCATGTATGGCGGATGCGGCTTCTACCAATCTTGGCACACCAATCGACGCCATGCCCTGGTGTATAGGCAGCAGTGGATCGTCGTATCCGTTGACCGGCCATGTGGACAACGACAATATCGTCCAGGCGAGCAACACCGTGGCAGCAAGGATGATCTACAAGTTGTGTAGGCTTTTTATGATCTGCGACCCCGCAAACAGCTACTGCGCCGGGAGCTGCACCTATACGCCTGTCTGGATCAAGAGCCACTACAAGATGTATGCGGTTAGGCCATCCCGGACAACAACGGCACATCCCGTAGGTATTTGTTCAAAATGGTATGATTCCGGGCTGAATCCTCCCTTCAGGGGAACTCTCGGCTCCAATGATGAATTTTTATGGGTCGTTCATCGGCTCCATAGGTGCTGCTCATGCTGCCAATAATAAGATTGTTTTCAAACTGCGCGATTGCTGCTGTCTTGCTTGCCGGTCAGTCCATCCTGGCTGACGATGCCGTACCGCCTTCCCAGCTGGAAGTAATAAAGGGGGCTGCCTCCTCTGGCATAGGCGCTCACGAGTTGGAAGAGATCAGAAACCAGGCGGCAAGTGTGGATATGGAGAAGATCGCGGCAAAGGCCAAGGCAGCGGTGGATGGTATACAACTGCCCGTGAACAAGAACGAAGAGGCGAATAAGGCGGCGCAACAAGCTGCAGCCCTTTTCAATTCACCTGAATTTCAGAACCGGCTGCACCAGCTTCAAGAAAAGCTACCGCTGAGAGACGCGACAGAAGCTGAGAAGGGTGCCGGCAAAGAGGAAAAATCATCCGGCGCTCTTGCCAGCGAAGAAAAGGTTTACTTGTTTTTGTCCAGCTCGATACCGGAAGAGGATGTTCACAGCCTCCTGCATACGGTCGCCCATACCGGCGACCAGGGGATTGTTCCGGTCATGTATGGGTTTATTGGCGGGATCGACAATCACCGGCACCAGGGTAAGTATTTCGGTCGGGTGCTGCGGGAAGACTCCGCTTGCACGGATACGCCCCAAACGCAATGCGAACGTTTTAAAACAAATTTGAAAATTAATTCGTCGCTGTTCAAGAAGTACAACGTGAGTGAGACACCAACCGTTGTGTACGACAACGGAGTCAAATCCTGGTCAATCTCGGGAAACGCTATGTTGGGATACCTGCTTGAACAGATTAACCAGGATGCGCAGAGTCCCGCTCTTCAACGAATTGTAAAGCGCCTGGAGGGAGCACGATGAACAGCGATATCAAGATTGAAAGACCTGAAAACATGCTGGCGGCGGAGAAGAAGGATGTCCCGGAAAAAGAGGATTCCACAAAGAGATTAACCGTCGGCTACCTGGACGTGATTTGGCTCGCCATGATTGTGACCTTTCTCTCCATTGCGGCCTATGACCGGTTTTTCGCAAGCAAGGTGGTGACGGTCGATTTGACCGGCTTTGTCAAGCAACAGAAAGAACTGCTCGCCCAGGGCAAGATTGGGGAGACCGATGTTGCCGACGGGCTGGACCAGTTTTGGAAGTTCCTTCAGAAACAGCCAAAGAACCTGACGATTGTCAATAAGGATGCCGTTTTGGCGAATGGCAAGGAGATACCGTTTGAAAAGGTGCCAACGGCCACGGATAAGTCGGGCGAAGGTTCCGGGAAAAAATAATCCCCTCAGTCCAGGGCGGTATTGAACAATGTTTTCAAACCCATTCACACGATTAACCCGCAAGGAAATCGGAGCGTTGGTCCTTGTAGTCTTGATTTGCGGAGCAATACGTTTGTGGCTTCCCGGAAGGCTGAATGTTGTGGTCAGCGGTTCGCTGGCGCACCGGATTTTTATTCTTAGCGGACCGCCTGCAAAGATTGAAATCGGCGACTATCTGGTCTTCAAATACGACGATTTAAGTTTCATGGACCAAAAGAGGTTGAGCACAACCAACTTGCTTACAAAGGAAGTGGGTTGCACACCAGGCGCAACGCTTGCCGTGGACGTCGATAGACAGTTTTCCTGCAACGGGAAACCTTTAAGGCAGGCTCTTAAAACTGATAGCCAGGAAAACACGCTGCCGCAGTTTGTTTTTAACGGGGTTATCCCGCAGGACAGCTATTTTATGACCGGCTCCGATGCACGGAGTTTTGATAGTAAATACTTTGGATTTATTAAGAAAAATGAAATTCTCTATAAAGCGTATCCAATCTGGTAGCCGCTGGCTGTTTTTGCCGCTCCTTTTGATGCTGGCAAGCCATAGCTCCGCCACAGTGACACAGCCGCTGGCGTTGCTGGAAGCCTCGCCTCGGCACGAGGCGCAATACTACGACAGCACACCCAAGAAAGGCTGGTACTGGTATCACGACCCGGCAGTTCAACCTGAAAAACCGGACGAGCAGAAACCCGCGATCATGGAACAGCAGGTTCCGGAGAATAGAAAATATACCAAGGAAGAGCTGTACGATATGTACCCCGACCAGTTTCAGGAATTATTGAAGGTGCGAATGAAAACAGCCGTGCAGTATCCCACGGAAGAGTATGTCGCGGAATACCTCACGATGCAGGATATCGCCCGGCGGAAAGCAGCGGCCTTTTCCTCTGCCGTCCAGTTTGTGACGCAGAAGGACGCGGCCACTCTTTCCGTGAACGATGTCTATCCTACGGCCATTCCGGGCAGCGAGGCCCGCACCCAGATGAAGGAGAAGGAAATTCAAGACACTATTGCAGCCGCAAAGGATAATCATGCCATTCTCTTCTTCTGGAAGCCTGGCTGCAGATTCTGCGACAAACAGGTCGGGATTTTGAAATACTTCACGGAGAAGTACGGCTGGCAGATCAAGCCGATCAATATCCAGGAACAAACAGGAATAGCAGCGCGGTTCAATATCACATCCACCCCAACCCTGCTTCTGATCCGGCAGGGGGGCGAGCAATACCTGCCCATATCGGTCGGTGTGGTCTCGCTTTCGGAGATGGAGCTAAAAAGCTACCAGGCCATCCGCTACCTGAACGGGGATACCCAGATAGATACATTCACCAATAGCGATTTCGAGAAAGGCGGATCTCTTGATCCCTCAGCGATATTGAAAATTAAGCAGCCGTCAACTACCCCGCCCTGAAAGGTGTGGATCTCGCAGGAGTGATTCGATGAAGAAGAATATCTGTACTGTCCTTGCCGTAATTGGATTTTCTTGCGTCCTGGCGCAAACTGTCAGCGCCGGAGGTTGGGTTGACGATTGGGTGAGCCAGAAGTCAGGAAGTGGGCCTTCGTCTATCGAGGGGCAGGAAAGAGGATACTACTCAGGTGGCAATTTCTCGGCCCGTTGGCAGAATCAGACAACATATCCAGTCACCACCTCGGTTCCGCACGTAAAAAGCGGTTGCGGCGGCATTGACGTATTCATGGGCGGGTTTTCCTTTATGAACTCGGACTACCTTGTCAAAAAACTTCAGTCGATCATGTCCAGCGCACCCGCCGTGGCCTTCGATCTGGGATTAAAGACACTTTGCGAACAATGTTCCAACACTATCAAAAATTTGGAGGCCATGTCCGATACTCTGAATGGTCTGCAAATGAACGAGTGCGCGGCGAGCAAATCCCTTGTCGCCACTGTTGCGGATGCAACTGACTGGAAACTGACCCAAGCCCAAAGAAGCGAACTGGGCGAGGCAATCAGCTACGACAAACTTTCCAGCGGTGCGGCTGATATGTGGACAACGCTTACCAAGTCACAAAGAGCGGCGAACAACGTTCCAACCACGGGGGATACGCAGAGCGTCACATCGGGATGCAGTTCTGATATCACCAAGGTCTTTCTTCAGGATGGATTGCTCCTGGCTAATATGGGCAATCAGATGGGGCTGCCATCCACCTACATCGATCTGATGCGGGGTCTTGTCGGGGATGTACGGCTAAATATAACTCAAAACCATTCCGTCAGCTATGTGGCTCCTTGTCCGCAAAACAACCCGGACGATCTGGGAGCCGTCACAGCGGGAAAAATGTTTGCCCAAGATACTTCAGAGAACTGTTCGCAGGTGACGGACACTAACGGGGATCTGACAAATTACGTGACCAAGGAACTGACAACCATCCTGGGAGACATGCAAAACAAAAACGGTCTTTCCGCTGCGGATATGACGTTCATCAATGCCTCTCCCTTGGCGACGCTCCCGATATTGAAGCTGGCGATTGCCACGAGCACCCAAAGCGAGACAGTCAGCAATCTGGCCGACCTGACCGCAAAGGCATATGCCTTGCAGATGCTCTTCGATCTCTATAGCCGCACCGATAATATCGCCACGAAAGCCCGAGAGCTGCTTGCACGGCAAAACGGAGCGGCGTCTGGCCAGAAGGACTCCAAGTGTGCCGACGCGACCTTTGCGCCCAACATAGACAAGAACCTTGCCACAATGATCGAGAATATCCAGAAAGTCAGGAAAGGGGCTCAGGCCAGCTACAACACTTCCGCCGCGCAACTCGCAACTCAGTTGCAATATTTGCAAAACAGGCAGCAGCAGGAGGCATATGTCAACAACGTGGTCAGAAAACGCTTTGGGAACTCTGCCGCCAACGTGATCGGCGAAGAAAAATAAGGAAAAGGCTAAACAGCAATTCAAGCAAGCCGCGCCCGCATAAGTGCGGCAAAAAGGAGTGATTAGATGATTAACAAGGTGATTCTTATTGGAAATTTAGGCGCTGATCCTGAAATCAAATTTACCCAGAATGGCGCTCCGGTAGCGACTTTCACGGTCGCAACCACGGAAAAGTGGAAAGACAAGGATGGCCAAGTACAGGAGCAGACGGAATGGCACAGGATAGTTGCCTGGCAACGGTTGGCGGAAATCTGCGGTGAATATCTTGCCAAGGGTAGCCGGGTGTACATTGAGGGCAAACTACAGACCAGAAAATGGAAAGATCAGAGCGGTAATGACCGCTACACGACCGAGATTGTTGCCCGTGAGATGAAGATGCTTTCTCCGAAAGGCATTAAATCCGGCGGTCAATCGAGTCCTGGCCCCGAGGGGCACGGTAGTGGTGACTCGTACCCTGAACCCCCACCTATGGGTGAAGACGTTCCTTTTTGACCATAGCGCCGTAGCGGTACCGACACAGCTCCTTTATGGTACCGTTACGGCTCCGGCACGGTATCGTTTAAGCACCTTGTCGGTTGGAAATGGAATGGGAAAAGCGCCGGATACACCAGGGGAACGAAAGGTTAGGGGGAAGAATATCGATGAAAAAAACAGTCAGTCTACTCGCGGTCCTGCTCGTCTTCTGGGCAAAGTCTGCCTGGGCGCTCGACATGGAGTATTACACCTACGGCGGCTTCGACCTGATGGTGCAGGCGTTCAACCTGGTTGCACTTATCTTCAGCGATATTGACTACAAGAGCCTCTTACCTTCCTTTGCTATATTGGGCCTTATTATGGGCGCGGCTGGTTGGGTGGCCGGCGAACTTTCTGGCGCGAAGCAAATGCCCCTGGGTTGGGCTTTGAAGACGTTTGCGGGGATTGTCATTTTCATTGGGTTGTTTGTCCCTACTGGCCGTGTTGCAATATACGATGCGACCCTGAACAAGACGCAGACTATCGGCGGCGTTCCCAATGGTGTTATCCTTGTCGCCGGTTTTTTGAACAAGATAGAGCGTGTGATCGTGCGAATCTGTGATACAGCGGCAGGTCCGGCCTCTTCGTATTCCGGCAATGCTGGAGGCATAGGCTTCAATTTGCTGGCCGGAATGAGCAACGCGCAGGATATTTACGCATCGATGTCCATGGAGGAATATATGGACAAATGCGTCATATTCGAGACGATGCGGCCTGGAACGACTATCGGATTCGGTGATTTCACGGGGAACAACACCGATTTTCTCACCACATTGGCCCAGGCAGTGAATCCGGCTGTTTTCACCGTCTACTATGAAGCGTCAAATCCTGGCGGCTCCCCGATAACTTGCACAGCCGCATGGAACAAGTTGCGACCGATCTTCTCAGCTCCAGGTGCCTATGACAACGCACTCAACAAGACCTGCAGCAAGGCGTTTCTAAATGGGTCTGATCCCGCGCAACTGCAATCCTGCAAAAAAATAATTGAGAATACCGTCAACTACTCGACGGGATCAAGCTACACCTACGATACCATCCTGAAGCAATCGCAGATTTCGAAAATGCTGTATCACACCTTCACGGGGGATGCACAGCAGAGCGCGGCCCTGCAAGCCAACAGAAAGGTCACGTCTGGCGGCTTTGGAACGGGCATTGCGATGAACGAGTGGGTGCCGATCATCAAGTCTATCCTTAATGCCCTGGCAATCTGTCTCGTTCCATTTCTGGCGCTCCTGCTGCCGACGCCTATTGTGGGCAAGGTGCTTTCCGCGATGGTCGGGTTTTTTGTCTTTCTCACCGTCTGGGGCGCTTGTGACGCGGTTATTCATACGGCGGGCATGGTGTACGCCTCCAATTCCTTCCAAGAAATAGGCCCAAACAATCTCGGTATGCTGGGCATGGCTGCGATGCCAACGCTCGGAGCGAAGACGCTGGCGATGTTCGGCTATATCAGGTCGTCGGGCCTGATGCTTGCGGCAGTATTCACCCAGCTTCTGATCAAGTTCGGCGGCTCTGCCCTCGCTCACCTTGCCGGAGGTCTTATGTCCTCCGCCGGACAAGGCGGACAGGAGGCGGGCAAGATGCTCACCCCGGAGGGACGATCAGCCCAGCAGCAGGAGCTTATCCGGTCAGCGGCGGAAATGAGAGTTGAGAGTCAGGAAAAGTTCTCCGGTCGCGGCGCTGCGATGGCCTATGAGGAGGAGCGCCGAATCAAAGGGCTGGAAAACGCTCAGAGAGCCGCTCAAAAGGCCGAAGGTCTGGGCCTCGTCGCTCGCGGCACTTCAGAGTCTCTTGGCGGGGTGGCATCAATGGCGACTGGTCAGCAGAATCTCGCCACAGACCATGGAAATCTCGCCGCGACTATCGGGCCGGATGGGAATATGAACATGGGGGGTACGGTCGGAACAAACGAATTTGGTACACGGGTTACAACGGGATTCGGCGCTCATGGTCAGGGAACCCGTACAGATGTTACCACAGGAGCCAACACGCTTGACTTCAAGCTCGATGGACATGGTAGAGCGGACCTCACCAGTTGGCAAAGCAAAACTATTGATCCGTTAAAAATGGGCCAGACCAACCGGGATATTTTGACCACCGGAGCTGCACACTCTTTCAGCAACAACAAAGGGACCGAAAAGCTTCTTTCCGAGTCTCTGAATTCAGGCGGCACCGACGCCACCAGCAGAGCACAAGGCGAGACTTACAAGAAGACGCTTGCTTCCTCTTTGGACAAGAATATTGGGGAAGGTTCTGATTTTAGCAACAAGGTGTCAAAGGAAGACCGGCAGGCACTTCGAACGTTTACGGAAGCATCCGGTGGCCTTCAGGCTTTCGGAATGGGGGCAAGAATTGGCGCAACGGGTGATCTCCAGGCTATAGGGGCTGATGGCAAAACGCATACGGCGAAGGTCTCCGAATCGACCGCGAACGCTTTAAGACAAGCCGTAGATCATGCGAATACCGAAGCCTTCAGCAAGACTCACAGCACTGCGGAAGGTGCAGCATGGCTGAGTTCTATCGCACAGAAGAGTGGTAAAACCGAGGCGTTCACGCAAATGAACGAGGCCAGAAACATGAGCATGGCGCAGCAGTCCTATGGCGAGAATCTCAACGTACCGTTCCTGAAGCATTATGCGAGTACGCATTTTGACCACTCGACAACGCCGGAGGCATTGGACCGTTCGGCGGACTTTTTGAGCAGCAGAATCACGGATGGTGGTAGCAAGGGGAAGGCGTATGTGGATAGCGCCTACAAAGACTTCCTGCACAGCTACAGCAGTCCTACATCGGCTGGAGGTAGTTGGGGCGGTCAGGCGACAAGCGATGCGGTGCCTGGTGCTTCGGCGGCGATGGACAGATCGAGGGAGCAGACGGGTCATGTTGATGCCGCGAGCTACCACGCCGGAAAGAACGTCGGCGGTTGGTCGCCTGATGCGCAAGGGGTGCAGAAAGAACTCCACGAAAGAGAGGCGGTTGTCAATGCCGGCCAGGCGCAAAGATCGGCTGAAAACCAACAGCACTTGCGAGATGATCTGACCGTTCCAGGAGTGGCCAGGCGCAATTTGAATGACCCGAAAAACAACGATGAGGGCGGATATGGAACCGGCGGAATGATGTCATCGCCGTCACATAAATCGAAACCGAAATGATGCGGCAGGTGAACGGGAAGTGGAGCGACAGCTTAGTCTTCGTCAAAAATACTATGGTTTATGTTTCCGGGTAGACCGGCCCCGTTTTGGCTATAAACAAGATCGGTGAAAGTATCATGGACCTCATCAGCAATCGACCGCCGAATCGGGGTGAAGCCTGCTGACCGCAATTTTCCGCCGGAGCCTTCCAGAGCACTTGAGATACCGACTATGAGGAGAGCGACAATGGAAACAATGATTGTGAAAAGAATTAAGAAGCCGACCGTTTCCATAAAGTTACCCCCTTGTTTCCCAGGGCTGAAAAAGTGAAAATAGGCCAAAAAATGACCTCATGCTTAAAACCTTATCATTTTATTCGTAAAAGTCAACATGGCCCAAAAACGGAATCATGCAGCTTTATGCTCCCGCAACCATTCGCGGAGGATGTTGTTTACGCAAGTCTGCCAACCTCTTTCGTGGTAACGCGGCAAAGTTGGCCCGGAAAGTGGACGTGATGGAATCAATAGCCAGCTTCTTTTTGGTGCCGCACGGCCAGGATGGTGACGGCGTCGCCGTCAATACGATACTTCGCCACATAGCCGCTGTCGCCAAAGTCGATCAACCATTCTCGGTACTCGTCCGGCATATTCTCAACGGGTCGGCCAACCTGCGGCTGATGGCCAAGAATCTGCACGGCTTTCACGATGGTTTCACCGGCTCGCTGCGCCGCAGCGGAGTTTTTGAGGCTCAAGAATTCCCGCAACCGTTGCAGGTCGCGGATTGCGCCGGGGGCATATCTTACTTGTGGCATACAGGCACTGGCAGTTCGTTTTCATTGCCCCAACTGGCAAGCCATGCGTCAGCTTCTTCCGCCGTCACATGTAAGCCGGTAGCTTGGTACTCATCCCAAGCTTTGAGTGCGTCTTGCCGGAATGACTCACGTTTTTCTTCGCGTTCGATGTACTGGCCGATAGCTTCTTTCATCAGCCAATGTGTTGAACGACGCTTGGCGGTTGCAAGGCGCTTCATGCGGTCTTTTGTTTCAGTGTCGATTTTTACGGCTACAGCTGTTCCCATGTTTGCCCTCACTGGTATTAAAAGGTATTACCTTAATATACTTTCTATCCGTAATAACACAAGTGGAGATATGCTGCTTTTAAATATTCGAAATCATATTTCTCCGATGATTCGACGGGACACGGCATTCTTGGCTGTCCGCCGTTCTTGTTCAGGATCTCCGCTTCCGGTCACCGAACCACGAAAGTCGCGGATGGTCTTCGCACAGGAGCCACCGGTGACAACCTTCGCCCTTATTTCCGGGAGAATTTCAGGATGAATATCAAGCAGCTTCATCGCCTCCGTTACTTCGTCGGAGAAGCGTTGAGCATCGGCAGCGCGGATGAACTCCCCTTCACCGCAATCCGGACAGTACCAGCCAGGCAGGGAGGTGACTGTAATTGTTTCGCCCTTGTACACCATGCTTTGATCCCTTGTGTCAGCCGTCATGTTCCGGCCCCCGCAAGAGCCACATTGTTTTGTTTCCATTTGAATATCGGTCAAATTGTAAGGAGAGGTACTTTTGTTCATGCGAGTAAAATGACGTTTTTCGTTAATACTGTCAAGGGTGCAGACGGAAATTGTGGATTTCCAGAACACTCCTTCAGGGGTAACGATGGCACTCGATTTTAACGCCGTCATTGATGAATTTGTCTCCGGATACGGCTTCTCCAGAATGCAGGTCATCTGCACAATCGAGAAGATCTTCTCGGAGATGCTTTCCCGTTGGCACAGGGTCAACGTCACGGTCATGTACAGCGATGGTCGCCTGCGGGCCTTTGGGTATTTCAAGTCGAACGGCTATTGCGAACAAAGAGAGATCGATCTGCAAAAGCCCGATGCAAAAGGTTGGAAAACCGTCAAGAGAATCATCGAACAGAACATGCAATTGGCAGCAAATAATGCAAAATATTACCAGGCATCGAGAGCTTTGATGATGGGATGGGGAACTATCCGCAACATCGTGCCCGGCGACAAGCTGATCGTGGAACTTACACTTGCCGACAAATTCGCCAATCCGTTTGAAATCTATGCCGAATGCCCTATCTTGCGGATAGGCCGCTACGAACGGCTGACCTCTGCGTTTGCCCCAGGCATGAAACGGGCGTTCTGGGTCAGGGCTATTCACCCGGTCACGATCAGCGGCACTCCCCCGTCTCAATGTGACGCTGAACAGGACATCAAAAAATCTGCCGGCAATGCTGCTGAAGGAAAAAATGCCGGATGATGAACTCACGGTGCACTGCTTGTGCAGGTATCCGGGCCAAAAAAGTTTTCTCGCGACCAACAAGCCTGTACCGAGGGAGATAATATCGGATATCGAAAACGAACTGCACGAACACGTTTGCGTCAAATACGCCAGGTAATCAGGGGCAGAAAGGACATGCTATTCAAGAAAAAGGAAGAGGACCTGCGGATGGAGCTCGGAGAGGGGGTAAACCTCGACCGTCCGGAAGAAGTAATCGACTTGAGTGTTCTCGACAGTGACCGGAAAGGACATTTCTGGTGTTTTGGGACAACCAGGGTCGGCAAGACACGGCTGCTCGAAAACATTATTGAGCAGGATATTCGCAAGGGCTATTCGGTTGTCGCAATCGATCCTAAAGGCGATATCGACCTTTTTTCCAAGATCACCCAGATAGCTCTCGATACCGGACGGATAGAGGAACTGATACTGGTCACACCAATTTTCCCTGAGTTTAGCGCTGTTCTCAATCCTCTTTCTTCGCATTATATGCCCGAAGAGCTTGCCGCCCATATCACCGCAGGCGTATCTGTAGGAAGAGAACCTTTTTTTGCCGATCTCGCCCGCGAAGTCGCTCTCTACATAGTGCTGTCCATTCTGTTGCTGGCGAAGAATGCCGGCCAGCGGCCCCGCCTCAATCTTCAAGACATAAAAGACAAGATCGGCCACAAAGATTTGAAGGAACTCAAGGCTAAAATCGATCACCTGATAAATTCAGGTGTTGATGAGGCCATCAGGTCGGAAGCTAAACAACTCTCCTCGGATCTCGACAGGACGCTCGCGACTACGGCGGACAACTACAACAAGGTCTCAAGTTCGCTCAGGATTGCGCTCACCGAACTCACAACTGGCAGTATCGGCAAGATCATAGGCAAGGCCGATGAGAACAAGTTTATTTCCAGGCTGGAAGAAGGAAAAGGGGTCATCATGGTGGTGCAGCTTGGCTCCCTGCTTACCGACCGCGCCGCATATACCGCGGGAAAGGTCATTATTTCTATGCTCAAGTCGTTTGTAGGCAGGCGTTACGCCAGCGGGAAAAAACTCTCTCGTCCGCTGACTCTGCACATGGACGAAGCGCAGTCGGTTCTCTATCTGGGAATCGAAGAGCTTTTCGCCAAGGCGGGAGGCGCGGATCTCTACATTCACGGTTACAGCCAATCCATCAGCCAGCTCCACGATACGGTGGGAGAGTTCAAGGCAAGCGTCATCCTGGACAATTGCAACACCAAAATTTTTATGCGGGTGCCGGACATATTGACCGCTGAATACATCTCTAAGCACCTGGGCGAGAAGAAGGTGTTTTCTCCGATGATCTCGCTTGGCGGCGGATGCACGATCAGGGAGACGGAAGAGTTGAGGATCAAGCCTTCCGATGTTCTCAACCTGACGAGCAGACAATTTTTCATGACCACGTATGCGGGAACCTACAGGGGATATTCCAGGGATGTGAAGGATGCCGTGGTTGAAGTCGTGTTCCCCGATCTCACAACAACGGCGCCGGAGACAGTCACCAATGCGTGATGTCTTCACATATATTTTAGTCATCGGCTTGCTCTGGCTGGCCTGGCTGTGGATTAAGGTCCATTGGCAGGAAGGGAAGGAAAAGACGGCGGCTTTGGAACACCAGCGCGAGATCGAAAAATGGCTCATCCTGCTCCAGGATATTTGCCCGGTGTGGGTCAGGGGCGGCGATGGGAAACTTGTTCAGGTGGGTATGGACGAGAAAGGGCGCATCCGAGTTACGCTCGACAAACTAGCCGGCGCGTGGATTCAACCTCAAGTTGTGGAAGAGCCGGAGGTGGTGGAAGAGGTCGGCGAGATAGTGCTGCAAAACGAGAGGGCCGCGAAATTTTTCAAGAAGCTTGCCCGAACGCCAAAAGACCAGAGGCGCGTCATCGCCCGGCTCCTCCTTCTTCTGGACAAAGAAGGGGGGTGCGCCTCCGTGGTCTCGCAACAGGCGACGCAGGATATTGAGACCACTTGGGATGCCAGCACCTACCAAAAACTCGGTACGGTAACGCTGTTGGACCATACCCTGAACGTCGCGGAGCTGATCATCGCCAAACTCAACGAAGAAGGATCGGGCCACATGGTGAACGATGCGGTTATCGCGGCGTTGGGCCACGATATCGGCAAGCTCCCCTCGAAACAGGCAAAGTTATATTCCACGGGAGATCATGCGTTAACCTCTGCGGCGGTGCTGAATACTTTTCCTGAATTCAAAAAGCTGGCGCAAAAAGACCTCATCGTGGCGCTGATAAAAAATCACCACAAGGAGACTGACGATTACCTGACAAAGATACTGAGGAGCGTGGATATGAAGGCGCGACAGAACGAGATGGAACTGTGCGATGACCGGATTGCCGAGCAGGAAGCGGCGGCTGAAGCCGACCGCCTCGCGAAACCTCAACCCGTTGAAAATCAGGCTGTAGTCAGCCCGGAGACAACGAAGGTGGCTGCAGGAGAAGAGGCAAAAGAGGATTTGCCCGTATCACCGCAGGTAATAGCGCCACCGCAGGCGAAAACACCCACAAATCAGGCCGCAAATCTGCGAAAGGTACAGAACGCGGAGCGTGATATCTACGGAGAGGGCGCGGACGACTCTAGGGAGAAGAAGAGAAAACCGGATAAGGCGATACGAGAGCTGGATATCAGCCAGTGGTTTGACGCGGATCTCTGTCTTGCGGAGATTAAGCAGCGCATCAATGTGATTAACGGCAATATATTCACGGCGTTTTCTATGCCGACGGGGACTGTTTACGTCCATGTCGGGCTGATGCGCGATCTTCTGATGAAACAGGCATCTGCGGCGCAGGTGATGGAGATCACTATGCTCAACAAAAATAACAGCAAAGATATGCAGCCTCTGAACCTAGCCGCCGCCAACGTTTTCCGGAATCAAAACGCTATTGAGAGATCCCTGGTCGGCGAAAACTATTTTGGAGGCTGGTTTGCCGTCAACTACAGAAATGGAGCACCTGGAAGCGGCTATTATTTGCCATTCACTGCTGAAGCGTTTTTGTCGTCGGGCGAGTCGATTGGCGAGTTGGAGCGGCGAAAGAAAGGACGGCTGGCAGATATTGTCTCCGTCGAGATCTCGAACGGAAAGAATGGGTGACTTTGTCCGTGGGCGAGATTGGTACTTATTAAGCCTTATTGATATCGATTATGTACCGTAGTGGTACCGATAAAGTGCTTAATCAGTACCGAAATGGTGCAGCTGCAAGGCCCCAGTAAAAGAAAGGTAAAAAAATGGCGACAAACGACTTTGCACAAAAAAGTGATTTAGACTCCAGTTCCGCGCTTGGCGGTTCGAAGCTACTGTCAAGCGGCGGCGAATGGAAGCCGAAAAGCATCATCGACGCGATTTCCGAGATCCAGCAATTCTACGTGATCGAAAGTAAAGGGCAGGATATCCCCATCGAATTTTTGACACTGGAAGGAACGCTGAGTTTTTTCGGGATAGGCGTGAGGAGCGGTTTTAGCGAGAGCATTTTCATCTTTCTGCTCTTCCCTCTCTTTCAATTTTACTTGATCCCATTTTACTTTCACGGAAGCGGCCAGGGCGCTGTGCTTATGGCCTCGATTCCTTTCATGCTCCTTTTTGTCAACACTGGCATGTGCTTTTACGTGAGCCGATGCTACATCGGCACGTTGACACGAAAGGCTATCAATTCTTTTTTTCTCGGCAGGTCTCTTGTCATCGCTCTGAAAAGTTTGCTGATATACGGCCTGTACTTCATTGCCGCGAGTCCTCAAATCCTCACCCCTGAGAGAGTGTGGGGCATCGCGAAATACTTCAACCCAGAGATGGCAGATAAATTTTTTTATGGGTTTGAGGTGAAGGTCTTACCTCACATAATGCCTGCGGCGAAAGTTTGCTCGATCTCCATGCTGGCGGCGGCTGTGCTGCCATATGGGACTGCTTATCTTCTCGACTGGAGACGGCAAAAGAAACAAAAAGGAAACCAGGCCAGGGTCGCTGGTCAAAAATAACACAAAATAACAAGGAGATTGAAATGGCTGAAAATAAACCTGAAGCAAGAAAACCACTGACAAAAGAAGAGAAGGCAACCAAACGGGCCGAGCGAATGGAGTACAATGTCAACCTGGCCAAACAACCGGACGCGCGGGTAATCCGGATTAACTCGCCCGGCGGCGCGACCATGGCAACCATTCTCCGACAGTTTGACAGTGCCTACGATGCACTGAAAAACCGGCTTGGAGAGCCAGGCGATAGAGGAGTTTCCTTCGAGGATGGCGAGCCTCTTGCCAAAGAAATGCTGGAAATCCTTGTACGGTTTTCCAAACTGACTGAAAAAATTTCAAACAAGGTCCGCTACACATATAACGTGCCGAACGAATTGAAAGGTCTGGTCGAGGTGCAAGCTGAATAGGCGGAATGGAAAATATAACTCCGTCTCAAGGCGGGGTTAAACAGACCAATATTGACGAGAATGAGGCGGCGCAGGCTATTTTTCCGGGAAACTCGCCATGCAGATTGCGCAGGTGTTCTGATTCTATTTTAGTATTTTAGGTCTGTTATAGCAGTTCAAAAATTTTAATATTTTTTAAGGCAGATAAAAATCAAAATGAACAAACAAGAACTCATCAGTGCTATTGCCGAATCGACCGGGTTGAGTAAAGCGGAAACCCAAAAAGCTGTCCAGGGGTTTATGGACACCGTTGCCCAGTCTCTTGCCAAGGGTGAGGTCATTACCCTGATCGGGTTTGGTGGATTTTTCGCTGTTCAAAGGAGCGAGAAAACCGTGAAGAATCTACGGACTGGTGAAAAGATTGTGATTCCCGCTCGGAAGGCGGTGAAATTTCGGACCGGGAAATCTCTCAGCGATGCGGTGGACGGTCGCTGAGATGCGATCTACAGCTTTTTTCCGCTCCCTTGCCACCCTGCTCCTGCTGGCAATCGTCTTGCCGGCTCCGGCCAGTGCGACAATGTATGCGTACCTCGATGCCAAGGGGAATCGTCATTACCGAGATGTCAAAGGGGGGGCGAATCCGGCGCATGGATACGGTATCCTTCCCGTCCGCTTTGGTTCGGGGGAATTGGACGGATATATCCAGACAGCGGCCATAAATCACCAGGTCGATCCGCTGCTCATCAAAGCGGTGATAAAGGCGGAATCCAACTTCAACACCCATGCGGTCTCACCGAAAGGAGCACAGGGATTGATGCAATTGATGCCGGGTGCAGCCGGGGATCTCCAGGTTTCCAATCCGTTTGATCCCCAGCAGAACATCAACGGCGGCACCAGATTTCTCCGGTCCCTGCTCGACAGCTACAACGGCAATGTTGAACTGAGCCTGGCGGCATACAATGCCGGGCCAAAACAGGTTGAGGCAGCCGGGGGCATACCGCGCATCCTGGAAACCAGAAATTATATTGCCAGAGTTTTGCAGAATTACAGGGCGTATAAATCAATGACTCTGCCCTGAAGAAGGGTGTTTGTGGGGGTTATTTAGATGAAAAAATTTTTAGCTTTTTGAATCGCAATTCTTTCGTTTACCGTTTTTTTGCACCCCTTATGCCAAGGCAAAAAAAGGTATCGTCGGTTTTTTTTACAAGCGGGGCAACTGCTATCGAAGCAAACCACAGCGAAACCATGTCAACTGTTAGCAGATTACCTTATCACAAACTCGCAGTACGGATACATTCTGTCGCTAAACACATGTTTTCTGATGCAACCGAGAACTTGCCGCAAACATTGATTCCAACCGGGCAAAACGTGTGCGAAAAACAATGTCGGACAGGGGTAGAAGCCGGAAACCTTGGTGCGGATGTTTTCCGACAGAAATTTCTGGGATTTGGGCGTACACCCCCAAGACGTGATTTTTCCCGTTTAGGGGGTGAGGGGGCACTGGTGCTTGTAGATTTCAGCAGGATAGAATCACAATAGGATTTGTTGAACCATAGAGGGGAGTTGAATGAGGACTTGCGGTGTTGAGTTAAAGGGAATCGAAGCTATATTCGCTCTCATTGAAGTAGTGAATGAAAGAGATTCGTAATGTTTTCTGGTAATTCTTCGAGGAAGACAGATTCGGCGAGCTTGCGAAGTTCGGCGGATTGCTTAAATCGATTTTCCATGCTCTTCCTTTTTATGGCCCACTAGACATCTGGATAATACTTTCTTACTGAATGTTGAATATCGCTTGGCACTCTTCTGAACTTTATTGACGCCCGGTATTTATAATAATGTGAAAAAAGAGAGGATCATTTGGTCCGGCGAGGCGCATCTCGTCCTCGTATGCCTCGAATCAAGGGGGGGAGTCGCGCGCAATCTTATTGATATTACTATACCGAAAGGGCGCCTTAACTTCTACCTCAAGTTTCTTACTTGACCTAACCTGCTGTGATTAGGTTGTTAATGTGTGACAATTTCTTTCCTGATTGCAGCATGTCAACGGCAACGCCCATGACTGCATTAACGAGGGCAAGCACTGCACCTTATGCGATTATTCCAGCAGCCCTGACTTTGTCCAAGGCGAGATTGTTGAGTCCTTCAAGTCCCTCAACAGGCTCAGATCCCACCATGCCTCGCAGCAGGAAGAAGAGAGGGTTTTGAGCGTTCGAGGAACATCATGACAACACTACTCAAATGCAAGGAAGACATACCCTGCGGCCACTGTTTTCCTACAAGCTCAATCCAATGTTACGTATTTCACTAATCAAACGTTCCTTTTCGATGGGTTTGACAATATATGAGGTGGCCCCCCCGTTGAAATAGGCCCTTACTACTGTTTTTGCGTCATCCAAAGCCGAAATCATAATAACTTTCACTTCTTCCGAACCAACGATTCCTAAGGAGCGCTCCATCTCGCGAATTTTAACCAGAGCCTCATTCCCATCCATAATAGGCATCATAATATCCATGCAAATAAGATGATAGGGTTCCTGCTGACGCCAAGCCACTCGAAAGGCTTGAACCGCCTCTTCACCATTGACCACAATGTCGACAGTCCCATAATGCTCTAAAATATCGCGAATAACCTGCCTGACCATAAAATCATCTTCTACTATCAAAATTCTCAACTTTGATTTTTCGTCACTAGCCATGGCTATCCTCAGTAATTTTTTATTTACCCAATAATATCTTTAATAGATGAAGCATGTTTAAAGATTAATGGAATATCTATCCCAACCAAGAGCCAACACTTTTATCATTTATAAAATTATCATATTCTAAAGATAATTTATCTATAAGTGAAATATCAAATTGTTTATTATTTCTTAATTGCATCAACAAACTAAATAGTTCATCTGCAAAATTAACGGCGCCAATTTCAACTGCCATTCCCTTTAATTCCTGAACTTCCTGTTCAATACGGTTCGAATGAAAATCAGATTCAACACTATTTCTCAATATATCTATAGTGCTGACAGCTCTTTTTAAAAAATCATCTATTCGACATGTAATTACATCATGGTTTTTATCGGCTCTTGACAAAGCTTCTTTTTCATCAAAAATAATTCCTTTGAAACAGGGAGTTGCAGGCATTTTACATTCTACGACTTCAGCGCTATGAGTTTTCTTGTTGGATATATCACGGATATACTTCAGAGTTATCAATACAAGCTGATTTACGTTAAAAGGCTTGGCTAGAAAATCATTCATCCCCGCATGTAAACATTTTTGTTTCTCAACATCGCCGGCAAACCCAGTCAGGGCAATAATCGGCAACGATTGTCCTTCTCCCAGGTTCCTTTTGCTTTCTTTTTCCCTGATTTTGCGGACAACCTCGTAACCGCTCATGTCGGGAAGTTGCAAATCCAATAAAACAAGGTCAAAATATCTGTTTTCAATTTCTTGCAATGCTGCCGTACCATTGGAAACATTAACGACCGAATACCCTTCGTGTTCAAGTATCTCTTGAATCACCCATTGATTCACCTGATCATCCTCTACTACCAACACGGTCACTGACTTCTCACCCACGGATTCGGGGACGTGTTGAGGGAAATTAGCCTTGCCTCTACCTTTTTTTTCAACTTCGGCACGTTGCTCGGCGTCAAGCCTGCATATGAAATGGAAGGTGCTCCCTTGGTTGGGTTCGCTGACTACCCATATACGTCCCTGCATCATGGCAACGAGCTTACTGCAAATATTCAATCCCAATCCTACGCCACCAAATTGGCGTGTAGTGGAGCTGTCCCCTTGGGCAAAGGCTTCAAAAATGACCCCTAACTTTTCCTGGACTATACCAATACCACTATCCTGCACCGAGAAATGAAGCATCTGGCCCGCTCCATCCAAACCTATCGAGTCTGGATTTTCCTCATCAAAACGTTGGCATCTGATAACAACCTCTCCGTATTGAGTGAACTTGATAGCATTCGACACCAAATTTAAAACGATTTGTCGCAAGCGATTCGGATCTCCGACAACAGCATGGGGCACCGTCTCATCAATAGCACAGGTGATTCGTATTTTTTTTTCTTCCGCTTGAAAATGCTGGAGATCAACAACTGATTTAATGACCATTCTGGGATCAAACGGAATGGATTCCAGAACCAGCTTGCCGGCTTCAATTTTAGAAAAATCGAGAATATCATTGAGAAGATTGTGCATGATAACCGTTGAAATACGCGCCATCTCTAAATAGGCCTTTTGTTTGGGGAGGAGTTCTGTATCCAAAACAAGATTGAGAAGACCTATGGCACTGGTCATGGGGGTGCGAATTTCATGACTCATATTGGCAAGAAAAGCCCCCTTCATCTTATTGGCATTTTCGGCGAGCAGTTTGGCCTCTCGCAGGGATTTTTCTAAAATTTTCCGTTCTTCAATTTCTCTATTAAGTTTCTGATTTGTTTCTGTTAACGAACGCGTTCGTGTCTCTACTAACTCTTCCAGTTGCTCCCGATATGCTTCCAATTGTATTTGCTTATTATGCACATCCTGCAGCAGCCTTCTCTTTTCCAGCCCTTTTTGAATTGTAAAATCAAGTTCTTGGAAATTAACCGGTTTTTGTAAATAATTAAAGGCACCTACCCCCATAACATCTATGGCCGTTTTTATATCACCATATCCGGTTACCACAATACTTTGCATGGTTGGATCAATTTTTATTGCCCTTGCAATAGTTTCATATCCGTTCATGCCTGGCATATTGAAATCGGTTATCAGGATATCGATTGCTTCAGACTGGAGAATTTCAAGAGCCTCTATTCCTGAAGAAGCAGAGTAAACCTGATACGACATCTTATTTAATCTCAGACTGAACAGATCAAGGTTAACCTGTTCATCATCAACAATAAGCAGTTTAGCTTTTATCATGGAAAACCTTTGAATTGCATTAAAGGAACAAGTTGTAACAGGTTATTGGCGATCGCAAAATGTCATGATTCACCACCATACGCATCTTGTGGCGCAGGTTGCGCCAAGTAGCAATAAACCGCCCTTGTGCGCTGGGTGTTTAACGTGCGGTTTTCTCATTATTAATGAGTACATAAGTCACCGAACATTTCGGTGTATTTGATGATGGGATGACGAAAGAAACCCTTCACCTTGTCTGTGAGTTTTTGAAGCGATTGCATGATAGTCGATACACGTTCTTGAAA
>TBL_comb47_HYPODRAFT_10001201_pt1 | contig 33784 bp, 31 predicted proteins | sample TroBogypolimnion_40_FD_10682 | JGI IMG/M metagenome (IMG submission 10682)
CTCTCCGTATTTATATACTCTTCCTTTAGCATCTACGTAGGGCATGTCGTTCATGTGTTTGATGATTTTAGGGACTAGGGTTTCGTATTCTTCCTTTGTGTATTGTTTGTTGAGGATGCAGTGTTGCTTGGATCTTAGAGCAATACAACCAAAAAGATTGGAAGAAGTTGAACAAAAATCTGAATAAGTAACATTATTTGAATCTCCAATTATATTGGAGAAGTAAACCCTATTTACTTTCCAATAACCTATATAATCACAACATAATTCTGAAAACTCACAGTAATTTATATCATAAACATCCTTCGCTTCAATTATTTGTTTACAAAATTTCACATCTTTAGTCTTTTTTATATCAAAACACATTGTGGCATTTTTTGACTGCACAATATGGTCACCCTTTACATCTGAAGAATAAAGGATAGTACTAAAACGATGTGGAATTTTAAGTTTTAATTCTTCATATTTTTTGTTAATTTTTTCAAGCCCAATTTTACCTTTATTAAAAAATTGCTCTTTCTCTTTCAAATAATCTTCTTTAGAATAAGAGATATTAAAAATATGATATTTTTGATTACGTAAGCCAATGCAACCAATACAATCCTGACAATTTTTACAATCAAAACAATAAATCAAATCAAGAGAATTTGAACAATCTTGAGCAAAAATAGAGTGTGATAATTTTTCACAATCAATACATTCATAGCAGTATTCACATTCTCTTGCTAAATATGTATCAACACAATATTTTGACTCATAAGGTGAACCGTAAAGACAATTTTCTATATTAATCGAACCGAAACATAAATATGAATCTTTTCCACCAGCCATATGATTACAAAAACTACAATTAGTCGTATCAGGTACTATGAGAGAAGGCCTCGGTGTTTTTTTTAATAAAGAATAAAATTGTTCTAAAAAAGTTTTTGAAAAATCAAAATCTAAAGCATAGTCTAAGGGGTCCCATTTATCACCCCACCAACAACGAGAACAAAAAACTGGAAATGGTTTATTTACTGAATACATAGCCACGATCTTTTTTTTACATAACTGACATTCTCTGTGATATAAATTTCTTTCATTTCTTACATTAAACCGTCTTTGCATCCGGCACTCTGGACAAAAAGTCGGTGGTGGAACTTTTATTTTTTCATAAAAATTAAAATCTTCTTGTTCTACAACAAAATCTTTTTTGCAGTTTTGACAATTTTTTGTTTCTGATTTCATATTAATACACTTCTTTATTATAACAACTCTCACAGTATATAATCTCAGGTCTTTCTGGGGCATAAGCAGTTTCAAATTCATTGGTGCATCCTTCTTTCATACATTTTCTATGACAGAGCTTGGGTGGATTTAAAAAATTCATTCTTTCCATATGGCGACAATTGGGGCAAAGTTTCGGTAATGGTATATTTAACATTTTACAAATATTTAATTCATTTTGAATTATTCTAAAAGCAGTAGTACATCTTTGATTGCAACGACCCATGTGTTCACATTGAACAATTTCTTTTAAAATCTCCTCACCCGCCTCTTCTATCTTTGGCAATTGATGGGGCAAAAGAGTTGGTTTGTAACTTTTTATTTCTGGCTCTTTATATTTATATCCCTTTTCTAAAGTTTCTTCTTTAGTTAATGGAAAATATTCGCAAACAACCGAATCATTATAACTAAAAGGCATAATCTCTATTGGAAAATATTCTCCATATTTAAATATTCTGTCCTTTTTATCTTTAAATGGTATTTCATTCATATGGTTTTTTATTTTTTCCACTAAAGAGAAGTACTCTTCTTTAGAGTATTCTTTATTTAAAATACAATATTGTTTTTTTCTAAGCCCAGCACAAGCAAAAATATATTCGTCATTATAACAATCATCTGAATATTCCACGTTATGTGAATAATAAATTCGATTAGAGAAGAAAACTCTATTATTTCCAAAACCACTATGTAGCTCATAGGTCTCACTAGTTCCAAGCCCAGAATGATCTAGGTCTAAGCAGTCTTTCGCGCCAGTTGGAGAAAAAAAGGTGTATTTGATATTATCCGCCTCAGAAACAGAAAAAACATATTTACAATTTCTAACCTGCTCTAAGTCGTCTCCAGTAGAATTTACAATATTCTTTATATTTGCATATTTTCGCGGGAATTTTAAAGAATTTTCCCAAAATTCTTTTTTTATTTTTTCTAAATTTTCTATAATAGCAAAATTCATCTCTTTGATTTTCTTTTCATATTCTTCTTTGCTGTATTGCTCATTGAAAATACAATAACTTTTTCCTATTAGATTTGTGCAACCTACACAATTTGAACAATTTCGACATCCATAGATAAACCAAGAATCCATGCAATTTTCTGAATAAAATCCAAATCTTACTCGGAAACAATTTACTAAATGAAGTGATTCAAAACAAAATTCATTTTTATGAGAAAAATCAACATCCAAGCAATTTTTTAAAAAGAAATTTTGAGCACAATAACTGGAATCTTCATAATGATGCCCACCAAAACAAAGATAGCTATCTTTGATATATACTATTTGATTTGTATATTCACTATTTACGGCAAAATCTTGATATAAAGCTCTGCGAGGGATTGTCTTGTAGAGTTCTCTGAGTTGCTCAAAAAACGGTTTCGAAAAATCATATTCTTTACCATAATCAAGAGGATCCCATTTGTCAGAAATATAACAATCATTGCAATATACTACATATTTGTTTTCTGGAGCATACATAGAAATCGTAGACTTTTTACAAAGATCACAATCTTGTTTATAAAGAGATCGTTCATTTCTAAAAAGCATCCTACGAATCATTCGACATTCTGGACACCAGGTCGGTGGAGGGACTTTTATTTTTTCGTAAAAATTAAAATCTTCTTGTTCTACAACAAAATCTTTTTTGCAGTTCTGACATTGTTGTGTTTCTTTTTGCATTCTAATTAATTTCTCTCTTATAGCAATCCTCACAATAAATCTTATATAATATATGTTTTTCTTTCGGATAAGTAGTCAAGGTTTTATTACCACAAGATACACACGTCGCTTCATTTAAAACTCTTGGATTGCGCGCATTCATCCTCGCTTGATGACGACAATTAAAACACTTCGCTGGAAGCGCTAACTTCATTCTTTTATAAAAAGCAATTTCCCTTGAAATAAAACGATAATTTTTATCACATGCCTCACATTTTAAAATTTTATCAAGCAAGTCTTCGTTATTATATTCTAGAGGGTCTTTGGGTAAATTTTTATAATTGCAATTTTCTTGACCTACTGTTTTTGAAATGTCATCTCGCCAAGTAAAACCTTGTGCCAAGGCATCTGATTTTTCAAGTGGCATATACTCATTGGCAATGGATTCATTATAACCAAAAGGACTCATCCAAACTGGGAAAAAATTACCCCAATCCCCGTTTTTTTTCATATTTTCAATGATTTGTGGTACAAGTTTCTCATATTCTTCTTTTGTACAAGCTTTATTTAAAATATGATATTCCTTATTTCTTAATCCAAAACAACCAAAACAATTTTTGCAGTTGTAGCAAGTTTCTGAATAGTATACATAATTGGACTCCTGCACCATATGAGTTGCAATAACATTGGTACTATCTAGACTATTCAAGGTTTGATAACCATACTCAATATTTGGATTAAAAGAAACATCGTATGACTCGACTAATTTGCCACTAGTATAACAATACCTACTATTCTCTCCACTCTTTATATCAAAAGACCATTTTACATTATTTGCATTATAAATATGATCTCCTAAAACATTATTATTATGAGAACCAAAAACTGAACGTGCCGGCATTTTTTTTCTTAATTCTTCTCTTTTGCCTAAAATATATAAAATACTCGCTTCATTATTTAACGGATATTTTTTAAAAAATTCTTGATACCCCTCTTTAGTAAACTGCTCATTAAAAATACAATTATTTTTATGACGCAATCCAACACAACCGATACAATCCACGCAATCTCGACAATCATAAAGTCCAATTGAGTCCGCACAAGATTCACATTCTTGAGAATAAAGTAATTTATTACACCCAAGACAATCAACGCATTCATAGCAAAGTTCGGATTTATTCACATAAAGATTGTCTACACAATCTTTTGAATACCAAACAATGTGACCATAATCGCAATTTTCATTTTCTACACAACCAAAATTTAAATAACAATTTTTTGAAGAAAGAACCATATTAGAATACTCACAGTTTTCACTTTTAGTATTCATTATCGAAAAACGAGGTACCTTATTTGCAAGTTCTCCTACTTGCTTAATAAATGGTTTAGTTAAATCTAAAGAGATTGCATAATCCTCTGCATCCCAATCATCTGCCCACCATTCAGAAATATCCCAAACCGGGAATGGGACATCAGGATTGTACATCGAAATAATCATCTTCCCAGATTTACTAGAAGGACGTTTATAAAGTGTTTTGAAATTTCTAAAAAGCATTCGTTGTTGTTGACGACAAGTGGGACAATTTTCCGGCACAGATACTTTTATTCTGTCATAAAAAATGTGGTCATTTTCATCCACGACAAATACGTTTTCACATTTTGCACAAGTTTTATTTTCCATCTCATTTTAATATCTTCCTTAAAACATCTTCAGGAACTTCTCGAACTTTATCTGGCTGTTTTGTTTCTTCTACTTTTTGTTCTGGCTCTGGTATTGGTATTGATACTGGTGCTGGTGCTGGTGCTGGTGCTGGTGCTGGTGCAACCTTTTCTTCAATTTCAGCCTTATTCTGTAAGGTTTTTTCGGAAATAAAACTTTTTAATTTATTCATATCATCTTGACTTGCAGATCTATCTTTCAATACAGAAGAACTTGGAGGTATAGGAATTTTTAGTTCATTTAAAGAAATGGGAGCAGGGCCTGGTTTTACAACTTCCTTAATCTCCAATTCTTTTTGTTTATCATTAGTTAGAATTTTATTCTCGTTTAAGGTTTTATTCAAAATCTCCTTTAATGCCAAATTTTCTCCGTTTGCTGGACGATTGGGTTTTGGTTTTTGAAAATGATTTTTAACAGGAATTGTATTCTGTTTTCCTCCTGATTGAAACGATGGATTCTTGTTAAAAACTTTTTTTATCGCCGAAAAAATTCCTGGAGTAGTTTTTTGTGGTACATCGTGTGAATGAGACAAAACAGTTCTTTTCTCCTCAAAACCTTCTTTTGAAACACCTCCTTTTTGTTCAAATTCAATACCCAAATCAGACAATGGTTTAAAGAATTTTGACTCATCATATTTAATTTGATTGATTGATCCTTTGATTGGTTTTAATTCTCCAGATTTTAGCTTAGCAACACAATCTTTGCAATAAACTGGACGTCCTGGTTCTGGTTTAAATGGTACTGTAGTTTCTTTTTTACAAATAGAACATACCGCAGGGAATTTTTCTACTCCTCCTGCTTCAGTTTCACTCCCAAGCGACATCCCGCTCCAATTATTTATTTCTCGTTCAACAACTTCTTTTGATTTACAATACAAATCACGAGAAGATTTTATTACCTCTTCTTCTACCTTTGGGTTGCCTTTTGCCATTGGAGGCATCGTCCGAGCAGAAAAAGGACGTGAGGTTATCCCATCTATCATTAATTTCAAATAAATCTTATAGTTCGGCAAACTCACAAGATCTTGCGGAGTAAACTCAGGGTCAAATTCTTTTTCTAAAAATTCTGCATCATCCGCTCCACAACGAAAAACCATCATAGTACCAACGTTTCCAAATACTGCATCTCGTACCGCAGAACTTTTGTCTGAAACAAGTTGAGCGGTATATTGGTGCGCCACGGTAAGGTTTAAGCGATATTTTCGAGCTTCTGACAAAATTGAAGCAAAAGAATCAGTCACGAAATTTTGGAATTCGTCCACATATAAATAAAAGTCTTTTCTTTCATCTTCTGGAATACGAACACGTTCCATGGCCGCAAGTTGAATCTTGGTAATAATCATACCTCCTAAAAGTGCAGAGTTGTCTTCACCGATGCGTCCTTTGGAAACATTTACTAAAAATATTTTCCCTTCATTCATAATATCAAAAATATTTATCGTACTTACAGATTGCCCTACCACATTTCGAATGATGGAAGTCGAAAGAAATTGTCCTACTTTGTTTTGAATAGGTGCGATCGCTTCATTTCGGAATTTATCTTGCCAAGCTTCATATTCGTGAATCCAAAAAGCTTTAATAACCGGATCTTTTAAATTTGAGATTATTTTTTGACGATAATCTTTGTCTACAAGCATTCTTGGAATTCCAAGCATTGTTGTCCCTGGAGTATCTAGTAGTGCTAAGATTGCATTGTTTAAAATATATTCCATTCGGGCAGACCAAGCGTTCGCCCAAATTTTGGTAAAAATCCCCATCAATCCTGAAGCAACTAAATGTTTATATTTAGGATCAATAAGTTCTAAAACATTAAATCCAATATGATATTCTGGATCTGCAGGATTAAAATAAACTACATCTTTCATGCGGTGAGGTGGAATAGCTGAAAGGACACTTTCGACAAGTTCTCCGTGCGGGTCAACGACACAAACTCCATCCCCATTTTGGATATTCTGAATAACCATATTAAACATCAGAACAGACTTACCTGTTCCAGATTTTCCAAGCAAATACATATGTTGACGTCTGTCTTTGCGCTTGATGCCAAAAAGCTGATTTTTGTCCCGATAAGAAGTCAAACCTATATATGTCAGATCTTTATTAAATGGTAATTTGGGTATTTCCATAAGGATATTATACAATAAAATTAGATTTTTGCTAATATACTTCTTGCTGGTAACATCGTTCGCAATAGATGATTTCCGGTCTTTCAGGAGCATAACTTGTTTCAAATTCAACTTCACATTTACCTTTATGTTCGTGGTTCTCTTTTTCACACATACATTGTCTATGCCAGAGTTTAAAAGGATTTCTGCGTTTTACCCTATTTGAATGTCTACAATGAAAACATCTTCTCGGAATCGGAATTTTCATTTTTTTATAAAAAGTTAATTCGTTTGGCACGATTTTGTAATTTCTATTGCATTCTATACAACTTAATATTTCATTTAAAATATCTTCATTAATGTCTTTAATCGATTCAGGAATATTTTCAGATTTTAAGGTTTCCTTACCTGTTGTTCTTTGAATGTTGTCTTGCCAATTAAAACCATTTTTTATTGCCTCATCTTTTTCAAGCGAAAATTGTTCTGGTGCTTGGGTTTCATTGTATCCAAAAGGTGAGAGTTCTGCCGGATAAAATTCCCCAAACCTATATTCATTCCCTTTTTTGTCTATATAAGGCATCTCGTTCATATGTTTGATAATTTTGGGTAATAATTCTTCATATTCTTCTTTGGTATATTGTTTATTTAAAATACAATAATTCGAATTGCGAAGTGCATTACAACCTATAACATATTTACAATTATGACAATGCTGAGTATATTTCACGTCCTGACATTTTGGAGAAAAAATACCAAATAAATTTAATTGGGAATGGTCAACGACAATTCCTTCGTAACATTCAGAAAGTTCTCCTGAAACCGTTAAATCATAAGAATCTTTATCTCTACCACAAAAATCACAATATCTAGAATTTTCAAAGCTCTTAATGACAAATGAATCTCTGGTATTTTTACTGTTTGAAATAACATCACCTGTACAATTAATATTTTGGATTGCATTAACATATTTACGAGGATACTTTAAAATAAATTCATCATATTCTTTTTGTGCTTTTTCTACTCCTAAAAATGTATCTAGTCTATAGCTTTTTAAAATTTTTTCATACTCTTCTTTACTATATTCTTGATTTTTGAAATGATATTTTTTACCCCTTAAATTAACGCACATAAAACAATCTGAGCAATTTCCACAATCGTATAAAAACTGTGAATCTATGCAGGCTATATTAAATTGACCATACTTTAACTTATAACAATTTCTGGCAATCATACATTCATAAAGCCATTCATTCTTTGACCTAAGATTCATACAATCCATTAATTCTTTTCCGCCTCTATCTATAAAAAAACTATACATTACATTTTCAACATACCATCCAGAAAAAACCATGTAGCAGTTTTTTGAAAACCAAAAATCATGAGTGTATTCACAATTTAAACTTGCTATACCATCGTCATTCACTACCGCCATATGTGGAACTTTATGCATTAATTCATCAAATTGCGTAAAAAAGGTGCGCGAAAAATCGTAATCCACCCCATAACTCTTCGGGTCCCATTTGTCGCTCCACCAACATTTATTACAATAAATTATAATTCCAGAATCTGGCGCATATAAAGTTATAACTGATTTACCGCACAAAGCGCATTTACTGTTATAAAGAGACATAATATTTCTCCATGTATAACGTCTTTGCATTCGACAAGGAGGACAAAAAGTCGGAGGCGGAACCTTCACTTTCTCATAAAACCCAAAATCATTCGGCTCAATTACGAATTCATTCTTGCAGTTTTGACACGTCCGCGACTCAGATTGCATAACATTATTGTAGCAAAAATAACCCCATACAAAAAGCCCCCATTGGGGGCTTTTTGCTAATCATTTTATTGTTTAGGAGCTTCGTTTTCTCCTCCTTCTTTAAATTCAGCGTCGTGAACTTCTGGATTTTGTCCTTCTGGAGCAGTATCTTTGGTGTCGGTTGCTCCGGCTTTTGCCATCGCTTCACCAATCTTAGACATTTCAGTTGAAAGCTCTTCCGTTGCTTTCTTGATAGCTCCTTCATCAGTCCCATCTTTTACTGCTCGAAGAGCAGAGATTTTATCATTCACACTTTTCTTTAAATCTTCAGGAATTTTTACTTCATTCTCTTTCAAAGCTTTTTCAGCAGTGTAAATAATCATTTCCGCAGTATTTTTCACATCTACTAATTCCCTTTTCTTTTTATCTTCTTCGGCATGAACTTCTGCATCTTGTTGCATCTTTTTAATATCCTCTTCTTTAAGTCCAGAACTTGCTTCAATTTTAATTGATTGCACTTTTCCAGAAGCTTTGTCTTGTGCTTTTACATTCAAAATTCCATTTGCATCAATATCAAAAGTCACTTCGATTTGAGGCATACCTCGAGGTGCTGGTGGAACTCCATCTAAAATAAATCTACCGAGAGATTTATTGTCGGAAGCCATTGGACGTTCTCCTTGCACGATATGAATCTCTACAGAGGTTTGATTATCAGCAGCTGTTGAAAATGTTTGTGATTTAGATGCTGGGATAGTCGTATTTCTTTCAATTAATTTTGTCGCTACTCCTCCCAGTGTCTCAATCCCGAGAGAAAGCGGGATAACATCAAGAAGTAAAACATCTCGCACATCTCCGGCAAGCACTCCTGCTTGCACAGCCGCTCCGAGGGCGACTACTTCATCCGGATTGATGGACATGTTTGGAGCTTTTCCAAAGAGGTTTTTTACTGCTTCAACGATTGCGGGCATTCTCGTTTGTCCTCCAACCATGATAATTTCATCTATTTCATTCATTTTGAATGGTGAAGCTTCTAATGCTCTCTTGGTTATTTCAATTGAACGGTCAACATATTCCTTGGCAAGAGATTCCAAAGTTGCTCGAGACATTTTCATTAATAAATGTTTCGGACCTGAAGCATCAGAAGTAATAAACGGAATATTAATTTCTGCTTCCATAGTGGTAGAAAGTTCGTGTTTTGCTTTTTCCGCTGCCTCTTTTAATCTTTGGTGAGCAAGTGGATCTTTTCGAACATCCACCCCTGATTCTTTTTTGTATTCTTCCGCAATCCAAGTAATTATTTTTCGATCAATATCACCTCCACCCATGTGTGAGTCTCCATCAGTAGATTTTACTTCAATGACATCATCTCCAATTTCAAGCACGGATACATCAAAAGTTCCACCACCGAAATCATAGACTACTATTTTTTCATTTTTCTTTTTATTGAACCCATAAGCAAGAGCTGCAGCTGTCGGCTCATTAATGATACGTTTTACATCAAGCCCTGCGATTTGCCCCGCATCTTTTGTCGCTTTTCTTTGCGCGTCGTTGAAATATGCCGGTACGGTAATGACCGCTTCAGTAATTTTCTCTCCGAGTTTTGCTTCAACATCAGTTTTAATTTTTTGTAAAATCATCGCAGAAATTTCTTCTGGACGATAAAACTTGTCGGACATTTTTACTTTTACGCCACCATTTTCTTCTGCTTCGATTTTAAATGGAGCTGAAGTTTTATCCTTTTGAACTCCTGGGTCATCAAAGCGATGCCCCATATATCGCTTAATCTCAGCAATAGTGTTTTCTGGATTTGTTACTGCTTGACGCTTTGCAAGAAGCCCGACGATACGATCTCCATTTTTTGCTGTTGCGACAACCGAAGGAGTCGTGCGATTTCCTTCTACGTTTTCTATAATTTTTGGTACTCCTCCTTCAATGATTGCTACCGCTGAATTTGTTGTACCCAAGTCGATTCCTATAATTTTACTCATATTTTTTATATTATTAAGCCCTTCGATTTTACTCAGGGCAAGCTTATAATGTTTTAATTTTATTTTTTATATCCCGACTTCGACTTTCGGGGTTTGTAATTAATTTTGATTAAATAATTCATTTTTTTTATCCATAAATTCTTGATCTGTATTAAGAGAAACAATGGAATTGGTTGTACCACTAAGAGACATATCTGTTTTTCCATCGGAAGATGTTTGATATAATAGTTTATTATTCAAAACATCATAAATATCTTTATTCAAATATAATCCTAATTCATTTGCCTCTTTAAATTTAACTCCAATATATTCTAGACACGCATTCGTTTTTTGGCTAAAAACAATTTCATGTTCAATATCAAAAATTGACATCATAATATTAGGTTCTTGTGTTATATAATCAGAATACAGTTGCTCTCCCTTAAGAGTACACTCATCTTTCTTTTTATAATTATCATTATTACTAATGTCGTTATTTTTTTGATTAAAGAAAAAACAAAAAATTAAAACAACAACCATTACTAGTAGTATTACTATTTTAGAAAAATTTTTATTCATAAATTTTATAAACTAATTACTAATTATTGATTAATTTTCAAACTTTTTTGAATTATTTCTTGTAAAATATTTCCCGTCAACCATGATGTTTCTTGTTGTCCGTCAATTTTAATTTTAATTAAATTACTAGGCCAGATAAAATATTGTGCTCTTTCTCTTCCGTCTTTGTGCACAACAATTGAGTTATTATCTGCCTCAATAGATATAAGTTTTTTAAAAAGTATATTTACTGTTCTTTGTTTACCAACAAAAAAAATCTTTTGGTTGGTAATAAATAAATCTCCACCATCTATATTTCTTAATTCTTCGTGAGATTCAGATGAGGAAGTAAAACCACCTGTTTTAAAATAAACCCCTTTGGTAATTTTAAAACTAGGACCACCGTAAACTCCTTTAGATTTTCTTATTGACCTTGGTTCTCTTAACCCAACTGCTGGAATTATTGCAAGAATTTGTTCTTTGTTCTGCAAAAGAAAAGGATTAGCATTTTGATATAAATAATTAAATATATCTCGTAAATCTGTTTCTCTTTCTATTGAGACATTTTTATTTGTATTCTTAACTCTATTCAAAACAATGTTTTTTATTTTTGCAACTTCATTATTATTTAATGACCTACCGAGGGCACGAGTAGCATCTCTTATCAGCAATATAGATACGGCATCTTGGGATAAACCAAAACTTAGACCCTTATCAATTAAGGGCTTTAGTTTTTGCATCTGCAAATATTTTGGCAAACAATATATTACAATAATTAATAAGATAAAAAACAAAAGTAAATACATATTTTTATAAATAAATTAATAACAATTTCATTATATACCCATCTTAATTTTTTGACAAGTATTTCGTGGTCGCAAAATACTTGTTGATATTATATTCAGCTGTGATATAATGTCAAGTATGGATAGCAAAAATACCAAAAAACCCAATATTCAAAAGGCTATTTTGAAAGTTTTAGCGGAAAAACCAGCTATTTCTATTGAGGCAATTAAAGGTAATGACCAAAAGAAAAACTATGCCTTAGCCCGTTCTGTTAAAAATCTAGTGGAAGCTGGCTGTGTAGAAATTCACAATTCCGACAATCAAAAATATTTAAAAATTACCAAAAAAGGCAAAAATAAATTGGATTGCATTCGATTGGAAGGTGAAGAAGCACTCGTGCCAAATACATGGGATGGATTTTGGCGAATTATTATTTTAGATATTCCAGAAGAAAGAAAGAGCGAACGCGAAGCATTACGTTATCTACTAAAAAAAGCAAATTTCATTTGTATAAAAAATACTGTGTGGATCTCCCCTCACCCATACGAACATCTATTCACAAATATTAAAAAAGATTTAGGACTCGGCACAGAACTTATGATTATTGTCACTGAAAAATTAGATCCAGAAACGAACCTAGCATTTCTTGAAGCTCTAAAAAAATAAATCTAATAAATTTCTTGCTGGTAGCATTTTTCACAATAAACTATTTCCGGACTTTCCGGAGAGTATGCTGTTTTAAATTCATTTGAGCAAGCATTTTTACCATGGATATGTTCCACTGTATTTTTATATAAACCATTTTGTGATTTTTCTCCTCCACACTCGCATTTACGATCCCAAAGTTTTCTTGGATTTTCTAATTTCAAACGTTCATAATAACGACAATTGTGACATAATCTCGGCAAGGGTAAATTTAATCTTTGATATAATTGCAACTCACCAGAAGTTATTTTAAAACCTGTAGTGCATTGGTCATTACACTCTCCCTTATGAGCACAACCAATGACGTTATCTAAAATGGAATCGTCTACCTCTTTAATATCATTCGGTAAATCTTTTGAATCAATCGTAATTTGATAATCTTTTTCTTCCGGATCTTTCCAAAAATATCCTTCTTTCTTGGCTTCTTCTTTTTTTAAGGGATAATAGAAATTAGCTAATGTTTCATTGTAATCATACGGAGAAATCTCAGCTGGAAAAAATTCACCATATTCATAAGTTCTCCCTCTTTTATCCTGATAAGGCATGTTTTTCATATGTTCAATAATTTTTTCTTTTAACTTGAAATATTCTTCTTCCTTATATTTTTTATTCAAAATACAATATTCATGATGATGCAAACTGACACAACCAAATAAATTTGAAGAAACTTCACAACTATCACAATATTCTAGATTGTATGAAGACCACGGTAAATGGCTCGCTTTGGTATTTTGAGTACTAAAACAACCAAGACTATCAAAACAGAGTTCAGATTTATCTACTGCGACATAGCATTCATAGCAATCTTTTGCTTGATTTCCATTTATAATATATTCACAATCCTCTAATTCTTTGGCTGAAAAAATTGAATGGGAATTTTTTGAATTACTTACAATATCACCAGTAATGTCTTTGTTGTTATTACCATGATAATATTTCACGGGATATTTTTTAAATAGATCATAGGCTCGTTGTTTTAAAACAATAACAGAATTATATGAACTTATCTCCATCTCCTCAATTTTTTTCTGATATTCTTCTTTAGAATAAGAAACATTAAAAATAGAATATGATTTATTTCGGAGTCCGACACAACCAACTAAATCATGACAATTCACACAATCTTTCGAAAAAGAAACGTTGTAGGAATCTTTACAATCAATCGAGAAGAAACAATTCTGACAATTAGAGCAATTTAAAAGCTCATAACAAAGTTCGCAATTAAAACAAGTAGAGAGATCAAGACAATTTTCACAATGATAAATATTATAAGAATAAAAACAATCTTTGTTGTAATCACTGACAAAAACCAAGTAACAATTTTTTGAAAAACCAACGCCATTAGTATAATCACAATTTACATTATCGAAAACAAGAGCATATTGCCTTGGCACTTTTTGTTGTAATTCACGAAATTGTTCCAAAAAAGAACGCGAAAAATCTACTTCTTGCCCATAAGAAAGTGGGTCCCAAGAGGTACCATGATAGCACGCATAACAATAGACTGGGAAAGGTTTATCTGTAGAAAAAACAGAAATAATTATTTTATTGCACATTGCGCAATTTCTTTTATATAAAGTGCGTTCATTGCGCCAAGTTAATTTTCTTTGCAAGCGACATTTATGACAAAATCCCGGAGGTGGGACATTGAATTTATCAAAAAATATTTTATCTTTTTGCTCAAAATTGAATTCTTTTTTGCAATTCTGACATATTCTTTTTTTAAAAATATCATCCATTTTATTTATTCTACTTTATTTAACTAAAGTAGTTAATAAACTTCTTTGTTGTAGCACTGTTCGCAATATACTATTTCTGGCCTATCTGGAGCATAACTTGTTTCAAACGCTACTCCACATTTCCCTTTGTGTTCGTGTTTTTCTTTATCACACATACATTCTCTGTGCCAGAGTTTGCGTGGTAAACGAATCGCAAAACGTTTTTTATACCGACATTCTGGACAACTCCTTGGTAAAGGTATTTTCTCTCTTTGATAAAAAGTGAATTCATTTGGAGTAATATTATAATTTTTTGTACAATCCATACATTTAAATATCATTGAAAAAACCTCATCACCAACACTTTCAATAGAATCAGGGATATCTTCTGTTTTAATATTTTCCCTTCCAAAAATTCCCGGAACCTTGTCTTCCCATTGCCAACCCCGAGCGAGCGTCTCTTCCTTAGTTAAAGGCATATAGTAATTCCCTTGTGTTTCGTTATAACAAACAGGAGCAATAGCTGGTGGGAAAAATTCGCCATATTCACCGGTTTTTTTCATATGCTCAATAATTTTTTCTTTGAGTTCTAGATATTCTTCTCTAGAATATTTTTTGTTAAAAATCATGTATTTCCCTTTTTTAACTGAGATACAACCAAAAAGATCCTGACTATTTTGACAAGAGTCGCAATATAAATTATTTGTATCATCACCACAATGATTACAAAATTGACTATTATAATGTCCTCTACCTCCGTGCACTTCATATGCAATCTCTGTTCCCCAACCTATATGATATAAGTCCATAGAAGATTTTAAAGAAATAGCTGAAAAAATATACTTAGAATCTTCAATAGAATCCGAATCAAAGCAAATTTTTGTATTTTTGCTATTAAAAAGCATACTACCATCACAATTCACATTACGTTCACTTACCACGAAACGATGAATGGAATTTTTTGCCATTAATTCTAAAAATTCTTTATATAATTTTTCACGAGTTTTATAAGAATTTAAATTATACTCTTTTATTTTCTCTAGATATGCCTCTCGAGAATATTGTTCATTTTTAAAAATATAATTTTTATTACGTAAGTTCGAAGATAAAAAACAATTATTGCAATTGTGACAATCATAACAATAAAAACTATCCATACAATTTTCGAGAAGAAAACCAAATTGACATCTGTAGGATTTTCTTGAATCCATACATTCATAAAGGATTTCTCCACTTTCATAAATATAACTACAATCTATGCAATTTCTGGATTTCATAATCCAATTTGAATACAAAACATCTTCATTAAAAAAACAACACGAAGATAAATAAGCATTTCTATTATCACCAGAATGATTACTATACTCTGAATTTACATTGTTTGTATTAAATAAAGCAATTCTTGGAACTTGAAGTTGAAGCTCTTTAAATTGCTCGAAAAAATTTTTTGAAAAATCAAAATCCATACCATAAGAGGAAGGATCCCAACCATCTCCCCACCAACATTTTATACAAAATACTTTATGTGGCTTATTGGGAGAATAAAAGGTAACTGTACTCTTTCCGCACAAATCACAATCTCTTCGATATAAAGTTCTTTCATTTCGCCACGCATAACGACGTTGTTGACGACACTCTGGACACCACGTCGGCGGTGGAACTTTGATTTTTTCATAAAAATTAAAATCTTCAGTTTCAATAGTGAAGTTTTGCTTACAATTCTGACAAATTTTATTCTGTGGATTCATGATATTCAAAAACATTTACGCGGGCAGCACGAATGACACGGTCGCCTAGTTTGTATCCCTTTTGAATTACCTCGGCAATTTTATGATCTTGTTCTTTTTTGTCGGTAGACACCATTTCAATTGAGTGATGTAAATTATGGTCAAAACTTTCCCCTACTTCACCAATCATTTTTACTCCGTATTCTTCAAAAATCGTATTCATTTGAGCGTAGATATATTCTACTCCCTTACGCCAATTTTCATCTACTTTCTCCCAGGCTTCTTTATTAGCAAATGCCATATTAAAACTATCCATCACAGCTAAAAATCTAGTAAGGATTCGCTCACGAATTGCTTCTGAAAAAACCATCTTTCTGTCGTCTTCTTGCTTTTTATAATTCACAAAATCTGCCCGCTCTTTCTGCCAACCAGTTAAATACTCTTCTTTTTCAGCTTTGCATTTTTTTAGATCAGCCCGAAGTTTTTTGATGGTTTTCTTTAAATCTTCCTCACCATCTTCGTTAAATTCAAATTCTAAAACCTCAGACTCATCTGGCGCACCAGCGCCATCCTGAGCCTCGTCGAAGGATGGATTTTCAATTTTTTCTTCATTTTCATCTGACATAAATGTATTTTAGCATAAAAACACCCCTATTTGGAAGGGGTGTTTTTATTTTTAACGTTTTGACCATTGTGGAGCTTTACGAGCTTTCTTGAGTCCGAATTTTCTGCGTTCTTTGGCTCTTGGGTCTCTCTTTAGGAATCCTAGGGTTTTCATTTTTCCTCTTAACTCTTGTTCTTCTCCTACGAGTGCTCGAGCAAGTCCGTGACGCACTGCTTCTGCTTGAGAATGAGTACCTCCACCACTTACTCTTGCCTCAATGTTCCATTTACTTCCAGGTTTTCCTTTGGCTATTGGGTCTTGAATTAAACGACGTTGTTCTTCTGTTTTAAAATAATCTTTTGCGTCTTTTCCATTTACAATAAAAGTTTGTTTGCTTGCACTTGCAATACGAACTCGCGCAGTAGAAGTTTTTCTTCTTCCAACCGCTTCAACATATTTTTCTTTAGTTGTCTTTTTTTCCTTTTCCATAATATTATTATTCTTCAATTGTTAAATTCTTCATCATTTCTCTTCTTATTTTGTTGTCAGGTAGCATTTGATAAGTAGCGAGTTTAACTAATTCTTTCATTCCTTTTTTTTCTTTTGTCTCTGTCCCTTTCAATATTCTAAGCCCCCCACGCATTCCAGAATATCTCTTGTGAACTATTTCATCCAATTTTTTTATAGTGATTTTTATTTTACCGGCATTAATAACTTTTACAGGAAATCCACAATAACAATTCCGTTCAAAAGTTGCTTTGGTCTTGCCCATCAAAGACATCGCGACTTCCGTTGCTACTCTTCCAAGGGTTCTACCGTTTGCATCTATTATTTTTATTTCTTTTTTTGTCGTTTTTTTCATAATAAATAATTCTTATTTTTAGATAAATTCAATAATCGCCATCTTTGCTCCATCTGATTTTCTGGCTCCAAGTTTCAAAATCCTGGTATAACCTCCATTTTTATCCATATATTTTGGGGCAATTTTATCAAAAACTTTCTTTACTTCAGCTTTGCGATTAGAAAGTTTGGAAATCACTAATCTGCGAGACGCTGGATCTCCTTTTTTAGCACGAGTGATTATTTTTTCAATAAAAGGTCGCAATTCTTTTGCTTTTGGTTCAGTTGTTTTAATCTTTTCACGCACTATCAAATTCAACGCCAAAGAATTTATCAAAGCGTTTCTTTGATTTTTTTCTCTTCCAAATTTTCTTTTTGTATTATGGTGTCTCATATTATTCTTTTAAATTAAAACCGTATTTACCTAAAACTTTTTTAATTTCGTTAATTCCTTTTTCTCCAATACCTTCTACCTCTAATAAATCTTCTCTCTTTTTTCTAGCAAGTCCTCCCAGGGTTCTGATGTTTGCTGCCGTGAGCGCATTTAAGGTTCTGGTTGATAAATCCAAATTATCTGTTCTTGTTTTTAAAACATCGGTAAAATCATCTTCAGATTTTTCTTCTTCTTTTTCTTTACTTTCACTTTTTATTTCCTTTTTTTCAACTATGACTTCCTCTTCTTTAAAATCAACGATGGCTTTTAATTGATTGATCATTATTTCTATCGAACGGGTAAGGGCTTCCCGTGGAGTCAAGGTTCCATCTGTTTCAACTGAAATTCGAAGACGATTGTGATTTGTTTTATCACCAACTCGCATGTTTTCTACTTCATAAGAAACACGACGAATAGGAGTAAAAATAGCATCAACGGCAATCGTGCCAATGTCTACTTTTTCTTTTTGCAAAATCTCTTTTGGAATAAAACCTAATCCTTTTTCAATTTTTATTTCTATATTTAAATTTACTTTTCCGGTAACTTCAGCAATATAAAGATCTGGATTTAAAGTCTCAACCTGTCCACTTGTCTTTATGTCTTCACCTGTAATAATCTTTGGGCCCTTTACTGAAAGAGTAACTAACTGTGGTTCATCAGAAGCCATCTTAAAACGAAGTTTCTTTATATTTAAAATCATTACAATAACATCTTCCTTTATCCCTTCCATAGTAGAAAACTCATGAGAAATACCATCAATCTTGATTGAAGTAACACTCGCTCCCGGCAAAGAGGAAAGGATAATTCTTCTTAAGCTATTTCCCAAAGTATGGCCATAACCAGGATACAAGCCGTCTATTTCAAATACTCCCTTATTTCCCTCTTCTAAAACAACACGGGGCTTAGAAGGCATAATTATTTTATATTCAGGCATATTTTTATAAAAATTTTAATTTTAATAATAAAAAAACTAATTTAAAACAAATTTAACGACTGTAGAATTCAAGTACAGCGTTTAAATCAAGGAAGGTTTCAGTATTTTTTGGTTTTGATAAAATCTTACCTTCCATTTTTGAAACATCAAATGAAACCCAAGATGGCGCATTGTAATCTTTTAACTTTTCACTTAAATTATCAAAAATCTTCTTGTTCTTGGAGCCTTCTCGAATTTTTATGATATCTCCTGGCTTAACTTCATATGAAGGAACCGTTACTCTCTTGTCGTTAACAATAAAATGTCCATGAGAAACCATTTGCCTACTTCCTCGTCTACTTGGGGCTAGGCCCATTCGATAAATTACATTGTCTAGGCGAGATTCAAGATCTTCAAAGAATTTAATAGCAGTACCCGCACCCTTGATATGTGAAGCTTTTTTAACATAATTTGAAAGTTGGCGTTCAGAAATTCCATAAGAAAAACGAATTTTTTGTTTTTCAAGAAGCTGAGTCCCATATTCAGTAAGAGCTTTTGGACGTTTTGAGCCAATGGAAAATTTTCCAGAAGAAGTCGAAAACTTAGTAGTTTGACATTTGTCATAAACTCCTGGACCCAATCTTCTACAAATTTTAAATTTTGGTTTAGTTATCATTTTTAATTTTGATTGTTATTTCTTAATTATTTAAACTCTTCGTGGCTTTTTTGGTTTTGGACCATTGTGTGGAACTGGAGTAGCATCTTTAATCGAAGTAATTTCAATTCCATAAGCCATAAACGCTCTAATAGCAGGCTCTCTACCTGAACCAACTCCCCTTACTACCACATCCGAATCTTTCACTCCGAGAGCTGAAGCCTTACTACCAATTATTTCTCCAACTTTTGAAGCAGCAAATGGTGTCCCCTTTTTTGCTCCCTTAAAACCAAGAGAACCAGCACTTGACCAAAACAAAGTATTCCCTAGTTTATCAGCAAAAAGGACTTTCGTGTTGTTAAAGGTAGCATCTACATAAACAATCCCAGAAGTAATTTTTTTCTTTGGGGTTTTACTTGAAGTTACTTTTGCTTTCTCTTCTCCTTCTTTTAAAACTTCCTCTTTTTCAGTTGTGATTTTGGTTTTTCCCATTTTAATTATTTTTAAGTTTTACTTTCTTTTCTTTTACCCGAAGCCATTGTTTTTCGAACATTTCCTCTGATTGTCCTAGAATTTGTTTTTGTTCTTTGACCCCTAACAGGTAATCTTTTCATATGTCTTACTCCTCGATACGTTTTGATATCTTTCAGTCTTTTGATATTCCCAGAAATTTCTCTTTTCAAATTTCCTTCTATTTTCATTCCTTCCACTATTGTTCTTATTTTATTTTCTTCCTCTGGAGTCAAATCTTTAGCGTGTTTCCCGTGATCTATCCCAACTTGGTCTAAAATTTTACGGGCAGAAGAAATACCAATGCCATAAACACAGGTCAAACCAATTTCTAATCTTTTTTCATTTGGTACTGTAATTCCAAGAATTCTCATAAATTATTGTTTTTGTTTATGTTTCGGGTTTGAACAAATTACTCGTAAATGTCTTTTACGTTTTACCATTTTACAATTATCACAAATCTTTTTTACTGTTGATTTTATTTTCATTACTTTTTTATATAAAAATCCAAAAACAAGGGAAAACCCTTATTTTTCAATGTTTCAACCTTTTTTTAACTGTGGATACTATTGTACACTATTCTTAAAAAAATTACAACCTTTTAACAATTCTCCCCTTCCCTCCGTATGGATCAAGTACAACCTCAACATGATCCCCAATTAAAACTTTGATTCGATGCATTCTCATTTTTCCGGAAAGATAAGCTAAAATTTCCTTATCAATCGTCTCATTTTTATCGTCTTTTATATTAACTCTAAAGAGAGTGCTTGGTAAGGCTTCTGTAATCTGACCACGAACAGTCAATAATTTTTCATTTTTTATATCACTCATTTAGATTCAATGATTCTAACAAATTTTTACAAAAAGGTCAATAAATTATGTTGATAAACATATCTTAAAAAGATTATTTCGGATAGTTCACGATAATTTTTATGTTTTTACTTTTAGTAGGGAAAGAATTTTCCCAAATGGGTTTTATTACCGAATTGGCAGAATCTATTTCCGAATATTCTGATAATATTTGGTCAAAGTCTTTTTTGCTTTTGCCTAATAAATCTGTCATCAATTTTTCAGTATCAACTCTCCAGACAATTTTTACTGTTCCGGATAAATTGAAGGAGATATCTTTCATATTGTCTGGAGTAATAAGACTTTTATCAAAAGAGGACACAGAAAGATCTTCAATATTTAATACATATACATCAGGATTGGTAGTTGTATCAACGCCAGCAGAGTTATTGGTACTATCACTAGTGGTGCCATTGATGCTATTGTCTTCGGTAAAATTTTCATTGACCACTTCTTTTTCCAATTTATCTTTATTAAAAAGGATACCATTGAAAGTCCCCTTCACGCTTAAAATGAAACTTCCAGCATTTTCCGCAGGAATAATATCTTCCTCGTCGGTACTTAAAAAGGCCGCATCTTTTAAGAGAACAAAATCCGCAGGGGTTTGGTCTTTGGCTTTTTGAAAAAGTTTTATAAAAAGAGCATCTTCTAATTCCTTATAAACATTTGCCTTATCAGCATCACTCACTTGACTAGATTTACCCAAAAGGCCTCCCGTGATGTCTCCTACCGACCTTCCATAAATTTTTGAGTATTTTGATGTTCCCCTGAAACCCGCTATTTTAAAATCAAGTGGACCACTGTTATATTCATTTCCAGCTTTTTCCCCGTAAATATCCACTTCCACTTTTCCAGGAACATTTTTTAGCATACCGGGAACAACCACTTTCGTTTTGGTTTTATAAATTTTTCCGTTGGACCCTTCCAATTTAGTGTTTATCGCAAGAGATTGCGGTAAAGAACTAAAAGCATTGTAAACCAATACGGTTCCGGTAGCCGAAATTTCCCAATCTTTCTCTTCTCCACCCACAACTGTTTTTTGTTCGTCACCTGAGAGAACTACTAAATCATAAGTGAGACCTTGTGCTGTATCAGAATTTTTTACGGCCGTGAGAGTTTTATCTAAAGTAAAATTTTTTATTTTAGGATTGATTGTTATTGTAGCATTAGAAAACAAAAAAGATAGTGCAAAAAAAAGAGAAATAACGGAAACCAAAGCAATAAACCAAAGTGTATTGTGAGAAACACTTTTTTTTTCTTCCACCTCAAAATGACCATTATTATTAATTGGTGAAATTTTTGTGGTTTTAATTTTTACGATATCTTGAAGTATGTTTTTGGACATTCTGTTAAGAATTTAAAATTAGTAAAGAAAGCGATTAATATAGATCACTTCAATCGTTAAGAATGAATCACGTGTCGTATTTTCTTTGAAAGAAACTATTTCATTTAGAATTTGATTCCCTAGAAAAACAATTTTAAATTTTGATTCTGTTAAAGTATATTGATTAAACTGTTCAGATTTAATCGTCTCAGTAAAAAAAGTCGCCAAATCTTGATCCACTGTTAGAAAAATGGTCGAGGGAATAGAAATATCATTTGATAAATTAACTAAAGCTTCTTGAAATTTATTTAGCCATTCACTTTTTAACTTATTTATTACTGGTTCAATCTTTTTTAATGCCTGATCCGAAACATGCCCATCCTTGTAAAGAGAAATATAAGATACGGCCTCTTCGAGAGTACAATCAAGCACTCCTGCTACTCCTCGAATCAAAAAATTACGACCAAGAGAAAAAGAAATTGAAGAGCGCAATATTTCTTTTTTTATCATAGAAATATCTGTTATTTCTCCGCCAACATCCATTAAAAGAAAATCTTCTTGATGAATAAACAAGTCTCGCCCGACAACAAAAGACGCCATAGCAAAAGAAGAAAATTTTATGTTTTGTGAGTAAAAATGTTTACCAATGGTATCTTTCATCTTTTCCAAAACTTGTTCTTCACTCATTGAAACAAAAATAATCATTTCTAGTTCATTGGCTTTTTGATTTAATGGTTTAGAGGCAACATAACCATTTAACATTATTTGCATATTTTTTAATTCAATTGGAATAATCTTATTTTTTGTATGCATATATTTATCTTTACATTCTTCTTCGAAGAGTTTAATCTCCTTTTCAATAAGACTGTCTGCTAGTTTTGAATTAAAAATAAATGGAGTATTTTTCTTTAAGGATATAGTCCTCGTCTGAGACGCATACCAAGGAGAAGACAAGACACAAAAAACTCTTTTAGGTACACCCAAGCCCAACAAACAAATCTTATTTGCTACGATTTCAAGTGATTTTAAGGTAAGAGTTAAAAATCTATCAAAATCTATCTCCTTTTCTGTTATTATCGGTTCTCGAATAGAATAAATTATTTTTGGAACACCAGACTTTTGCACAAAAAAAAGGGCTCCACCCACAGACGAAGAACCAATATCAAAAACCAATGCCAGCTCTTTTTCTTCTTTTGTTCCTCCAAAAATCTTCATTATCTAAATTATAGCACAAAATTTATTCAAGTATTGCCTTTATTCGTCTGATTCCCTGCGCTACTGCTTCCTCTTTTTGGATTTTAAAATGTCCAAGTTCTCCAGTATTTGAAACATGAGGCCCACCACAAAATTCCGCACTAACAGTGCGTCCTGAGCCTATCGAAAGATCATCTCCTATAAAATATACCGAGACCATTTCGGGATATTTTGCACCAAATTCCATTTCTGCGCCTATTTTTTCAGCTTCAATTAAGGGCATCTCTTTTCGAATAACCTTTAAATTTTCTTTAATTTTTTCATTCACCCAGTCCTCAACTTTTTTCTTTTCCTCATCGGTAAGCTTGTGGTCGCAAACAAAATCCATTCGTAAACGCTCTTCGTTTATGTTACTTCCACGTTGTTTTACGTTTTTACCAACAATCGCTTGAAGGGCGGCCAATAATAAATGATGCGCGGTGTGCAGTTTAATAGTTTTTGGGTCATTGTTCGCAAGTCCACCCTTAAACATTCCCGCCGAAGCTGTTTGGGAAAGTTTTTGATGCTCTTCTTTTAGTAATTCGAAGGTATGAACATCAACATTCATTCCTTTTTCTTTTGCTAGCTCTATTGTTAGTTCTATTGGGAAACCGTGAGTTTGAAATAAATCAAATGCGTCTTCTCCAAGAACCAACATCATTGGTTCACCTTTCTCATCATTCTTATCAAAAAAATGTCTTTCAGTTAGTTTCTCAAATTCTTTTAATCCTTCTTTTAATGTCTTTCTAAATTTTGATTCCTCCTCTTCTGTCTCTTTTTTAATTATTTCTTTATTTTTTTCTAATTCAGGATAAGTATCTTTATATTTTTCAATAATTATTTCGGCTAAAATAAAAAGTGAACCTGACTTTAATTGAATCAAATCAGAATATCGAACTGCGCGACGAAGAATCCTTCGTAAGATGTATCCACGGCCAGTATTGGAAGGAAGCACTCCATCGGCAATAATAAATACTGCAGTACGGACATGGTCTGCTACAATTCTAATTTGTTTTCTGGTATCAACGAAACATTGTTTTCCATCCTTTAAATATTCTTCATCTGATTTATCTCCATATTCTAACCCTGATAATTTTTCTATTTTTTTGATAATTGGTAAAAATAAGTCTGTCTCATAAATACTTTTTTTACCTTGCACTACCATCGTAATACGTTCTAGCCCTGCTCCAGTATCTATATTTTTTTGAGGAAGTTCATTGGCAATTTCACCATTTACCAGTTTATAGGTCATAAAAACATCGTTCCAGATTTCCACTACTTTTTGTTCTTCTTCTGCTTGGTCAAATTCTTTTTGGGTCATATCGCCCAATTTTAGAGTGGTATCATAAAACATTTCGGTAGAAGGTCCTGCCGGAGAATTGAGCCCCGCACTCCACCAATTTGATTTTGAACTTTTATAATAAATACGATGCTCTGGAATTCCAAGCGATTTCCAAACTTCTACGGACTCATTGTCACGTTCTATCTTTTCGTTTCCAGCAAAAACGGTCACATATAAATGTGATACATCTAAGCCTAACCCTTCTTCTTTGGAAGTAAGAAACTCATAGCTCCAAGTAATAGCCTCTTTCTTAAAATAATCACCGAGAGACCAATTACCCATCATTTCAAAAAATGTATTGTGAGTATTATCTCCTACTTCACTTAAGTCTATTGTTCTTAAACATTTTTGAAAATTTACCAAACGCACTCCCATGGGATGTGGCTTTCCTAAAAGATATGGAATAAAAGGTTGCATTCCAGCGGTATTAAAAAGAGTAGCGTCCATCGCTCCAGCTAGAGTAGTGGTCACCAACGAAGCAGAAGGAACAAAGGCGTGTTTCCTTTTTTCAAAAAATTTTAAAAATCTTGACCTAACTTCATTTGAATCCATCTTAATATTAAGAGAGTATTTAATTAATAAAACTTATTTAAGTATTGTTTAGTCGACTGGAATATCTTTTTCAGAAATTTTTAAAAGAGGTTTTTCTAAAATATTCACAAAAACTAAAATCAAAAGTACTAAAATGGTAGAAATAATAGCGAGATTGAAAAGTCCAAACCCTGCCGCCATACCAAGTCCAGCCGTCACCCATAACCCACTTGCAGTGGTTAACCCTTTCAAACGAGAACCACTTAACATTATAGTACCAGCACCTAGAAATCCTATTCCGACTACAATCTGCGATGCCATACGCATCGGATCAAAAACCCCGACATTCGCATATTTCTGCATCATCATCTCAGAAATAATTATAAAAAGAGCCGAACCCATCGAAACCAAAGCATGGGTCTTTATTCCAGCCTCTTTGTGCACCAAAAAACGTTCCGCTCCTATAAGCATTCCCAAAATAATTGCTAATCCTAATCTTAAAACTATTTCGCTGTTTTGTATAATAAGTTGTTGCATAATATGGATATTATACAACAATCCCTCCACCAAGACAAACACCTTTATCGTAAACAACAAGTGATTGTCCTGAAGCGACCAAAACTTGCTTGTTCAATATTATTTTGGCTTTTGTTTTTCCAGTAATTGTTATTTTGCAAAATAACAATTCCCCATGATACCGAATCTGACAAGTATATTTTTTATTTGACTCAGGAATCTCAGAAATCCAGTTGGTATTATTTAAAAGCAAAACAGTGCTTTCTGGATTAGAATGAAAATTTAAAAGATTTTTATTCTGCGATACATATAAAATATTTTTCTTAATATCTTTACCGATTACATAATAAGCACCATCATCTCTATTTTTTTTGGTAATCGTAAAACCATGCCGTTCTCCTAAAGTATAAAAAACTACACCATTGTGATATCCGACTTCATTTTTATTTTCGTCAAAAACTTTTCCTCTTTTTTCTTTTATATAATGTTTCAAAAATTCTTTTAAATCCACCGCTCCCAAAAAGCATATCCCTTGACTATCTTTTTTTTCTGCTACCGGTAAATTAAACTTCTTTGCTAATTTTCTAACCTCTGTTTTTTTAAAATTTCCTACTGGAAAAAGTATTTTGGAAAGCTGTTCTTGTTTTAATGTCCAAAGAAAATAACTTTGATCTTTGGCTGGATCAATACCTTTTTGTAAAAAATTCAAAACAGTGCTTTCTGCTTCATACGCAAGTTTACATTCGTTAACCGCATTCAGGTTCGAGTGCGAGAAGCGAGAAAGCACTTGTTTTGAATTTTGAGCATAGTGCCCCGTCGCCACATAATCCGCCCCCATAGAAAGTGCCTTTTTTAGAAAAGCACCAAACTTTACGTGTTTGTTGCACATTACATCAGGATTTGGAGTTCGTCCCGCCTTATATTCGGAAATCATATAATCCGCCACTTCTTTTTTATAAACTTCCTCAAAATCAAACGTCAAAAATGGTATATCCAAATGGGCACAAACTCGCATTGCATCCATTCGTTCTTCTTCTTCGTTGCATTCTAAAAAATCTGGATGCCAAGTACGAATAAAAACCCCAACCACGTTGTATCCTTGTTTTTTAAGTAAAGCAGCCGAAACAGAAGAATCCACTCCGCCAGACATCCCGACAAATACATTTTTCTTTTTCATAAAAATAGCTTACAAGCTCATCAATTTTTTGTAAAGCTCATATGTAGCTCTCGCATCAGAAAGAGCACTATGAGGATTTTCATTCTTTATCTCAAAATATTTACACATTTCTCGCAAAGAAAAATGAACAAAATCTTCATTTTCGTGAAACTTTGCCCAGGCAAGAGAAATCGTATCCAATCTGTGATAATGCATGGTATTTTTCAAATTATTTTTTATAAAATTATATTCCAAAAATCCTGAATCAAAGGCCACGTTTTGTCCAACCATAATGCAATCTTTCAATTTTTTGGAAAGAACTTTTAAAGCGTCTTCTATCCAAACACCATTTTTCCAGTCTTTTTCATTGTAATGATTTATTTTTAACGCAGTTTTATTCGCATTCTCAATATTTTTTGGTTTTATTTTTATTTCAAATTCTTCTATAACTTTCAACTTATGATCAGTAATGACACAACCAATTTCAATAATCTCATGTTCAATGACACTCAGTCCTGTTGTTTCTATGTCGATAAAAGCTAAATTATGTTTTCTCATTTTTTTATACAAATTCTGCTTGATAACATTCTTTACAATATACTATTTCTTTTCTTTCGTCATTTATTGCTGTTTCAAATTCATTTGAACATGGTTTATCTTCATGAAAATGTGAGACGGTATTTTTATATTCTTTATTGCTCGATTCTATTCCACTACACATACATTTTCTGTGATAGAGTTTTGGTAGATTAATTATTTTTAATCTTTGATAATAACGACAGTTAAAACATAAACGAGGTAAAGCAAGCCCCATAGAACGATAAAATTCTAATTCATACGGTAAAATACGAAAAGCCGTAGTACACTGTTCATTGCATTCTCCCTTGTGTTCACATTCAATAGCCTCGTCTAAAATTGAATCTTTTACTTCATTGATAGAATCAGGTAATTTTTCAGAACTTAAAGTTATTTTATAATCTTTTTTTAAGGGTTCTCTCCATGAATATCCTTCTTCTAACACTTGTTCTTTTGTTTTAGGATGAAATTGATTACCCCAACTTTCATTATAAACCCACAAAGGATGGTCTGAGGGAAGAAATTCACCATATTTATAAATCCTTTCTTTTTTATCTACATAAGGTATTTTATCCATATGCTCTTTAATTTTTGAAATCAATCTTTCATATTCTTCTTTGGTGTATTGTTTGTTTAAAATACAATATTTTTTATTTTTCAACATTGTGCAACCAAAACAGTTAGAACAATTATAAATTCTATTTGAATACTGGACATCTCGACAATTCACCGTTCCATGAGAAAACATCACTCTTTGGGATTCTAAACAAGAGGCAGTTTCATAAAACAATTCTGAAGTTTCTCCTCCGGTCGTTGTATCATAACTATCCTTAAGTAAAAGTCCGCAAGTAAAAATATTTTTACAATTCTCCACTCCATGACGAGTAGCAAAACAATTCTGACAATTTTTGGTATTTTTAATATCATCTCCAGTTACGTTATTTGAATTTATTACAAGAGCAAAACGTCTTGGAGTTTTGTAATATAGTTTCCAAAATTTTTCTTTTGCTTCCAAAATGGTTTTATGAGATCTCAAATCCCATTTTTTAATTTCTTTTTTATAATCTTCCTTTGTATATTGCTTATTAAAAATACAGAATTTTTTATTTCTCAAATTCACACATCCAAAACAATCAGAGCATCCAACGCAATTAAAAAGTAAAGCCGAATCTAAACATTCATCAGAAAAATACACAAATTTCGTATTATAAACACCATTTGAATTTATTGTTTCATAAGAACTGGCTCCGTTAAAAACAATATCGCAATCTAATAAATCATGAGAAAATGCTACAGTCTCACAATAATGACTATTTATGCTTTGGAAACCACCAAAGGTAAGTATGCAATCTTTGCAACGTAGTGTTGTATCACAATAATCACAATTATCACAATTTCTATTGTCAGTAGCTGGATATGGGGCTTTTTTTTGTAATTCAATAAATTGTGCAAGAAATGGTTTAGTAAAATCCAATTTTAACCCATAATGAAAGGGGTCCCAGCCGTCTCCCCACCAACATTTATTGCAGTAAACAATAAAATTATCTTCTGGATTTAAAGTGCTTATAATATTCTTTTTACATAAAGCACAAACATCTTTAAAAAGACATCTATCTCTTATGGAGTTTAGACGTCTTACTAACCTACACTCTGGACACCAAGTAGGAGGAGGGACTTGTATTTTTTCGTAAAAATTAAAATCTTCTTGTTCTATTACAAAATCTTTTTTACAGTTTTGACATATTTTGTTTTCACTTTTATTTTCCATATCTCCTTTTTGAGAGCTGAACTCCCAAATTAAATATTTTTATGCCACCAAACTTTTACTCGAAAACTAATTGTTTTCCAAACAATCTGGCTAAGATATTTAAAATATTCTAATTTTGTTTTTATTTTTTTCATTATTTTAAAGATACTTTAACTTATTTTTTTTATGTTCTTCAAATGTTCGAGCGTAATGAATTAATCCATTTTTATCATGTAAATAATAAAGATAATTAGAAACAACTGGGTGAATCGCTGCTTTTATCGCTTCAAGACCGGGATTGCAAATCGGCTCAATTGGTAAACCTTTCTTTTTGTAAGTTTCCATCGCAGAATCAACTTGAAGAGGCATACCCTTAGCTAACCTGTTCCAAAGAATTCCAGAAATATATCCTCTATCTGCATCTCCTTTCGCTTCCCTTTCAATTAAAGACGCCATCACAATGATATTGTTTTCTCCCTTGCCAGATGAAATTATTTGAGCTTCTACTGTTTTAATTTTTCTTTCAAAATTTTGACTCATGTATTGAAGCACATCTTCCTCGTTGTCAGAAGAAAAGAAAAAATAAGTATCTGGAAAGAGATACCCTTCTTTTGCTTTCAGTAAAAATTTTTCTTTACTAAAATTCTTTAACTTTAAAGAAGCTACTTCTGCTATTTGCGATTTATCAAAACCTTCTGGAATAGTAATCTTAGCCGAAGCAAGACGTCGATCTTTTTCCGCAATTCGCCTTGCTACTTCAAAAACAGGTAATTTATTTTCAAACAAATAATCTCCCAACGCAATGTGTTTTTCTCCCCCATCCATAATTACAAAAGATTCAAAAGCCACTCGAGAACGAATTATTTTTTTCTCTTTTAAATCAAGAGAGAGTGCTCTTAAACTCTCTCCCTTTTCTATACTAATCACGGTTCCTTTTGGAAAATTATAAGGAGCACTAAAAAAGAAATAATACACCAAAATTATAAATAAAATTGGAACAATCAAATAAGAAAAAATTTTCTTGGGCAAAAAACTTTTTTCAGGAAAATCACTAAAACCAGTATTTTGAATATCTTGTGGGGATAAATTTTCCATAAATTACATAGGCAAATTCGGGGGTGGAGAAGCTTCTTTTGATTCGATACGTTCTAAGGTTGGTACTTTCAAAATCTGACCTGGGAAATGCCATATAGTAGCTAATTCTTCGGTATTTAAAACAAAGGTTTCTGGGTGGAAATAGGGTTTAAACCAAATAGAAAAAGGCCAAACAATTGTATGTTTATTAAATAAATGATGTCGCAAAGGAAGATGAAAAAATTCTCTTTCACGGTAAGCATGGAGATGTCTTCTTTTGAAAAGGTTTACGGTTTTGGGAGAGGCCATAAAGATTCCGCTGTATTGGTCTGTCTGAGTTGAGTTTATACGATCGAAACCATTAGAAAGTGGACTTTCATATTGACGAAAAATCAGACGGATATTTCTGGAATTATTATTTCTGGTACCAAAAGGAAAAATTTCTTTTTTAGCAACGTAGGCAATTCTCACTCCAGTATCAAAACCAAGTTTTGCGATTTTCATCGTAGCATCTTTAATTAAAGAATCTAAAAATGCAGGGGCACGAATTTCTTTTGAAATTGTTTTATCTACTCTTTCGCGAGTGTTTGTAAATTCTGCTAATCTCTCTCTGATATCTAACTCTGCTTTTTCTACCCAATCAATATGACCAAATAAGGTGCCCTTTTTATGATATTTTTTCTTAGATGGAGTAACCACAATTTGGGTCCACATTTGTTCTCCTTTTCCGATAGAACCAAAAAGTTCAATAATCGACGAAATCGGATCAACTTTATATTCTTCTTTTGGATCTTTTTCTAATCCAAAAGCAGTATAAGTTTTAATTGGGAAGGCTTCCGGTTTTAATAATTTAAATTCACAACCCCAAAGATTCCAGCCACTTTCCTCTGATATTTCTGGAACTGCAAGAGTATAATCCTCCACCACTTTCACTTGCGATTGAGGATATTGGGCATATATTTGGTTTTCAATCAAATCTTTAATACGGGTCGGAGTGCGAACATAAAAATGCACTTGCCCCTCAATTGAAACAATTTCTAAAGAATGCCAAAACCAAACGGCTCCCTGCCAATATTCTTCCAAACCACCTTTATAACTAAAATGATATAATGCATTAGAAAAAAATAATTCCATCCCTTTTGGGGAACGCAAAACTTCTCTCGGAGGAATAACTTCGAGCAAAACCCAATCAATCCCAGAAATAAAATCTTGTTGCACATAATGCACCCACACCTTCCAAGCAATAAAACCTAAAAGGAAGGTCCCTACTAAAGGTAAGACCCAGAGAACCACATCAAATAAATAAGTAAATAAGGTCGGTAAAATATTATCCATCCCCTATATTTTAATATAAAAAGAAAGTAAAGTAAAACAAAAGCATTCGCTCAGCACATGGGAAGATGTTTTAATAAATATTTAGACAAAATTAAAGGGCCCTGCACTTTTTACAGTGTTTCTAGGGCCCTCTTGTTAATATAAAATGAAAATTTACTCGGTCTCTGTCTTCTTTTTCCATAACCCCCATATTGTAGTAATTCTGAAAAGAATAAGGGACACTATGAGCACAAAAATAATGATTACCAGGGTCTGATTTTGCTCGTAGAATTGAAGCCATCCATAAGAACTGTCATCAACAATTTGATTAGCTGAAATCCTTGAATATTCCATATTAACCTGGTATGTGAAGTATTTATGTAATCCGAACACAAATACCTCCAAGATAATCCAAATGATTGTTTCGATGATTTTACTGGCGTTACTTCTTGGTGTTTTCATTGGTTACCGGTTTTAACGTTTGTGTTAAATTCATGTTTTTCATTGCAAATAAATCCATAAAAGATTGACCGGACCCCATAGACATAGTAGTCGGAAGTAATAGCTTTCCGTTCTTAAGCCCTTCCGCTACGGAGTTGATAAGATTTATATTAGCATCCAACATTTTTTGCTGCGTAATCGATGCAGAAGCAGCAGCAAATTTTTGAGCAGCCAACACATCATTATCTGCGGCATCTTTCCGTTTTTCGGCTACGAATTGTGTATTGATAGCTTTCTGTATTTCTTCATCAAGATAATGGAAGTCGCTGGAACATCCCAGGTTTGTAATGGTAATACCATACTCTGCAAAATACCGTATTGTGCGATTAGATATACTGTCAAAGACAACGGCTCTTTGTTTTTGGCATTCAGTTAATTCCCTTTTGCCAAATGCAGAAGTTGCCAATCCGGCAGCATATTGCCTCACATTATCATCCATGATCTGTGAAAGGGTTTTCCCGGCGAAAAAGTACAAGAAAGTTGCCGCATTTTCATCAAGGATTGTGGCAGAACAAACCATTCCGAAAGAGAAGGCAATCGAGTTTTTAGATTCAACCACAAACTCCTGGTTCTTGGAACTTGTTCCTTTATCCAAACTCCCTGTCCATTCACGGGCAACGGGTGTCCTATCAACCCTGATCAGCTTAACCGTAGGAATCCATTCGTAGGATCCTGCTCCGCGCCCTGTTTCATGTCTAATGGTTGGGATATGAACTCTTTTTTCAACTACCTTTTTTGATTGCAGATACGCCAGAGAATTTAACTGCTTTTGATTTTCCTGGGTTCCCTGTTCAAGAGGAACTAGGAAGGCAGATTCATTGGGCTTGATCTCTTCAAACAAATCAACATGATACGGTCCGCAAGCAGTAAAAGAGAATATACTTGCGATAAGAGCAAGAAATAATAAATGACGTTTTTTCATTTTGGTTTTTTATTTAAATTATTTTTTTATTTAATTTTTTTATTCAGTTTCGTCTCTGAAAATACTGATTGGCTACAGTAACGGTTGAGTCTAATTAAATCCCTTAATAAGAACAACTCCCAAAAAACTTAGCGAAATAAAGCTTTCTAAAAGTTGCTCTTGTTAAATAAATAATTATTTGTCAAAGTTCATTTTTTGCTAATATAGCATACTTGAGTTTAAAAGTCAATATCTATGATTATGAAACAAAATTAGGTTGTTGTAAATAAAAAAGGCTGTCTTTTCAAACAGCCCCCCTTCAAGATTATGAAGTTCTTCTCATTCAACCAAAAGCGAATCAAGCTTTAATTCTGAGATTTGTGTGGTATCTCCAGGGTTTTTGGAAATATCTGGGTCAAGCAGAACTGTAACCGTATCTTTCTTCTTCCCGTCGGATAGAACGAACCGACCGTAGCAACGGAAACCCTTCCCATTTACAAAATAATGGGAATATTTCTTTTGTGTTGCGGATAGCTGAGAAGTGTCAGCATACCCGAGAAAAGTACCAACGCTCTTTTTTTCACTTGTGCTCGCCACGCAGGAAACAAGGAACAAACAAATCATGACTGGGAAAAATAATTTTTTCATAATAAAAAATTTTGGTTAAAAAATTTGTTTTGAAGATTCTTGTTTGAAATGCAACTCATATAAAATATGAATATATGAGAAATAGATTTACGCATTTGGATTTTAGAGCTCGAGATAGAATCGAAGCCCTGTGGAGAAAAGGACACACCAAAAAAG
>TBL_comb47_HYPODRAFT_10001202_pt1 | contig 33765 bp, 21 predicted proteins | sample TroBogypolimnion_40_FD_10682 | JGI IMG/M metagenome (IMG submission 10682)
GCAACGGCGGCAGCGTGGATCAATGTGAACTCCTTGCCTACCGGTCAGTATGAGGTAGACGGGATTTGGGCGGATATCGGCCCCGGGGCGATGAACGGAATCTGCGTGAATCTCAACCCGAATGGAACTATTCAATTCTATGTGTGTGATGCAAACGCATGTACTTCTCTGGCCAGTTCAACCGCAGTGTCGCTCGGCCAATGGCATCATATCGCCTGCACCTATAATAACACGACCATGAATATTTATATCGACGGCGTACTGAACGCGAGCGCCGCTTGTACTCGTACTATCACTGGCAATGCCCGTACTAAGCTGATCGGGAAAGCGGGTTGGGGTCCATACTACCTGGATGGGTACGTTGACGATGTGCGGGTGTATGGTCGGGCTCTGAATGAAAGTGAAGTGAAAGCTCTGATTACTCCAACTCCATAAAGCGCCAATTATCAGGGAGCATCAAGCGACCGCAGTGCGGTTGAAGTACCGATACCCCGTTGCTCTGCGGCGGGGTAGTTTATTTTAAAAAGAGAACAGAATAAAAAGTTTAAGAAAGTCAACTTTTAAGCCCTAACTATTACGAAAATGAAACTGTCAACCTGGGATTATGAGAAAGGTATCAGTGATGATTAAAAAGACCATTCTAATGGGAACGCTGCTGGCGGCAGCAGGCGTATTATGCGCCGACGTTAAATTGCCGGCGATCTTTAACAGCGACATGGTAATTCAAAGAGAAACTGCGGCTCCAGTCTGGGGCTGGGCCGATCCGGAAGAAAAAGTGGTTGTTACAGGATCATGGGGCGAAAAAGCCGACACTCTGGCCGGCAAGGACGGCAAGTGGCGGGTGAAGCTTAATACGCCCAAAGCGGGCGGCCCTTTCGTCATCATCATTCAGGGTAAGAATAAAATTGAATTAAAGAATGTGCTGTCCGGCGACGTCTGGATTTGTTCCGGGCAGTCGAATATGCAAATGCCGATGACGCTGTTGAGAGATACGGCATTTTACGCCAAGGAAATAGCCAACGCCAATTATCCGGAAATTCGCATTTACCAACTCAAAAGGACTCCCGCGCAAACGCCCCTGGATGATACCGTCGGCAAATGGGAACCGTGTGATTCGTCCACGGTCAACAAGTTTTCTGCCGCCGGTTATTTCTTCGGACGCAAACTCTACCAGGAACTGAAGATTCCGATCGGCTTGATTAATACATCCTGGAGCAGCACCTGCATCGAAGCCTGGACCCCGTTGGATAAACAGCTCGCTGATCCAATCGTCAAAAATACGAAAGATCGCTTGGACAAGAGTGCGGAGACCTACAATCCGGAAGCCGCCCAAAAGAAGTTTGAAGAAGCAAAAGCGGTCTGGCAGAAAAAAGTTGAAGAATGGAAAGCCGCCGGCAGCAAAGGTCCGTCGCCTCGCGGACCTGCTCCCCCGCAACATCCTCAACAGACCCAGGACTATCCCGGCAATCTCTACAATGGCATGATCGCTCCGCTTGCTCTGTTTGCCGTTAAAGGCGCAATTTGGTATCAGGGCGAATCCAACGCACCCCGGGCGGATAATTATCGAACGCAGTTGGAACTGATGATTACCTGCTGGCGCGATGCCTGGGGCCAGGCGGATCTGCCATTTTATTTTGTCCAGTTGCCGAACTATATGAAAGCCTGGTCTGCTCCGGTGGAAGACGGCGGATGGCCGATTTTGCGTGAGGCTTTCATGAAGACGGCTATGGAAATGCCGAATACCGGGATGGCAATCACCATTGATATCGGCGAAGAAAACAATATTCACCCCATTAACAAACAGGACGTCGGCGACCGTCTGGCTCGCGTTGCCCTGTATAAGACTTACGGCAAAAAAGATACAGTCTGGACCGGCCCGATTGCCCAATACTGCAAATTTGACGGCGGAAAAGCAATTGTCAGTTTTGAAAACGGCGGCGCGCCGCTGGCTGTCAAAGGCGAAAAACTGCAAGGTTTCGCGCTGGTTGACGAAGACGGCCTGGTGGTCAGAGCCGATGCAAAAATTACAGCGGAGAACATTGTTGAAGTGACTGCTCCGGCAATCAAGAAAGCGGTGGCGGTTTATTACGCCTGGGCCAACAACCCCACTGGCGTGAACCTGATCAACAATGCCGGCTTGCCGGCTTCGCCGTTCCGCTTCGGTACGATACCGAAAATAAATTTTAAGGAAAAAAAGACTGCCAATTAGGAAGTTTAAAAAAACTTGCACTAGATTGAGAAGTTGTAACTTTTTGTCAGTCAAATGAGAAAAAACAGCGCCGGCGGCGCGGGAGGTTGCTAAAAAAGCAAATAAACGTATTGTATACTTAGGGATGGGAATTTAGTCCGTTGGGATTCCATTCCGGCAGTTCGAAAAAAAATCAATTTTTTCGCAGTTTCAGCCCAACGACAGTAAAATCAAAAAACAGGAAAACTTCAGATATGGAGAACAGGCTTGGAATAGGCGTAATTGGTCTGATGATGGGAAGCAATATGCTCCACGTGAATCGTCATCTGGGACAGTTCCGCTCCGAGGTTAGAGGCATTTGTGATGTTCGCAAGGACCGGTTGGACCAATACGGCCCGGAATTTTCCGTGCCGTACGCGACAACCGACTGGCGCGAACTGATAAAAAGAGACGACATCGACATTATCGGGATCTTTTCGCCCGATCATCTCCACATGGACATGATCAGGCTGGCGCTTGAAAACGGGAAGCATGTTATCTGCACCAAACCCCTGGTTGTCAGCCTTGACGAAGCAAAGGAGACAGTCCAGTTGGTTCGCAAATACAACCGGAAATTTCTCGTCGGCCAGACCAGGCGTTTCGTGACGCACCATCAGGAGGTCAAGAAGTTCTACGACAGCGGGAAAATCGGAATTGCCATGATGGCTGAGGCGAGCTATGTCCATGGTGATATGTGGAAGGTATTTGACCGCGGGGCCTGGCGCTATGAGCATCCGCAGGATATTATTTACGGCGGGGCCTGTCACCCGATTGATCATTTACGCTGGTATTTTGGCGATGTTGACGAAGTTCACGCCTACGGCTGCGCCAGTCCTGTGGATCTGCGTTATCCGCAGAATAAAGAAATGAATTTTATCATCAATATGAAATTTAAAAATGGAGTGCTTGCGAGAGTGATGACCGCCTGCGGGATCCACGAACAGCCGGGCGGCTCGATTAGTGACATCATGCCCATGGAAGGCGTCAGTATTTTCGGCACACAGGGGACCATCGTGAATTATCACGCCGCATATCGTGAAGGCGGGCGGCGCGATGCGCCGCGCCAGGAGGTTCACTTTGCCAAAGACGATGTTGCGGAGGATTTTGACGGCAAGGCTTATTCCGGACATCTCATGTCGGTGCTTAAGTATGTGCAGGAGATGGAAGCGGCCATATTCGATAACAAGCCGATTACGGTGAATGAAATCGAGGGTGCGAAGTGTATCGCCACTTGCGCCGCCTGCTGGGAGTCAATTAAAAATAAACAGAGCGCAAAGGTGTTCAACGAATTTTGACATGGATCAAGCATATTTCGGGAACGTTGCTGCTGAGAATATAATGGCTTTACACGAAGAGCCGGCAAATAAAACGCATGGTCCGGCGAGAATTATGAGGATGTTTTAATATGACGAATATACGAAAAAGATTTGAGCGCGCCTTGGCGGGAGAAAAGTTTGAACGCCCTGTCTATGCGGTTTATGACTGGTTTGTGAAAAACCGGCCAGCGGTGGACTGGAGCGCGCTCTTCAGGCTTGGGCTTGGTCAGATTAATCATGCCAATCTGGTCAGACATGAGCACCCGAACTTCGAATTGGTCAAAACGGAGTCAGAGCAGGCTGGACAAGTTCGCCGCGATGTCCGGTTAATTACTGACAAAGGAGAGTTGCACGAGTGGTATCTGGGAGAATGGAAGCAGGAACATTTCATCAAAACCGCTGAAGATTACCGGATTATGATGCGAGCCCTTGAAGGAGTCAGGATAATTGCCGATGACAAACCATTTATGGAATCCGAGTCAATGCTTGGAGATCAGGGAATCACTATCGGACAAATACAGGGGCTTGGTTCGGGGCGCACTCCGTTAATGGTGCTGCAAATAGACTGGGTAGGGCTGGAACAGTTTTCCGGCGATCTGGCCTATGCGCAACCTGAGATGTTTGAATTACTCGAAATCATGAATGAAATCAAGCTCGAAGAAATCCGCCAGGCAGTCAAAACACCTGCAACGCAAATAAAGTTGTGGGAAAACTTGTCTATTGAGACGCTTGGTCCGCCTAATTACAGGCGGCATCTGGTTCCGCTGTACAAACAAATCATCGAGATCATGAGCAGTGCCGGGAAGCGGTTACAGGTGCATTATGACGGACAATCAAAAATAATTTCACAAGATATTGCCGCTTTGGATTTTGACGGGATTGATTCTTTCACCGAGCCGCCGGAAGGCGATATGTCAACGCGCGAAGCACGAGCTGCCTGGCCTGATAAATTTATCTGGCAGAACATCAATTTGAACTGGTATGAAATGTCATCGGAAAAGTTGAAATACAATCTGCTTAGAGTTATCAATGAAGCAAAACATAAACGGCATTGCCTGATGATTAGTGAGGAAGTGCCGCAAAACTGGGAAAAAACAGTTGCTTTCGTTCTGGAGGTGCTTGACGGAATATAATATTAATCTTCATTAAAAGTTATATGAAAAATTGTTAAACATGGAAATTATCTCCACAAAAAATGGTGAAATGATATAAAGAATTCAAATATGGATAAAAAAGGCTGAACTGATATGAGTATGAAACATTATTATGAGAAACGTGAACGGTTGCTAAATGCAATCGAATTCAAGCAGACGGATCGTTTGCCGGTGCAGGGATGGAATGGAACCATCGCCGCCATTGAACGCATAACCGGGCGCAACGACTATGCAACACATGCGAAAGAAGTTTTCACCCAGGCGATGAATTTATGGGACGTGGATGTGATTTTTCAGTTTGTTCTGCCGGACCGGCAGGACAGGCAATGCGGTCCTGGCGCTGAAATTAATACAGGTGACGGATTGAAAAGTGTGGTCCATGGTTTGCTTGGAGAATGGAGTAAGGAACACGGGGCATGGACATCTCCGGAGGATGTGCGGGATTTCTGCGAATCGGTGCCGGCAGCGGCGAAGGCCGGGCAGTTCGTAAATTCCGATGTCACCTGTCAGCGCTGGTTGGAATTGGATGCATGGGGCGAATTTTTAAAACCCATCGTATGGCTGCCCGGCCACTTGTGTGGTACTGCGGCCTGGATGTGGTACGGGGTTTTCGGCTATGAAAATTATTTGATGGCGAATGCCTTATATCCCGAAGCAATGGAACATCTGTTCGCTTTTCTTGGAGAGGAAGGACGGTTGCACAATATCGCGATTGCCCGTGCGATCCGTGAACACAATCTTATTCCGCTAGTGTATTCAGGCGAAGACATCTGCGGCAATGATGGTCCGATGGTGTCGCCTCAACTTCTCCGCGACACCTATTTTCCGCATCTCAAGCGTGCCGTTGAACCGCTGATTGATGCCGGGGTTCACTGGCTCTGGCACAGTGACGGCAATATTCTCCCGATCCTGCCGGAACTGCTGGACTGCGGCATTGACGGATTCCAGGGTTTTGAGGAAGACAAAGAGATGGATATGATGAAATTGGCGGAGATTCGCTGTAGGAATGGTAAATTGCCGTTTCTCTGCGGCAGCATAAACGTCACTACCACGTTCTATACCACTCCCGAAATTATACGGGCAGATATTCAACGCATGGTGAATCTGGCGCGGACGCGGGGCGGTGGAGTGATCCTTTCGTCCAGCAGCACCATTATGGAGAACGCGCCGGTGGAAAACGTACTGGCTTTCTATGAAGCGGCCGTCAAGCAATGAAAAAGAAATGGAGAATACCAAGATGAATGAACATTTTTTCACGGAAGCCTATGCTCGCATGTCGGCTGACGATATGGAAGCCTACCACCGGGCGGTGTTCACTAATATGGATGGGGAATACGCCAGGAACAAGCGCGAGGAATACTATCGCGGTCTGCTCCGGCACATGGGAACAAACGTTTCCATAGGCATCGGGGTAAGAATCGTCAATCCGCAGTTCATCTCGCTGGGTGACAACGTTCAAATCCATGACCGTTGCACGCTGATTGCCAATTCCGACAAGGGTATTACGCTGGACGACGGGGCGCGTCTGAAGCATGGGGTGTATCTGGACACGGAAGTCGCGGCAACGGGTTATATCCGAATAGGCAAGCGCGTCTATATCGGAACCGGATGCTGCCTTCACGGACACGAAGGGCTGGAAATCGGGGATAACTCCCTCCTGGCGCAGAACATCACCATAACACCCTATTCGCACAAGTTTGACGATCCCGATAAGATCATCTATTCCCAGGGCGGAATCCAAAAGAAGATAATAATCGGGCGGGACTGTTATATCGGCATGAACGTCTGCATAGTGTGTACGGCGGAAACAATCGGCGAAGGCTCGGTTGTCGGAGCCGGATCCGTGGTAGTCAAACCCATACCCCCTTATTCGGTGGCTGTTGGTGTCCCGGCGCGAATTATCAAGAAAAGAGGCAGAATATGAAAACACAGTTGTTTAAAACAGAAGAGTTTGAAAGGATGGCCTCTGACGTCAGGCGTGTGCTGGCGGAAATCGGCTATGTCGTAGATCATCCGCTGGTTAAAGAGCTTGCGATTAAATCAGGATGCAGGGAATCGGCAGCCGGCAGAATATTATTTGATAATACCATGATTGAGGAATTGAAGGAAAAGCTGTTGCGGCAGTATCCGCCGGTGAAACCGTCCGACGAACCGTCTTTGATTCATCCCAAACGGGAATTCAAGACGGGAATAGGTAATCTTACGCCGAAGTTTTATGACTATGAGAACGACCGGCCGGAAGGCGGAAATCTGCGCCGTTTCACCGAAATGGTGAAATTCGCCCATGCGGAACCGCGCGTAACATCCATAACGCTTCCGATTTCCCGTCAGGATATAGCTCCGGAAATCGAGCAGTTGGAAGGTGTTGTCCTGATGAGCGGTCTAACTGACAAACCGTTGGGGGGGGTGGACGCCACCGTTCCCGAAGCGGTCCCGTTTATTGCCGAAATGGGCATTGCGCTCGGTCTTAATCCCGCGAGATTTGTCGGGTGCTGCAACTGCATCAACCCGCCGCTTCGTCTCGAGTACCGGACAGCGGAAACAATGCTGCAAAGAAGGAAATATCACAGCCGGAGCATGATTACGCCAATGCCCAGCATAGGCGGAAGCGGACCGGCGGATATTCGCGGGACAATTGTTCTAGGAACGGCTGAAATCGTAGGGGGGCTTATTCTTTCCACGATCATAGATCCCGAAGCGCCGCTGCTCGGTTACATAGCCTGCAATCAGGTGGATATGCTGACCGGCAACGGGTCATCCTGCACCCCGCAGACAGTCCGTGTCGATTCGGGAGTCTATCAATTAATGGAATACGCTTTCGGCGGCGGAACAACCGTAGGCGGGCGCTCATATGTCAACGCCCGCAGACCCGGTTTGCAGGCGGTATTTGAAAGAACGCTGAAAGCGGCAGGTTATGCCGCGTTTGTGGATCGCGGTTCAATGATTTATGCCGGCTCCGGCAATCTCGACAATGGCAGTATGATCAGTCCCGAGCAATGTCTTTTGGACTGGGAAGTTATGGGAGGATTGGATTGCCTGTTTACAGCGCCAGAATTTGATTTTAACGATGATGTCTTCGGACGGATTTGCGAAACCGTGCTGAAAGGCAACGGTAATTTCCTGGAGACGGAGCATACTTTAGATCATTTCCGTGATGAAAGATGGAATTCAGTCTATTTTCAGGCGCGGTCGGATACGCAGTCTGAAAAGAACATCCTTGATCGCTGCCACGGGGAATTCCTTGACAGACTCGATTCTTATCGACAGGCTGAATATCCCGACAATATCCGTAAAGAATTGGAATCAATTCTTAAAAATGCGAAAAAACATCTTTTGGGAGCAAACCAATGAAAAAATTATTCGTTATCGGCGACAGCATTTCGTGTTACTACGGCAAATACTTAAAAGATTTGCTTAAAGGCTTTTGCGAGTATGACCGCAAAGGCGGAAATCATAAGCTGGAGAATTTGGACGACTGCACCGACGGCCTTAACGGCGGCGACAGCTCAATGGTGCTGACTTATTTCCGCGAAGTGTTGAAAAAAGACTTTTTTCACCCCGATTATCTGTTGTTGAATTGCGGATTGCACGATGTCAAAAAAAATGGTGAAACGCTGCAAATACCGCCGGAACAATACCGGGAGAACCTGAATCAGATATGTGAGCTGGCAAAACAGAACGGAATCAATGTAATCTGGGTCCGCACTACTCCTTTGAACGAAAACAGCCCTCAGATAAGTCAGGGCGAGACTGCCAGATATAAAGGAGATATTGAACGGTACAACCAGATCGCCGATGCCGTAATGCTTGCCAGGGATATTTCGGTCATTGATCTTTATACTTTTACAAAAAATCTTGGTCCGGATATTTATCTGAATTATACCGATACGGTACATTTTAATGAACATGCCGCCCAGTTACAGGCAAGTTATATTGCCGGAGCAGTGTCAGTCCTGGTTTAGTAAAATATTATAATGGAGCTCATTTATGAAAAATTATATTACAGCCTTTAACAGTATTGCTTGTCCGCAGGAACATAGCGCGGGAAGAATTTCACAAAACCTGTTAATTCCTCCTGGCAGTTCTCAAACGATCTGCGCTCTTTCAGGACCTGGAGAGATTACCCATATCTGGATGACTGTCAACGGACCCAACCAGAGAAAAACGGAAACATTCCCCCGTGACCTCATCTTGAGAATGTACTGGGATAATGAAGAACAGCCGTCAGTTGAAGCGCCGCTCCATGATTTTTTCGGCATCGGGTTCGGGATGGTTCATTATAACGAGTATTTTCAAACTCTCCCGTTTGTTTGCCATCCTAACGGATCTCACTCGCAGTCTCCCGGGTTAAACTGCTATTTCCCAATGCCTTTTGACTCCAGGGCGATAATCACAGTTACAAATGAAGGCGACGGGATGATATCGCTCTACCGGCAGATAGACTATAAAAAAACTGCAGAATGTTATACTCCGTTGCGTTTCCATGCAAAATTCCGCAGGGAAAAACCGGCCGGTGAAAGACCCCGGAATTTCACCTTGCTTGAGGCGCAGGGAACTGGACATTATGTTGGATGTTTTCAGTATCTGGAGGTTTTAGATAGCGATAATTGCTGGTTCCATGGCGGCGGCGACATGATTTATGTCGATGGCGACACAACCTCTCCGTCTGTGGTCCATGGTATCGGCGGTGAAGACTTTGTTTTACAGGCATGGGGAACCAGCAGATTTACCGGATTGCTGAGCGGATGCCTTTATCAGGAAGGGTACAATAGATTTCCCGGCAGCCGCTATGCTTTATACCGTTTCTACCTCGACAATCCTATACCTTTTCGCAACTGCATACGCGTTTCTCAACAGGTAATGGCTAATGATATTGCAAGCGTAGCATTCTGGTATCAGGAAGAACCTCATGCGCATTGGACTGAAATTTTACCTCGTAATCTGAGATTGCAGGAAAATCAGGAGGATAATTATGAAAATTATGTTACTGTCCTATCTCAGGAGAATCAAATCCCGTGGGAGATAACAGATTATTATGAACCTGAAAAGAAAGTTGCGCCTAAGGATAGATTGATGGATCATTTTGATATTGGAGATTCCGGCTTTGAACAAAGTTTCCCGCCGGAAACAAAGGATTCTGAAGTAAAATGGAAAAAGGTATGGTCACATCTCGGATTCCTTGATTTCCTGGAATATTTTCGTCGCAAGCCATTTGGATGGGGATATGTACTGGGGGTCGCTTATGCAAGAACAACAATAAATTCACCGCTGGATCAGGATGCGGTACTGTTGATCGGGTTTGATGATGATATTAAAATCTGGTTGAATAATATTCCGGCCGGAACGTATCACCAGGCATATTTTGGAACGGAGACAATTCCGGTAAAACTGCTAAAAGGAAGAAATGAAATATTAATAAAATCTTCCAATCACGGTCATGGTAATGAATTCTGGATACATTGTATAACGATGGCATTTTTGAATTCAAACAATGAGAAAATTGAAAATGTGAGATTCCGCCTTGAGTAATATTTTGATAACAAAGAAATATGACAGTAGGCGGAATATCAAGGAGACAAATCAAATGACGGGAAGAGAACGTATTATCCGCCAAATTATGGGCGAAAAAGTTGACCGCATCCCTCTGGTCGGAGGCTGGAATCTCGGGTTAGCCAACGTGGCGGAATTAGCACAACTTTCAACTTCGGAATATCTCACGGATCCTCTTGGCGGAGTAATTAAGGCTAATTTGAATCTGGGGGTCGATGCTCTGGCGTTGCCCGTTATCCCTACTGATATCACGGCAATTCGTAGTGGGAGTTTACAGGAGCATAATTTTAGCGAGGTCGAGCCGGAGGCATTGCTAAAAAGGGCAATGGCGATTCCAGATAATGAAGCAGAGGTTTTGGCTGAATTCGATGCGGTCGCCACGGAGCAGGAATTTCGCCAGAATTTTCAAGTGCTGATTGAGCGATTACAGAGCGCAAATTTAGAGTTTTTGCCAACTTTATGGAAAGTGCTCGCAAACTTTTCACTTTATTTTGACTATGGCTATGAGGCTTTTCTCGCGGCTGTGGCGCTTTATCCCGAAGCGGTGGAAAAGATTTACTGGGAGAGTGGTATTTTGCGGAATGAACAAAATAAAATAGTGCTGAAATTGATGAAAGAGTGGTCACTGCTGCCGATAATTTTTTGCGGACATGATATTTGTGATCACCGCGGGCCATTGATTTCGCCAAATTGGCTGCGTGAGCACTATTGGCCGCACGCTAAAAGATCAATAGAACCATTATTGGAGGCAGGAATTCGGCTAATTCATCATTGTGACGGCAATGTGATGCCCATCATTGATGATATGCTGGAATGCGGTTTTACCGGGTTCCAGGGCTTTCAGTACGAATGCGGCGTTGATCCGGCAATTATTCGAAACAAGACATTAAAATACCACGATAATCCCCTTTTTCTGGGTGGACTTTCGGTAACTAAAACCTTGCCGGCAGGAACCCCGGAAGCAATCAAAGCTGAAGTGGATTACTGTTTCGATTTCACATCAGGGGGGTGCGGATTGTTGCTGTTTACCAGTAATTGCACTGGGGTTGAAACCCCGGTACAAAATTTACAGCTCGCTTATTCTTATGCGGCAAAACACCGGGTAGGGGGCCAGTAATAAAATTGATGGTTGTCCACAGAACGTGCGAAATATCGATATCCCGATGCTTGCATCGGAATAAGCTATTAAAAAATGGTCGAAAATTAACGAAAGAGAATATTTAATCAATGAAAATGCACTGGATTGACTGGTCGATCATTATTTTTCTGCTGGGATCGCTTCTGATAATTACACTTTATGCCAGAAGATATATGAAAAGCGTGGCGGACTTTCTGGCGGCAAACCGCAGGGCGGGGAGATACATACTGACCCTTTCCTCCGGTTTCCCGGGCGCGATATCCATCATTGCAGTATGGGAAATGGTGTATAACTCCGGCTTGCCGACTCAGTGGTGGGGCATGATCGGAATACCGATAGGACTTATCATCGGAATCTCCGGCTTTATCACCTATCGTTTCCGGCAAACCCGCGCGTTAACGCTGGCGCAGTTTTTCGAGATGCGCTACAGCCGTCAGTTCCGGTATTTCGCCGGATTTCTCTGTTGGGTGTCAGGCGTGTTCAATTACGGCATTTTTCCGCTGATTACCGCTCGCGTCATTATCTATTTTTTCGGACTGCCGGAACATTTTCATTTTGGAACTTTCGAAATGCCGACTTTGCCGCTGGTTATGGCGGCGTACCTGAGCATTGCTTTGTTCATTGCCTGCACGGGCGGTCAGATCAGCATTATAATTGTCGACTTCTATCAGGGCATCCTGCTGATGTTGATTTTTCTGATTATCATGTGCTTTATGATGTTCAAGTTTGAGTGGAACGATGTCATTGCCGGGTTGCTGACGGCCCCGGAGGGCAAATCCATGCTTAATCCGTTCAAGGCCGGAGAAGTGCATGATTTCAGCATCTGGTATTTTCTGATTGGAGTTTTCGCCATGATCTACAACGCCAGGTCATGGCAGGGGACTTCCGGGTTTAATGCCGCAGCGAAGACTCCGCATGAATCGCAGATGGCCGGCATTATCGGTTCGTGGCGCAGTATTGCGCAAACTCTGTGCATGTTGCTGATCCCGCTCACGGCCTATGCCGTGCTGCACCTGCCCAAATTCGCCGAAATGGCCGCGCCGATTCATGCGCAGATTGCTATGATTGCCGATCCGCAAATACAAAAGCAGATGACCGTGCCGCTGTTCCTGGCTAACGTCCTGCCGGTCGGGATGATGGGGTTGTTTGCCGCGGTCATCGTGGCTTGCGCCATCAGCAGCGACAACAGCTACCTGCATTCATGGGGAACGATTTTTGTGCAGGACGTGCTGATGCCGATCCGCAACAAGCCGCTTGAACCTAAACGGCATTTGCTTTGGTTGCGGGTCTCTATTTTCGGTGTCGCATTGTTCGGATTCATTTTCAGCATGCTGTTCCCGTTGAAAGATTTTATTTTAATGTTTTTCGCCTTGACCGGCGCGATTTATCTTGGCGGCGCCGGCGCGGTAATTATCGGCGGGTTGTACTGGAAACGCGGCACTACCGAAGCGGCCTGGACCGCGTTGATCCTCGGTACGGTGATGGCGTTCGGCGGCATGCTTATCCAGAGTTATTGGGCGACTCAGATGGCTCCGGTTCTGCTGAAAATATGGCCGGATTGGCAGTGGGTTATTGCCCATAAAACCAAATTCCCCCTGAGCGGACAGGAAATTTATTTTTATGCTATGCTGACGTCCTCTTTGAGCTATGTCCTGGTGTCGCTGCTCGGTCCCAAACGCGTGTTTGACATTGACAAGATGCTGCATTGCGGCAAATATGCGGTCAAAGATGACGTAGTCGAAGCCAAAGATGCGCTTAAAGTCAAACGCAAGACTTTCGGCGAACGTATTGGGGTCTCCAGAGAATTTTCCCGGTTTGAACGTTTTCTGTTCTGGGCGACATTCTGGTGGACCATGTCCTGGTGGGGAACATTTGTTATCGGTACTGTAATCAACCTCTTTTTCAAAGTTTCCGATAATGCCTGGTCATGGTTCTGGTGGCTAAAACTCTGGTGGTTTAGTCTGATTCTCGGAACCGTCTGTACCGCCTGGATTTTCTGCGGCGGGGTGCGCGACGCCTTCCGGCTGTTCCGCGATCTTAAGATTGAAAGAATCGACAATACCGATGACGGTACAGTAAAAAAGGATTGAACTGAGAATAATGTCAAAACAAGTAAATAGAATGGCAGTGTTATAAATTGGAATAATGACTGCATAAATATTTAAAATCATGAAAGGTGAATATTATGATTACGGCTGTTATTGTTGGAGCAGGACATCGTGCATTGACTTATGCATCTTATGCGAAAGAGTATCCGGACAAATTAAAAATTGTCGGAGTCGCGGATCCTAATAAATTACGCCGGGAAGAGGTTGCAAAAGAATACGGGCTGACTCCGGAACAGTGTTTTAATTCCGCCGATGAACTTGCCGCCAAAGGTAAAATTGCGGATGCGGTTATCAATGGAACGATGGATCGGCAGCATGTTCCTACAACTCTGCCTTTATTGAAGGCCGGATATGATGTTTTGCTGGAAAAGCCGTTTGCCATAAACGAAGAGGAAGCCAGAGAGCTTTATGCTGCCGCTAAAAAATACAATCGCAAAGTAATGATTTGCCATGTCCTGCGCTATGCGCCGTTTTATTCCGAAATAAAGAAACGTATTCTTGACGGAGAAATTGGTAAAATCATAAATATTCAAACTGCCGAACATGTAAGTTATCATCATGCCGCAATTGGTTATATACGAGGTAAATGGCATCGCAAAGATATTTGCGGTTCCTCTGTTCTGATGGCTAAATGCTGTCATGACCTTGATTTGCTCAGTTGGTTTATGAGCGGAGTAGAACCAGCTAAAATAGCAAGTTTCGGAGGACTGCATTATTTTTGCAGAAAAAACGCTCCGGAAAATTCCGGTGAATATTGCCTGCTGGATTGCCCGATTGAAAAAGACTGTTTGTATTCAGCGCGTAAACACTATCTTGATCACCCTTACCGCTGGTCTTTCTATGTTTGGGCAGGCTTGGAACATATAGAAAAGCCTACACTGGAACAAAAAGAAGAATTTTTGAAACGTAAAGACAACCCTTACGGTAAATGCGTGTGGAAATTGGACAATAATGTAGTTGACCGCCAATCGGTGATGGTTGAATTTGCCGATGGCGTTACCGCCACACACAATCTGGTTTGCGGCGCCAGCCGTCCCATGCGGAAAATACATATTATCGGCAGTCATGGCGAAATTCATGGCATCATGGATGAAAGCAAGTTTACCGTACGTCACATTGACCTGAGGCCTGGCCATGAATACTCAGAAATAGAGGTTGATTTGAAGATTCAGGGGGACACCACCGGCGCTTTTGGCGGGCATGGCGGCGGCGACTTGCGGCTTGTGGCAGATTTTGTTTCTTTGCTTGCAGGCAATCATCCGTCAATTTCATGTACTGCTATTGAGGATTCTATCAATGGCCATCTGATCGGGTTTTCCGCTGACAAATCAATGGAAGAAAACCGGATTATAAATCTACTGCATTGTAAACCTTGATATTTCGTACCCGATATTGAAGGGGTGCCGGAGCCGGAAGCGGCATGGCATAGCTTTCACACTTTTTATACTTAGGCGCTGTTAAGAAATAGACTTGCCAAGTTTATTTCTTTACGGCTCCCTATTGCCTGAAGTTGAAAATAAACGGTCAAGTTTCCGGCTTCCATAATACTATCCGGCCATTCTGATTTACACAAAATTATTTGTTTTTTTTATTTTTATGTTTACTTTAACATTTTTAATGTTATAATATACAATATGAAAATAAATACGGACAAATCAATAGCGGAAGTAGCGCGGGAATGCGGGGTCAGCGCAATGACGGTGAGCCGGGCATTGCGCGGGAATTCACTCGTCAAAGAATCCACCCGGCAGAAAATTGTCGGGGTTGCCGAACGGCTCGGTTATATCCGTTCACCGCGCATGGGACGTCCCGCCGCGTCCGGAAATGAACCGGCGCTGAGAGTTCAATTGATCGCGGGAACAATGGGCAGGAGCATGGCGGTATTTCATTCGCGATTGTTGACGTCGATAGAACAGCAACTGTCGCAGAACGGTTATGAATGCGTGGTGCGGACTTGCGACGGCAACTATCAGCAATTCCTGCAACTGCTGGAAAATGTCCGCAATTCAGACGCTGCCGGAACGATGATTGTCGGCAGTTTTGTTACTGAACAGCTTAAAGCGCTGCTTGAAACCTGTCCCGGCGCGGTGCTGCTGGATAATCCGGGCGAACCGTCCATTGAAATTCCTTACAGTTCGTTCGCATTCGACAATAGCGAAGCGGCCAGGATTGCGGTACGGCATCTGGCGGATTGCGGCAGGCGCAAAATTTTACTGGTCAACGGTGCGCCGGAACATTTTTTCAGCCGGGAGATGGAACAGGGATATCGCGAAGCGCTGGCCTGCCGGAATATAAAAATCAATGAAAAATTGATTTTGCCTACTGATTTTACCGCGGATAGCGCATATGAGATGATGGTTGCCGCGCTTAATGCCGAATTGAAGTTTGATGCAGTATTTACTAATGACGAAATGGCGTCCGGAGTTTACCGGGCATTGCTGGAACGCGGTTTGAAAATACCGCGGGACGTCGCGGTCTGCGGTTGCGACGGACTGCCGATAGGAACGCATCTGTTTCCCAGGCTGACCACGGTTGTGCTGGATTATGAAGAACTGGGCAAGATGGCGATAAAATATGTGCTGGAAGCCGGTAATGAACGCCGTATTTCCTGCCGGGTGCGGCTGCTGCCGTCATTGGCGATACGTGAAAGCACGGTCTGCTGAATGCCATATGGCATTATCGGCAAATTATATTTTGAATAACTGACGTAACGTTTTTTGTACCAATAATAACAGGGAAAACCTATCTCATTTTCAGATGGTTTCCCGCAAATGCAGGAGGTTGCATATGGGGTATCTAATTCAACAGGAATCGGAAAAGCGTCTGGACAATGTCCGCAAACTGCTCGAAGCCAAAAAACTGGATCTGGCGCTGGTTTATTATGACGAGTTCAACATCGGCAACGGCTGGTATTTGACCGGCTGGTGTCCGCAGTTCGAAAGCGGCGCTGTATTGATTCCGCGCAAAGGCGCGCCGATGCTGCTCGGCGGCCCGGAAAGTGAGCCTTTCGCCCAAATGGACAGCGCCATCACCGCGACCCGCAATTTCCCGGTATTCATGGTGCCGGACGAAGAGTATCCGAATGCCACAATCATTGATTTCCCCGCATTGTTTGCTGAACTGAAAAAGACGCTTGGCAAAGTTAAGCGCGTCGGCCTGGTGGGCGCCGGCAGAATGCCCGCCGCCTGTTACAAAGGGATTGTTGACGGTTTCGCCGGAGTCGAATTGGTGGATATTACCGATGATTATGTCAAACTCAGATATAACAAGTCAAAATGGGAAATCGAGCAGATCCGCGCGGCGTTCAAGCTGGCAGACCACTGCTATGACGCGATGAAAGCCAAAATTACCGACGGCGTGTCGGAAATAGAAGTCGCCGCCGCCGGGGAATTCGCCGCCAGAAGCCGTGGAGCCAGCGGCTTCGGTTTCAGCGCGATTGTCGGCAGCGGCGCGCGCGCCAATGCCGTGGTGCCGACCGCCAGTTCCAAGAAAGTGCAGAACGGCGAAATGGTCATGATCGGACTGGCTCCCAAAGTCAACGGTTACGCCGGAGTTATGGGCGACGCGCTCCCGGTCAGCGGCAAATATACCGCGAGACAGAAAGAATGCATCAAATATCTGCGCGAAGCATTCTGCCTGACCAAAGAACAACTCGTGGTCGGCAAGACCGGCCGCGAAATTGATGCTCCCGCCAGGGCGTATTTCAAAAAGAATAAATTGACCAAATATCTGGTCTGTCCGTTTGTGCATACCATCGGATTGCATGAGGCGGAATCTCCGTTCTTCGGCCCCGGCAGCAGCGACGTGCTGGTACCCGGCATGACCGTCTGCGTTGACGTCAGCTTTTTCGGTCATCCGGAATTCCACGGCGTCCGCATTGAAACCGGCTATGAAATCACCAAAAAAAGCGCAGTGCCGTTCAGTCCGAAGATGGACAAAATCCATACTGCAATTTAATCGTATAAACAATTGAAATTTAACCACAGAGACACAAAGACACAAAGGAAAGCTTGGCAGGTTAAACAGCCGAAAGCGATGAAGATAGAGGTCAAGAAACAGTTTCGCCTTAACTTTCTTCATGTTTCTCATGGATGAAAAAGGATTTCTCTGTGCCTCTGTGTCTCTGTGGTTAATTGAATTATATGGGAATTTGTAGTCATGAAAACTAAATTTGACGTGGTTCTGGGAATCGATATGGAAACCGATATCGGTTCCTTTACCAGCAATTATGAAGGAGTGCGTCACGGCACGCCCCGGCTGCTTGAAATCATGCGGCGGCAAAATGTCCTGGCCACCTGCTTCTGGACTGGTCATGCGGCGGAAAACAATCCGGAAACAGTGGCAAAAGTATGCGCCGCCGGACATGAAACCGGCTGTCACGGACTGGTGCATGAAACGCTGGGCGATCCGATATTTCCGCTGCCCAACAACTGGCCGGTATTTCCGTTCGAAGTCGAAGGCCGTATCCGCGAAGCTACCCGGATCGTGGAGAAGGTGTCCGGCGTCAAGCCGGTAAGTTTCCGTTGTCCGCGGCTTTGGGGCAGCACGAAAGTGCTTACCGTGCTGGAATCGCTGGGCTACAAATCCGACGCCTCGCTGCCGCTTTATTACTATAGAAATCTTTATTATCCCTATCATCCGTCCGAAAATAACTGGACGGAACAGGGCAGCATGAAGATTGTGGAAATCCCAAACTTCTGCGATCTGACGATGACCAGCAATGATCCGTATCAACGTGACCGCGACCAGTGGCCGCTGTTCCGTACCGTTTCCGCGGCGGCCGTGCTGGAAAAAGCAGACAGTTTTATTGATTATGTCGCAGTCAGGGGCAAACGCCCGGTAGTGTGTTTCTATTTTCATCCCTGGGAATTTTATGAAATGCCGCAAGGTGCGATCAATTATGGCGAAGCAAGTGTCACTCCGCAGCCGTTTATCACGAAAAATTGCGGGGATGTCGCCTGCCGGGAATTTGAAATTTTACTGCAAGAACTGAAAAATCGCGGCGGCGCTTTCAAAACCGCCGGGGAGGTTGCCGATGAATGGCAATGAGCTGATTGAACTGTTCAAAAAAGGCGGCAAACGCTGTCATCTCATCGGTACTGCCGAAAATGGCGTCATTGCCGGACTTGATCTGGAAGGCCGCCTGTATACGGTGATGGACGGTACTGTAATGAACCGGGTGAACCCTGCCGCTGTACTTGGCATAACCACTCGGACCGGGTATTTAAATCCCGGCGGCGACGGCTTGTGGCCGGCACCGGAAGGAACTTGTCTGGGCTATCAGTATGGAACCGGCAACTGGCGGGTGCCGCCGGGTCTTACCGGGGCCAGGTTTCTGGTCACGGAACAAACTGCCAACCGGGCGCGAATTGAAGCTGAGATCGACCTTATCAACGCTTCCGGTTTAGGTGTTCCGGCGATTTTCAGCCGGGATGTTTCAGTTACGTCAGAAAATAATTGCCTGACGGTTAAAGTTATTGAATCAATTCAATATATCGGGGCGAAACCCCTTAGTCGCGAAGAATGCATATTGGCTCCGTGGACGCTATGCCAGTTTGACTGCGGCCCGGGCTGCGAAGTAGTGTTTCCGGAAGCCGCTAAAGCAAACGTATGGGATTTGTATGACCCCAGCGATAATTGCCGGTATGTAAAAGACGGTCTGGTTCATACCAGAACCGATGCTTCCCAACGTTATCAGATTGGAATAGGCGAAGCTGTTCCCTGGATCGAACTTCGCCTGCCGCATAAAAAGCTTGAAATTAAACGCACCGCATTCAGTTTGCCTGAAACGCAGGATTATATTGATATCGCGGACGCCTCTCCGTCAACCAGGCCTTCGGCTAAAGGAACCCGTTACAGTGTGTACAGCGATATGAACGGTTTTATGGAGATTGAAGCTGCCGGCGGCTGTCCGCCTGTCATCGAGCCCGGCATGGTTTTGTCTGTCGAAGTAATAACGGAATATCGAAAAATTTAAGGAGCCGATAATGAGTGTCCACAGTCTGCCGTCAGGGAAATCAATGCAAGCTTTGAATTTTCCGCATTTTCCAACACGCCTTCAAGCCGTGATCTGGCGCAACTGGGGGCTGGTTGCAGTGGAAAAACTGGCAAAAGTACTTGTTGCGACGCCTGCACAGATCGAAGAACTTGCCTCGGATATGGGTTTTAGTAAAGACGACAGTTTGTGTCCGTTGTGGCATGAACGCGGGTATCTCACCATCATCCGGCGCAACTGGCATTTACTGCCTTATGAACAGTTGCTGGAGCTGCTGGAGTGGACTCCTGACGAATTGGCCTATGTCCTCAAGGAAGATGATTTCTTATGGCATAAATTGGGGAATATGAAGCCCGAAACCGCACTGGTCCACTATGCGCCGCTTACCGCCAAGGAAATACAACAGACCGCTGTATTGAAAGAGACCATTTCAAAATATCTTTCAGATAATCAGACCGTCCAGGACAAGCCGTTCGAATTCTTAAAACGGTACGGCAATAATGCGCAAAGAAATTCCGTCCCGGAAGACCGCCGCTTCGGCCTGCGTCTGACTTATTCTTACTCGGCGGTCTACGGCGATCCGCTGCTCAACGAGAAGCTTGATCCCTATCCTGACGGCCTGCTGGCGGATTATGCCGCGACTGGAATCAATGCAGTATGGTTGCAGGGTACGCTTTACACCCTGGTGCCGTGGTTCGGCGAATCAAAATACTCGGACGGCTGGCAAACCCGTCTCGCCAATCTCCGGAAATTGTGTAAGAAAGCTGAGAAACACGGCATTAGAGTTTATCTTTATTTGAACGAGCCGCGCTCAATGCCGCCGGATTTTTTTGAAACACATGCGGATTGGCGCGGAGTGCCGTCTCGCGATGGCTTGAGCTTTACCTTATGCACCAGCAAAGCGCCGGTGCTTAGCGCCCTCAAAGATGGAATCTCCGAATTGTTCCGCAAAGTGCCGGAACTAGGCGGACTGTTTACCATTACCATGTCGGAAAACCTGACCAACTGCTGCTCCCGTCCGCAGGATGTCGTTACGCCGTGTCCATTGTGTTCAAAACGCGGCCCGGCGGCAATTGTAGCTGAAATCAACCAGATTCTGGCCGAAGGCGCGCATCGGATAAAACCTGAAGCTGATGTAATTGCATGGACATGGGCTTGGGCGCCGGAGTGGGATGAACAGGCGGTGGAGCTATTGCCCAAAGACGTGAAATTAATGTGTGTCAGCGAAACCGCGCTGCCCACCGACGCAATGGGAATACCGGGTTCCGTGATAGATTATTCCATTTCAAAGGTTGGTCCGGGACCTGTTTCGTCAAGATTGTGGCAAAAAGCCGCATCGCATGGGATTGGAACCGTCGCCAAAGTCCAGTTGAATAATACCTGGGAATGTTCGGCTGTGCCTTATATTCCCGTGCCGGGGCTTGTGGAAAAACATCTGCGTAATCTTGAAGCCATCGGAGTAAAGATTTGATGCTGAACTGGACCCTGGGCGGATATCCCGGCGGCAATCTGGAACTGTTAAAACTGCCGAAAGAAAAATTGGCCGTAGAGAAGTACGGCAGCGCAAGCGCGGAATTGGTTTTGAAGGCGTGGGCCTGCTTTGACCGGGCATTCGAGGAATTTCCCTTGAACAGCACTGCGCAGCTTTACACCGCGCCGCAGAATTTCGGGCCAATGAATCTGCTTTTTGAAAAACCGACCGGATATAGTGCAACAATGATCGGATTCCCATATGACGATTTAGACACATGGCGGGGCAATCATTATCCCGAAGATGTTTTTGAAGAGCAATTCAGAAAATTAAGCACAGGCTGGGCGGAGGGACTGGAGCAACTTAAACTGGCTGAGGAAATAGTGACTTCAGAAAAGGCCGCGGCATTAGCCGACCTGATGAATGTCGCGGAGGCAGTTTATTGCCATTTTCGCAGTACCTATCTGCAAATCAGGTTTGTCCGGCTGCGCGATTCCGGTGACAAAAAAACTATTATGGGGATATTGGACGAGGAAATTGAACTGGCCAGGCGGCTGATTGAAGTGGTAATGCGCGACTCCCGTATCGGCTTTGAAGCCAGCAACCATTATTATTACACTGTCGCCGACCTCAAGGAAAAAATTCTCAACTGTGAATTTATCAAAGCCGGCGTTTTTTCAGGAACATCTCTTATGAACTGAGAACGGAGTGCGGCGGAACAAACTTCGAAATTATTTTCAGCAGATCAAGCTTTTTGATCGGTTTGGCAATATATTCGTCGCAGCCGGCGTCGAGAATGTGCTGGCGGTCGTTGCTGAGCGCGTGGGCGGTCTGAGCGACAACCGGAAGTTCCCGCCTCATCTTTTTGATTTCCGCAGTAGCTTCCAGTCCGTTCATGCCCGGCATCTGGATATCCATCAGAACGATGTCAATAGCCTGGTTTTCTTTGCACATCATAACCGCTTTAACGCCGGATTCGGCGCGCAGCAGTTTAAAGCCTGTATTCTGCAGAATTGCTTCGAGATAGCGCAGGCAGATTTCATTATCGTCAACAATCAGGACAGTTTTGCCGTCCCAGTTGAAATTTCCGGAAACCCAGTCGGCGGTTTGCGCGGCTGGCGCGGCAACCGGCAACTCCACGGCTTCAGTTTGAGGCAGGGTAAAATAGAAAATGGTGCCTTTGCCGACTTCAGATTCAAACCAGATATCGCCGCCGAGCAGTTTGACCAGGTCCATGGAGATAGCGAGCCCCAGGCCGGCGCCTCTGAATTTTCTGGTGTAAGAATCGTCAACCTGCCGGAACGGTTCGAAAATGATATCTTTGAATTCCGGCGATATGCCGGAGCCAGTATCTTTGACAAAAAACTTGATAAGGTTATTTTCCGGCGGAAAGAAGCCGTATTCAATCGAACCTTTCGGGGTGAATTTCAAAGAGTTATTCAACAGATTGCTGAAAATCTGGACGAAGCGGGTTTCATCAGTGTAAATCAATGAATTTTCGAATCCGGCCGGGATGACTTTTAACAGTTTTATATCCGCGTTGGCGATTTTNGAGAACCCGTCATAAAGCTGATTCATGATTTGCTGGATGGAGAGCTTCACCTTGTGCGTCTCCAGTTGTCTGCTTTCCAGCTTGGAAATGTCCACGATATCAGAGATTAAATTAAGCAGTTCACTGGAATTCTGGTTTATGATGTTGATATAATCGAGTCTTTCCTGATCGGTTAATGAGGAATCCGCCAGGAGATTGGCAAAACCGACGATAGCATTCATCGGGGTTCTGATTTCATGCGACATATTGGCTAAAAACGCTGATTTCAGCCGGTCGCTTTTCTCCGCCTGCTCCCTTGCTTCAATAAGTTTCTGGTGGACCGCTTTCAATTCGGTTATGTCTCTGATGATTCCCAGTACGGAATCCGGTTTATTCTCCCTGTTCTTAATCAAACTGAACCTGGCCAGCATACTTAGTTCTTTACCGCCGGGATGAAGAATTTTATATTCCGCGACGGTCGTGCTTTCCGCCATAAGCATTTCGATCATTTTCCGGAACGGATTCTCCGCGGATGGAAAAATATATTTAAAATGAGCTGCAATGCATTTATCTTCACGGCGGTAGCCGGCGGTATCATAGAACGCGTTATTGGCCAGCAGAATGTTGCCGTCTAAATCGAAGAGCACAATACGGTCGTCAGCGGACTCGATTAGAGTGCGGTATTTTTCTTCGGAGACCTTCAACTCTTCGGAGAGTTTCTTTTTATCCGTGATATCTTCAGCAATCTCAAGCAGGAATTTGGAATTTCCCCTGTTTATCGGCAGTTTTATAGTGCGCAGACACTTTTTTTGTCCCGCGTGGTCAAGGATGATTTCTTCGCAGTCGATGGTCTGATTTTCGACAATGGCGTCAATGTCGTTCTGCCTGCACAGTTTGGCCGTATCTTTTGGGAAAATGTCGAAATCGGTTTTATTAATGATTTCTTCCTGGGGAATGTTTAAGATTGCCGCCGCCGTCTGATTGCACATCTCATAATGAAAATCGGGCATGGCTTTCATAAAGATTCCGACCGGGATATTGGAAAATATTTTATCCAGCAAGTCTTTACAATCCTGATTTTCCGTCTGGGCAATTTTCTGCGCGGTGATGTTTCTGATCAGACATAAAATTTCATTTTCGTTAACTAAAACCAATCTGGATTCAAAATAGCGGACTTCATCTTTTATCGGAAGGCTGTATTCGAATATCTGAGTTTCCAGTGAGGAGAAGACGATGCTCATGTTATCAATAATTTTCTTTGCCAGCCATGGCGGGAACAGGGTTTCTACCTTTTTGCCGATAAACTTTTCAGGAGGCTGCGGCAAGTCATCAGGATCGTTTGCGTCGCATTCAATAAATACCCCATCTTTATTGATTTTCAGAATAATATCCGGAATGGCGCGTCTTATGCCGCGGTATTTCTCTTCACTTTTTCGGGAGATTCCGGCGACAATAAACCTGACGTAGGCGGAATATATGATTTCCGCCGCTGTTTCCATAGTTCTGCATGCGGAATCCGTCAGATTCCGGCTGGTTCCGGTGAAGACGATGAAGCCCGGCCAGTGACTGTCCAGATTCAGCGGGACCGCCAGTACGCGTTGAATATTATGGGCATTTAAAGCAATGCTCTCCTGATTGGCCTCGGGCGGCAGCTTGGAGCAGTCGTCAATCCGCAGGAATCCATTTTTTAACTGTGCGCGCCACCAGGGGAACGTAATCTTTGAGGAAGTCCGGGTGAACAGGGTCGGGGTTTGACTGGTATTTTTATTGGTCCAGTGATATCGGTGAATAAACGCGTTATCCTCTTCTATGGAAAAGAATGCCGCTTCGTCGGCATTGCATAATCGGCATAACTCTTCAAGGTTCTCCGGGATGACTTTCTCAATGTCGGGATTGTGAGTGAATGAGGAGGATATGCGGAACAGCATCTGTTCGGCCAGCGTATTTTGCGCAGTTTGCTCTTCCAACTCGACCCGGCCGGTTATGTCAACGCAAATGCCTTCCACTAAAATCAGCTTGCCGTCTTTATTGAAATGCTGAGTGTCATGATGTTCCATCCATATCAGCTTCCCGTCTTTTCTTATCCAGCGCAATTTGCAGGAAACGTAATTGCAATGCGAGGCGACGCGGATTTTCTTTAGTTTTTCCTTGTCGTCAGGATGAATTATTTTTTCCCATACGTCAGGATCGTGCGTATATTCCGCAGGGGAATAACCGGTGATTGTTTCAGCCGCGGAATTAATGTATTCAAATTTTTTTGCCGGTAGAACGCGGTAGCGGTATACAATTACCGGCAGATTTTCCGCCAGTTTTTTATACTTCAATTCAGTATCCTTCTCTGATTTATCGCTGCTCAGCCTGGGAATTTCGTTGATGACAGACAGTAAAATCTGTCTTCTGCCGGCATCCTCGAAAAGCTGGCTGTTGACTTCAATGGTTTTGGCCGTTTGCTCACCATCCGTTTTATCAAACCGGTAAACCACATTGTCGTTTTGCTCAAGCTTTTTATAAATATTATTCACGGAATTTTCATTCATGCCGGCATTGAGAATGGATGCCGGTTTGGCGCGCAAAAGTTCATTGGCAGGCAAATTGAACATTTTGCAGGCAGAGTCGTTGCATTCGATTATCCGCTCAGGGATCGCGTTTATGCATTCGCAAAACAAGATGGCATTGGATGTATTTTTCAGGATGTGATCGAATTTTTCTTTTATGAAATTCAGATTTGCTTCCAGATTCTTCCGGTTTGAAATTTCGAAAGCAATTCCGGCAAGCTTTACCGGGATGCCGTCAGCCGTTTTTTCGGTGAAGTTGCCTTTCATGCAAAACCAGCGGATGTTCCCCTGCCGGTCTTTCAGTCGCAGTTCAGTCTCATATAAGGAACTGCCGCCCCTCATCAGCAAGCCGATATTATCCTGCATCAGTTCGAAATCTTCACGGGGCATTAATTTTTTCAGCATGCCGGGATCATTGATTGACGCCGGGTCCAAACCGAGAGTTTCCGCTGTCTTTTCACAGAAAAAACATTGTCCTTTGCGCAGGTCATATACCCACCAGAGCGCTTGACTGTTTTGCAATGCCTGTTCAAGCATAACGGCGGAATCTGCAGCCGCGTTGTCCGCATTAAGTGATTTATCTTTTGTTTTAAACATAATAATCCTTAAGAATGTATTCCGGCCGCAAAAAACGCAAATCTCTGATATTAGAGATTATACAACCATATCTGCGCGCCGTCAATTTAATAAACATAAACATTCGAAAAACTGCTATTTCATAAAACTTTCAATTGTGTTAAATAAAACAGACTTGGAAATAGGTTTGGTAACATAACCGTCACACCCGCATTTGAATGTCTTCTCCCTGTCTTCGGTCATCGCGTTGGCCGTCTGGACGATAATCGGCAGATCCGGTTTTTCCTTCTTTATTATCTGCGACGCTTCCCAGCCGGAGAAATCCGGCAGGCGGATATCCATGAGCACAATATCCAAATCCGGAGTGGACAGGCTTATATCAACTGATTCCTGCGCGGTCGCCGCATGTAGAATTGTCGCGCCGGTGGGTTCGAGCAGTTTATGCAGCAGCATGAAATTTATTCTATCGTCTTCGACAATCAGAATTTTCTTGTCAAGCCAGTTGAAAATAGTAGTTTTCATAATGGATGTTCTGAATTCTTTCAGCGATTCACGCACCGGGCGCTCCAGTGGAATCGTAAAGGTAAAGCAACTGCCCTGACCCGGTTCTGATTCCACCCGGATAGTGCCGCTAAGCAGTTTTACGAAGTTTTTTACGATGGCCAGGCCAAGTCCGGTTCCGCGGTATTTTTTGGACAGGGTTTCTTCGCCCTGGCGGAAGGCTTCAAAGATTGAAGTTTGTTTATCGGCAGGAATGCCGATCCCGGAGTCTTTGACAAAGAATTCTATTTCATTGCCCTTTTCAAAATAACCGAAATTAATAAAACCGCGCGAGGTGAACTTCATTGAATTGCTGAGCAGATTGGTAAGTATCTGCCGCAGCCGGTTTTCATCAGAATGAATAATGCTTTCATCGTCGCGGAGAGACTTTCTCATTTCGAAAGCAATGCTGTTTTCGCTGTTTTGAGCAATCAGCGGTTCGAAGAATGTGTAAAGTTCTTCCATCATCTTGTTCAGGGAGAAATCGGTTTTGATAATTTTGCATTCGCCGGCTTCGATTTTTGAAATATCCAGAATGTCATTTATGATTTGCAGGAGGTTATTGCCGCACTCGGTAATGATTTTGGCGTATTCCGTGCGCTTTTCAGTGGCAAGATCTTTGCGTTGAATAAGTTCGGCAAATCCAAGTATCCCGTTCATGGGCGTTCTGATTTCATGCGACATATTTGCCAGGAAGATTGATTTCAGTTTGTCGGATTTTTCCGCTTTCAGCTTGGCGGACACCATTGCATCTTCAAATCTTTTGCGTTCAGTTATGTCCTGAATGTAAACGCAGGCATACTCGGTGGTTCCAATCGAAAGGTAGTCTACCGTATATTCTATCGGGAAAGAAACACCAGTGGCGCTGTGCGTCTGTACGCTTTCTCCGCGAATTGTTTTGATTTCTTTTAAATTCTCCCAAATGACCGCAACCGATTCTTTGCATTTATTGTCATTATTATCAATAAACAGGATAGGCGTGTTTTTCAGTTCTTCGCGCGGGCATCCAATACGGTTTACGGCGGCGGTATTGGCATAATGGCAGGTTCCGTCCGGATTGCAGATGAAAATCTCGATGGCGGAATTGTCCACCGCGAATTTGAGCATATTGCGTTCGGTTTCAATTTTTCTGTTTTCCGTCAGGTCGGAAAAGAATCCGACAACACATTTTCTGCCGTCAAGTTCAATTGCCGACGCGTTGATTTCCGCCGGGATTATTACTCCGTCTTTCCTTTTGCATCTGGCTTCGGAGAAAATTATCTTTTCGCCGGGAGCCATCCTGAACCATTGGGAATCAAGTTCAAAACTGTCCTCCGGGTGAATATCCTTTAACGATATCCGCAGAATTTCCTCCGGCGAATAATTGAGCATCTGGCAAATGGCGTTGTTGGCGTGTTTGATTTTACCGTTTTCACGGTCAATAACCAGAATACCTTCCCCGGCGCCTTCAAACAGCGCCCGGTACCTTCTTTCTGAATCATACAGCGCCTCTTCCACCCGGCGGGTTTCCGTGATGTCCAGAATTGTCCCGAACGAACGCACCGGCTTATTGCTGCTGTCATAAATATGGATGCCTCTTTCATGAACATATTTGATGGAGCCGTCTTTCAGCAGCAGGCGATGCATGTAATTGAACGAGGTTTTGTTTTGCAGGGATTTGAGAAATTCCGCCTCCACTCTTGTCCGGTCGTCGGGATGGATGTATTGCAGCGGCGCTTTTTGAGTGGGGGTGAAGACCGCGTCCTTGAACTGAATAATATTGTAAACTTGATTCGACCAGGTCCAGGCGGTCTGGAGGTGATCATATTCCCAGTGTCCGAGATGGGCGGTTTTTTCCGCCTCTTCGAGTCTTTCGGTATATTCTTTCAGCCGCTGCTGGGTTTTCACCCGGTTGTCAATGTTGGTATTGGTTCCGGTGATGCGCATGGGTTTGCCGGCCTTGTCCCATTCCACGACATGGCCGCGGCAGAGTATCCACAGCCAGCAGTTATTTTTTGTCTTTAACCTGAATTCAAGCGAAAACGGTTCCCCGGCTTCAATGCAGGAATTCATGGAGGCAAGGGTTCGCTCCCGATCCGCCGGATGGAGCATATTGATCCACACCTCCATGGTGACCGGAAACTCATCCGGTTCATACCCGAGCATGGTGTAGCATTGCGGACTTAAAAGCGAGGTATCTGTCGGAATCAAATAATTGAAAATGCCGTCATTCACGGCGTTGATTGCTTCGCGGAGATTCTTTTCGCTGTGCCTCAAGGCATCACCGCGTTCCTGGCTTTGTTTGAGAAGCCAGCCGACCAGAATTCCGCCGACAATGCAAATTGCCATGAAGCTGAAGCGATGAAACATTGAGTTTCGCGGAATGTCCAATATCAGAGAGTCAAGGATGCTTAGCGGCTCGTGGGAAAACATAAAGTTCAAGTCTTCAGTGAAATAGAAAATCTGATAAACCGTGTCGGCCAGCCAGAAAAGGAGGCCGAACGCAAAAAATATTCCGGTCACTTTTATAATTGTTTTATTTGCCCTGGTCATTTTTCTCTTTGTGCTTTAGGGATCAGAAAATTATTATCTGCGGCAAACAGCAGTCCGCGCGGGATTTTATAATCAATCATTTTGGCCGTTGCATGGTTAATAATCAGTTCGTAGCGGTTGCTCATTACCGGATTTACATCTCGCGGCAGCATCCCGTTAAATATCATGGCGACCGCCCCGGCATAATCCACCGCATTTTCCGCGGGAAAAGTCCTGACGCTGAAAAGCACTCCGGCCTCAACAAAACGTTCGCCGTATGGACTCCAGGTAGGCACTTTATTTTTATGCACGGATTTCATTATTTCCGGCAGCGAAGGAGTATCGGCTGTTATCCAGATGGCGTCGGCTTCTTTTGAAAGCTCCCCGTATGCCTTGAAAAGCGCCCTGGCGGATTCTGCCGGCGGAAGAATGCCGTATGGAACTGTTTTGATTATCAGTTCAAACATCTTTTCATTGGAAGCTGATTTCAGTTCTTCAAGATTGCTTAACAGTTGATTGCCGGATGAAGGGTCGTAAACAACTCCGAGTTTTTTGAAGCCGGTCAAAAGATGAAACATTCTTATCTGCCGGATAATGATTTCCGGATCGTATTTGGCGAAGATATGCGGGAATCCCTGCTCGCCGTCCCGGATAATCCCGGCGGTTTTAGGGTTGACCGGCGATATGACCAGAACCGGGACTTTGTGCAGATTGGTCGCCAGATCCTGCCCGCTCCAGATCCCCAGCGCGATGAACATGTCAATATCCTTCGCGTCGTTCAAGCGCGTCAGTATTTCCCTGCGGTTATTATTTCTCTTAGGGATTTGCCAGTCGGACGACCAGTATGCGCTCTTGGCGAAGGTAAGATAATCGCTGCTGACATTGTCGCAGATATAATCCCAGTATTGCCTGGAGCCGGCATCTTTGCCAAGCCCTTCCCATTTTACCGGTTTCAGCCAGCCAAGTTTGGCCAGACCGTCAACTAAAGCTTTTATAATTTGAGCATTATGACTGTTTTCGCCTGATTGCAGATATGCGATATTCCATTTGCGTCCATTGTTCAGACGGGGCGTGTTGGATATTTTTTCCTCACCGCCGATTTCGGAGAAAATAATCAGTACAGCAGCGAAGGCAAGTATCAATATCAGCAGAACAGAAAAAACTGTCAATTTCTTTTTCAAAACGCCCACCCTTTCGCGCGAGTACGAAATTTGCCATGTCTTCAAACATAAATCCAACTTATTATAATATTCCTCAAGCTTAAATTCAAGTATTCATGAAGGCCGGAGTAAGCAATATTCGATAATATTGCAATTAAGGCGGGCTTTGCCGGCAATCCCGGCAGCCGGCCTAATGGACGCTACGGACTATATGGACTGCATGGACTACCGGGTAACTGTCCCGTGCTTTGTTTTTGCCCATAGGCCTCATAGGACTCATAGGCCCCATTCTCTTCCGGCCCCCGCCTAGCCCAACCGCCAGGTTCCCGCAGTTCATCATTGACTAAGGCTGAAACAGGTATCCCTGCATTTCACTCAAATGCTCCGCCGGTTTGCGGTTTTTCCATTCAGCGGGCGGATGCCAGCCTTCAGGGAGCAGACAGCCTAGACATGCCGCGCAGGGGGAGATAGTTTCCCATACCGTGAATTCGTTCTGTTCAACCGCATAGCCTTCGATGTTGGCGAAACGCCGCCATACAGGATAGAACTTATTCATTGCCGTCGTCATTTCGTCAAAGTCCATATTCTTCCCTTTTGAAATTGATTCCGGCATCAGGCAGATATCCAGACCGGGGAAATCATGGTCCGGGCGCGCCTGATAACGGAGCGCGTAAATCATGGTTTTGGCGTTGTAATGCACGTTGAAATCATAAGTATAAGGCGTAATGCCGGGCAGCGGTTCCAGAATTCCGTCAGTATCGGAGGGAATGGACAGTATTTTCGTCGGGTAGTTTTGTCCGAGTCCGGTTGTCAGGGCGCGGCCCATCGGGTTGGCGCCGCACAGCCAGTCATTCAGCAGCAGCGCGGCATCCCGGTATTTATAGTTTCCGGTAATGCGGTATGCCGCAATGAAATACCGTCCCTTGTTAAACGGGATGGCGCCGCCCCAGCCGAGATTGCGGAAATAAATATGACCTGTCGGCCAGTTTAAATTGCGGTAAGCCAGCGCATTCTGGTTGGAAAGCCATTGTTCCGCCTGGCCGATCATTTCCGCGCTGTAGATTTTGGCGAATTGCGGTAGCGAGTCCCTTGCCAGAAACACTTCCATCAGGAAAAACGGCGTCCGGGGATATTCTGTTTCCTGTAACGCGGCTTGAAATGAATGCAGGTCAAGATAAGCCTTGTATTTGCTGTCGGCAGTGTAAAGGTACATGTTCAGGGCAGCTTTGAATAATTCGATTTTGGAAAGTTTCGGGGATTCCGAATATTTGTATTCGACATATTTCTTGTCTTTATTCAGATGCTTCCAGGACATTTTTACCGTATTTTCCGGGTTGACAGCGTACTCGAACGCCTTTAACGCGGACTGAAAATAAAGGTCGGCTTTTGCCTGCGCGCCGCACTGTTTGTAAGCGCGGGCAAGCATCGCGGAATACGCCGCATACTGGATTGTGCTCCACCGGGTGGGCAACCCGACATAATAACGCTGGGTATCGGTGGCCGGATTTATGAATTGCGGGTGACTGTCGGCTTCCAGCCAGCAGCCAACCCCGCCTTTTGAGTTCTGAGCGCGCCGCCAGAGTTCAATCCCGCACGCGGCTTCGTCAATGATATCGGGAATCCCGTTGCCGGATTCCGGAATGTCCAACTGGCCGTCTGAAAACTTTTCCGGAAACATAAAATAGGCGGTGAGCAGATCTTCGACGATCCTGAAGTGATATGAACGCCGGTCATAATCCGCCGCATCCCACCAGCCGCCATGCACTTCCGGAAGTTTTATGGCGGTTGCGGTTTCCCGGACGACGTCGAAATGTTCGAGTTTTACCGGTTTCCCGTTTTCATCCGTGTAGCCGTAGCCCTCATTATTCTCGGTGTCGTAGTCGGAGGAGTCCGGCGAAAATCCGCCAACCCAGCTTTCCGTATGATCTGGATTCATCAGCCAGTTGGTCTGCGGCGGACCCTTTTTGATGCCGGAACGCTGATGGAAAAGTCCTCTGGTGTGCGTATAAAAGGCCATGCCGATAGCGTTGCCGCCGATTTCAAAGCTCCAGGAGCGGCCGACTCCGGGAATCATGACATGATACTTGCCCGGCGTGTTGAATTTTGAAAAATCCATTTCGTAAACGTCTTCGCCGTTCAACGGCACGGTTTCATTGCTGGTTCCCGTATAATATTGCTCTTTCATCCGCAACTTTATTTTGCCGGAAAAAACATTGCCGCCGGTGGCTTCGTCAATCAAATAAAATGGCTGATCCGCGAAATTTGATAAGTCCAGCGGCCCCCGCGGTCCCAGCCATGCCCCCAGATAGGCGTATTTTTTGCCGGCTTCCGGCAGATAACCGACCTGGTTTACTTTAATCGCCTGGGAGATTATGGTATTTTCATCATAGACGAATGAGGTTTCTTCGCCCTGCGGGGTTTTTACCGTATATTTTGTGCCGTTTTTCAGCGGTTCGGCCAGTTTCAGATAGGCGAAATGCGCAACGGCGGCGCTGTTCACCATTTTTTCTTCGCCGGTGGCAATAACCGGCACCCGCATCTGGCCGACCGCGTTAATCCAGTAAGCGTTATCCGTGATTTTCAGCGGTTCCCCGTTGCCGCCGGAAAGCTGGAAGTTATTGATATTCTCAAAGTTGCGCTTGATGATCGGGCGGTAGTCGCTGATGACCTCCAGCGCGGCAAAATCGTAATGAAAATCATAAGACCATTTGGCGACTCTGATATCGCCGGTATCGAGCCTTTTGAGAAAATCGCCGCATTCAATTTTTAACCGGTTGCACATAAATTCATTGTAGTCCCCGACAATGCAAATCCATTGATTGTTAATGAAATGCACCGAAATGGAGCCTTTGATCGGAAAATTCAATTCTTTGGGTTTGTGGCGCCGGGCAAAGTCGATGGCGTTGCCGAGTCCGGGCTTGGCAACGGTGATTGCCGCCGGGCGGGAGGAACTTGACTGCGGGGTTCCTCTGAGCATCGCTTCTTCCTTTATCTCATCCGGTTTCAGCGCGCGGTTGAATACTTTCACCTCATCAATCTTGATTCCGGCAGCCTCTTGCCCGGAAGTGATTCCCAGCACGAAATTGCCGTAGGAATCAAGTCGCTGGATCGGCGCCCGGTAAACTTCAATGCCGTCAATGTATACCCGGTATTCGTTATTTTCACTCTCCGGCGGCACGACCATGGCATAGTGATGCCAGCGGTTGTCATCCAGCCGCTGATACTTTCTGGTTATGGTATTGCCGACTTTGGTATGGATCGTTCCCCACGCGGCAAAAAACAATGCCCCCGGTCTCCGGTGCTCTTGCGAACCGCAGCCGAAATCAAGGGAATGATAATCATTGCCCGTATCCGGCTTTGAGGCGAAACCGCAGATGGTGAAACCGGTCTTGTTGCTCAGCGGCAGCACGGGCCCGGACGCCCCGCCTTTTTGGGGGCCGGGAATGACCGGGCCAAAACAACTGTTGTTACCGGGCAGAACCGTACTGTCCGCGGAAAACTGATTATTGGCGGACAGCGAGGCAAGATGATAATTATTGCCGGATGAATCATTGAAATTGCCGTCAAGCTTGTACCAGGCGATGAGGTCTTTCTGGCGGTCTCCGCCGAATCCGGAAAAGGCGCAGCAGAAAAACAGGATCAGCGGAATGATCTTTCGCATATTATTTCCTTAATAATGATTTACTGTATAGAATTTAATATAATCCAACGGTGAATTCAATCACTACAATAAAGAAGATGAAGCAAAAAATTATGTTCTTATGGAATTTGTGAAACAGCCTGTTTCCCAATTGCTCTTTTATAATTTTTTGGTAGCGTCTCAACTTGGAGACCTGAACACTTGAGTTCATTTTAACCGGCATCGTGCCGTCATTCCAGACTTGGGGCTCTGCCCCAAACCCCGAGATTTTTTAAGGCATTTAAGGCATCCCG
>TBL_comb47_HYPODRAFT_10001203_pt1 | contig 33756 bp, 30 predicted proteins | sample TroBogypolimnion_40_FD_10682 | JGI IMG/M metagenome (IMG submission 10682)
GCCAGAGGTAGTCCACGGTCACCTGGTCCGGCATGCAGATGCCGGAGGTGCCGCCCGCCTCGATCGCCATGTTGCACAGCGTCATCCGGCTTTCCATGGTCATCGCGGCAACCACCGGTCCGGCGAACTCGATGACGCGGTCGGTGGCGCCGTTCACGCCCAGGTGCCCGATGACGCGCAGGATGGCGTCCTTGGCGTACACTCCCTTGGGAAGCGTCCCGTTCAGGTTGATCCTGATGGTCTTCGGCTCGCGGAAGGCGCAGACCCCTTTCAGTATGCCGACCTCGAGGTCGGTGGTGCCCACGCCGGCCGCGAAGGCGCCGAAGGCCCCGTGGGTGCAGGTGTGCGAGTCGCCCATGATGACCGTGTTGCCCGGCCTGATGAACCCCTTTTCCGGGAACAGGGCGTGGCAGACGCCGTTGGCGCCGATGTCGAAGAAGTCCTTTATATCATGGCGCCTGGCCCAGTCCCTGAGCATCTTCGCCTGAGTGGCAGTCTTCGAGTCCTTGCTCGGCGTCACGTGGTCGATGACGGCTTTTATCTTGGTCGTGTCGAAAACCCGGTCCTTGCCGCGGGTCATGAGGTCGGCAATGGCGATCGGGGTGGTGATCTCGTGGCACATGACCACGTCGATCTTCAGCACCTTGGTACCTGCAAACGGCTCATCCACGAGATGGGCGGCAAATATCTTCTGAGCGGTTGTCATACCCATAAGTAAACGCTTCCTTTTAATTTGTGGGATGTTTGTCTCTAACGGCAACAATAACCAAATAGCCGCGACAAATCAAACTAATATTTGTTCAATCATATTAAACATTTGCCTAGAGCAACCGACATGATATAATATGCCGACTCAAATTACCACAGGGAGCCCCAGATGCAACTGCGCTTTACCAGAACAAACGGCGAAATGGACACGCTGATAGACGAACTTCTTGAAAAAGCCGGCGGGGTGCACCACCCGGCCCTGGCGCGCGAGCTTATCCTTTCGGCTCTGAAGGCCGGCCAGGACACCGATTACCTGGCGGACCTGAAGCTTCTGAGCAACACCATGAAGGAGATGCGCTACACGACGAAGGTTTTCGCCCCCTACCGCGACAAGACGAAGGTGACCATCTTCGGCTCGGCGCGCACCTCACACGACGACCCGATGTACATCAAGTGCGTCAATTTCAGCAGGATACTGGCGGACAAGGGGTACATGATCATCACCGGCGGCGGCGGCGGGATCATGCAGGCGGGGAACGAGGGAGCCGGAAGCGAGGCGTCCTTCGCCGCCAACATACGGCTTCCTTTCGAGCAGAGCGCCAACGCGGTCATGCTGAAAAACCCGCGGCTCATCTCCTACAAATATTTCTTCACCAGGAAGGTCGCCTTCGTGAAGGAGGCCGACGCCATCGCCGTGTTCCCCGGCGGTTTCGGCACGTTGGACGAGGCGATGGAGGTCTTCACCCTGATCCAGACCGGCAAGACCTCCCCGAAGCCCCTGGTGCTGGTGGACGACGCGGACGGCTACTGGGAGCAGTGGTTCAGGTTCGTCAAGGAGAGGCTCTTGGTCATGGGCTTCATCTCGGCGGAGGACTTCTCCATCTTCACCATCACCAAGAGCGAGCAGGAGGCGGTGCAGGTGATAGAGGAGTTCTACACCAACTACCACTCCATACGCTTTGTCAACGGCGAGCTGATCATCAGGCTCACCAAGGAGTTGAGTGACGACCAGATCGACATGCTGGAAAACGAGTTCCCGGAACTGCGCCTGCCCGGCAGCCACATCACGCCGACCGGGCCGCGCCCCGAGGAGGCGGACGAACCGGACTTACTGGGGCTGCCGAGGATAACCTTCCGCTTCCACCACCAGCATTACGGTCTCCTGATGGCCTTCATCAGGCGGCTCAACACCTTTTAGGCGCCTGATGCCAGTCGGCTGGCCAATGCAAGAGAAAAAACAAATTATTTAAATATTTTCTTGACAAGGTTATTATACCCTGTTAATTTTTACCCCAGCAGCTAGTTTCGGAAGTTTGCAGCGCCGAAAAAGCCAAAGAGCACCATTTTCTTTGTGCCGTTTCATGCCCAAGACTCTCCGGAAATTGCAGCATCAAACGTAGATCCGGCAGAGTTCCGGAGGTAACAAAAAGGAGGCAGGACAATGGCACAGGGCAAGGTTAAATGGTTCAACGACGCAAAAGGGTTCGGTTTCATCGAGCAGGACAACGGCGAGGACGTGTTCGTGCACTTCTCCGCAATCACCGGGGAAGGCTTCAAGTCCTTGGCTGAAGGGGAAGCTGTCTCCTTCGACGTGACCAACGGCCCCAAGGGTCTGCAGGCCGCAAACGTCAAGAAGATCTAAGCAGCCGTAAAAGGTACTGCGCTGAAAGGCCCCGCCGGAATCTCCGACGGGGCCTTTTTTCGTGGTGCCCTATGCCAAGGGGGCCCAGGACCAAGCCGCCTGGCCACCCACCCTACCCTATGCTTCCCCCCGCACGGCCCAAGCGGTACGACGTACCCCACCCGCAATCACCCCGCACAACCCGAGACAGATCAGCAACATCGCGGCGCTGCCGTGTTCTACGGCAAGCACGATGGGAGTCAGCAGGAGCCGGGTCATCCCGCGCAACATCGCATGGCGGGCGATCAGGTCCGCTATCGGCGGGCTCACCCGGTAATAGAGGGCCACGAATAGGCGGCCCGGCGCGTTGGTCATCAGGTAGCGGTCCCGGAAGGCGCGCAGGAGCGCAACCTTCGGGTGCAGGTAACTGCCGTAGGCAGCGGTGGCGATGAAGCAGCCGCTCTTGGAGGTGGAGGAGGCCGTCGTGGAGGTGCTGGCCGCTGCTGCCACCGGAAGCGGAGCCAGCACCGCATTCACCGCGGCCACCGAGCCTCCAGCTCCCAGCGTGACGCTCTCGGACGCCTGCAGGCTGCTTGAGTTGCGCCACCACTGGCCGACATAACCGGTGGCACCCGCATTGAAGTTCACCTGGTAGCTGCCGGCAGGAAGGCCCCGGAACTGGTAGCTGCCGTCCAGCCCGGTGAGGCTGCTCGTGCTGAAACTGTTTCCGGCGTTATAGGCTATGACCAGGACGCCGGCGATTCCGCTTCCTGCCTGGCTGGTCACGGTGCCGGAGAAACTGGCGCCGCCCTGCAGGACCGCGTCGGGGGCAACCACAGCACCGGCCGCCACCTGGACCGAGTCGGCAGCCGACCTGATTTGCTTATTGTCGTTGTACTGGATCAGGTAACCCTGGGCTTCCCCGTGGTACCCGATCTTGTAGCTGCCGGCGGCCAGGTTGGCGACGCTGTACCTGCCAAGCGCGTCGCTCACGGTACTGCGCAGCAAGGTATCGCTGCCAGCGTCGTACACCGAGACCAGGACCCCGGCGATGCCGGCGCTGCTGCCATCCCTCACCGTGCCCGAGATGCTCCCGGCGGCCGGCGCCAAGCCGCCTCCGTCGGTGCTGAAATTCACCTTGACGCTGGCGGCGGGAGTGCCGTTACTGACCAGAAGCAGCACCTCCGCCGTCTGGGGCGTCCCGAAACCCGGTAGCGTCAGGGTACCCGCCGCCCGGTCCAGAGAGTAGACGTTCAGAGTGCCGTCAGTCCCCTTCTTGAAGGCGACTGCATCGGTTCCGGCTGCCAGGGCCGGGAATATCAGCCTCAGGTCGGCAGGGGAGCTATCCGAGGGGAGGAACCGGTAATACGCGAAGGCGTAAGGCGCCAGCGCCGTAATCGATGCCGAGGCGGTCGCGGCACTGACCGGATAGCTCGAGAAGTTGGCGACTGAGCCGACCGCCGGTATGCGCTTCACGTCGCCGGCGTGGGTCTGCCAGTCCTTCAGATACAGGTTTTTCGCCAGGCCGAACAGCTCGCCGCCAATCGAACTGCCGTGCGCGCCCAGGGCGGCATCGACGAGCGGGAGCATAGGGATGTCGCTGCCGTCGCTCGGCGCGGCGATGCTCGCCAACCGGGTCCAGACGTCCTTGATAAGCGAAGCCGAGTACCCTTCGGCAAGGTAGCGGTTGAAGATCCAGCGGCCGTACTCGGAAGAACCGTCGATCGGCGCGTTGATGGAAATCCTCCCCATGCTGCTCAGGTAGCTCGGCAGGTAGTTGTAGAGTTGGTTCACCGAGTCATAAACCTCGTCCTCCATCCAGGTGGCGGTCATCTCGGCGTACCAGAATTCAAAGTAGTAGTTGTAACCGTACTGGATGGCGTGGTTGAACTCGTGTGCGGCAGTGACCCAGAGGCTTTGCTCCGGGTAAAAGAAGCCGCTCGCGGTCTGCTCGTACATCGGGTCGCTGAAGGACTTGTCTATCTCTATGTAGCTCGCGACCGAGGTGACCGGCGGGGTCGGAATCCCGTCATCCGAGGTGAACCCGTAGGCGCCCTGCGAAGTGAGGTCCTCGAGATAGACGTCGTAGCGGCTGACCGGAGGCGCCTGAAACCCCATGGTGCCCACTTCCACGCTGTAGACGTGCTCGAAAACCGCGGCGACGGTCTCCACCCAGTCCGGGACCCCGTTGGCGTCGGCGTCGGTCAGATCCGGAGCGTCCGGACCCGAGGTCGCATAATGGATGCTGAAATGCCCGCCCGGGGAGGGATAGCTGGCCGCCCTGTTCAAGGATGGGCGCGCCACGTACTTGGCGAGGACCTTCTGCGTGGCCGGCTCAAGCAGCTTCCAGTCGCGCTTCAGGCTGCGGTGCAGCGGGGTCAGGCAGCGGTCGGCCGGTACCGGCACCACCGCACTCCCCCCAGCCACTCCGGTCAAAATCTGGGCCGACCTCGCTTTCGGGGTGAAGCGCGCCAGGTAATAATCGTCCAGACTCCCGCCCCAAACCAGCGCGGGTGTCAGAAGTATCAGCAAGCCAAAGGCACGCACCAGGTAATTCGCCACTAATCCACCATCCTTTTTACCGTCAAGCAGATGACGGGATGAGTCCGTCCTGTCAAAAAGTCAGTGCAATCCGATGGCATAAGAGCCAGTCGGCAAGGCACTGAATGTTGGTGCATTGGGTGTCACATCGGTTCTGTCACGAGCTACGCCATTCCCTTTGGCACAGCTCTTCGGCTTACTGGCTTGGCAAACTCGTCCTGCAAGGGATTCCTAGTCCTGCAGCAAGACGTTTAAAGCAGGTATATCCTACGAGTGCCAGTAGTATTTTTCACACCCAGCCTAGAAGAGCGGGCTCAGGATAATATGCAGAGATAGCAAGTGACATGCCAAGGAAATGAGCTGTGCTGGAATCAATTAACAGCATGCACATCCCGAAATTTCAACTGATGGCGACAATCCACCGCTGCCAAAGACTCTCCCTCCCTTTCAAGGGGAGGGGCCGGGGTGGGGATGGGGCAAGGCTTGACTAGGACGTCCCCTCCCCCTCCTGACATCCCCCTTGAAGGTGGAGGGACCTTATGGAGGAATGAGCGTCACTAATCGGTAAATGGAATGCGAAACCAAAAAAAAAGGGAGCCCCGTGAGGCTCCCCTTTTTCCCGTTGCGGTTATTTTCAAAGCGGCTCGATGTCGCGCTCTGCAGCGAAGTGGAGCCGGTTCAGGGCGTCGATATAGGCCTTCGCCGAGGCCTCGATGATGTCGGTGGAGGAGCCGCGCCCGATGACGACGCGCTCGCCCTGCCCGATGCGGACGGTGACCTCGCCCAGCGCATCGGTGCCGCCGGTGACGGATCCAACGTTGTACTGGACCAGCCGTGCGTCGGTCTTGGAAAGCTTCTTGATCGCCTTGAGGGTCGCGTCGACCGGGCCGTCGCCCAGCTCCGCCGTGCGCAGTTGCTCGCCGTCAATCTCCATCTGCACGGTCGCGGTGGCGACGGCAAAGGAACCGCAGGTGACGGTGATGTGGGAGAGCTTGTACTTCTCGTTCACGCGCATGACCTCGTCCGCGACGATGGCGTCCAGGTCCTCGTCGTACACTTCCTTCTTCAGGTCGGCGAGCGCCTTAAAGCGGGTGAACGCCTTGTTCAGGTTGTCGTCGTCCAGCTCGTAGCCCAACTCTTCCAGGCGCTTCTTGAAGGCGTGGCGGCCCGAATGCTTGCCGAGCACCAGGGCGCTCGCCTTGAGGCCCACAGACTCCGGCGTCATGATCTCGTAGGTCGACTTCTCCATCAGCATGCCGTGCTGGTGGATGCCCGCCTCGTGGGCGAAGGCGTTGGCGCCGACGATCGCCTTGTTCTGCTGCACCACGATGCCGGTGACGGTGGTCAAGAGACGGCTGGCCGGGGTGATCTGCTCGGTCACTACGTTGGTCTTGAAAGGGAGGATGTCGCCGCGCGTCTTGATCGCCATGACGAACTCTTCCAGGGAGCAGTTGCCGGCACGCTCGCCGATCCCGTTTATGGTGCACTCCACCTGCCCTGCCCCCGCCTGCACGGCGGCGATGGAGTTGGCGACCGAAAGCCCCAGGTCGTTGTGGCAGTGCACCGAGATGATCGCGTCCTCGATGTTGCGCACGTTATCCTTCAGGTACTTGATGATATTGAAATACTCGAACGGGATGGTGTAGCCGACCGTGTCCGGGATGTTCACGACGGTAGCGCCCGCGTCGATGACGGCGGCGACCACCTCGCCCAGGAACTTGAGGTCGGTGCGCACGGCATCCTCGCACGAGAATTCGACGTTCTTCGTGTAGGAGCGCGCCCGTTTCACCCCGGCGACCGCTGCGGCGAGCACCTCGGAAGGGGTCATCTTCAGCTTGTACTTCATATGAATCTCGGAGGTCGCGATGAAGGTGTGGATGCGGCCGCGCTCCTCCGCGTACTGCAGCGCCTCCCAGGCGCGGTCGATGTCCTTGAAGCCGGAGCGGCACAGGCCGGCGATCTCCGGCCCCTTGATGGTCTGGGCGATCTTTTTCACCGCCTCGAAATCGCCCTCGGAGGCGATAGGAAACCCGGCCTCGATGACGTCCACGTTGAGCTTTTGCAGCTGCTTGGCGAGGCGGAGCTTCTCCTCGATGTTCATGCTGGCGCCCGGGGACTGCTCCCCGTCTCTGAGTGTGGTGTCGAAGATCTTGATGGTCCTTGGTTCCGTGTTATTCACGTGCGCTCCCCCTTGTTCGAATGGTTAAGCTTGCCCGGGCTCTTGAACTGAGCCAATCGGGATTTTTAATTATTCCAGAGATTCGGAAAAAAGCCAGTGACTGACTGCATTTGGCGCCGCACCCGGGGCGTTCGGGTACGCGGCAGCGAAAAAAAAGAAAAAGCCTCCGCCCCAGTAAGGGGCGAAGGCTTCGAAAGCTTCCGCGGTACCACCCTCATTCATCCGCCTTGCGGCAGACCTCAAAAAACCCTTCACGCGGGCTGACGGCCACAGCTACTACCGGTTCGCGCTATGCCGCGTCTCGCAGGGGGCGAAACTGCTGACAGTATTAACACAAAACCGATACTCACCGCGGCGGCTCAAAGGCGAGTTCACCTTGCTTCCTCACCGGTTTGCACCAAGCACCGGCTCTCTGTAGGGGAAGGGAAAGGTTACTACTCCTCATCACTGCCTTTATTGACTGCGCCTGATAATAGAAAAAACCCTCGACGCATGTCAAGGGTTTTTCTTTGCCAGTGAATTAATTCCTTTCCAGGCCCTATATCTGTTTTCCGGCCAACAACGTAGAACTTAGAACGTAGAACAGTCTCAGTGCCGCTAGGACTGCTTCTTCAGCTCCTCGCGCCCTTTGTGCAGCGCCTTTTCCAGCCTGCGGCGACGCGGCCAGGTCATGACGAAGCCGACCGGCCCGGAAAGGATATAGCAGAGGAAGATGGTGAACAGCATGACGTACGGCTCTGCCGCGATGACGATCAGAAGGAGGATCGCCAGCACCAGGAAGGCGAAGGGCTGCCGCTTGATGAATCCCGGGTCCTTGAAGGAGTTGTAGCGCACGTTGGAAACCATCAGGAGCGCCAGGAAGTAGATCAGGACCAGGATCGCCAGCTTGATGTAGGAACTGGGCCACCCCATGTAGTAGAAGAGGAGCACCGTCGCGGACACCATGCTGGCGGCGGCGGGGGTCGGCAGTCCCACGAACCGCTTGCTCTCGACCGTCTCCACCTGTACGTTGAAGCGGGCCAGCCTGAGCGCCGCGCAGGCGAGAAACAGGAAGCCGGCGAGCCAGCCCAGTCTGCCGAACGGCTTGAGCGCCCAGCAGTACATCAATAGGCCGGGGGCGGCGCCGAAGGAAACCACATCGGCCAGGGAGTCGAACTCGACCCCGAACTTGCTCGCGGTCCCGGTAAGCCGGGCCACTTTGCCGTCCAAACCGTCGAAAATGGAGGAAGCGAGGATCCAGAGGGCCGCCGTCTTGTAATCGCCGTTCACGGTGGAGACCATGCAGTAAAAACCTGCGAAGAGGCTTCCCGCGGTGAAAAGGTTGGGGAGAATATAGATCCCCTTGCGCATACCTTCCCTTTCTATGCGTACCTTTTCCTCGCTCACGGCAGCAACCCCAGCACGGTCTCGCCGGCGCTGGTTTTCTGGCCCATGGCGACCTGCACCTTGCTCCCCAGGGGGAGATAAACGTCCAGCCTGGAGCCGAAACGGATCAGGCCGTACCGGCGTCCGCGGGTCAGCAGATCGCCGACCTTGGCGTAGCAGATGATGCGCCTGGCGATGAGCCCGGCCACCTGCACCACGACGAGCTTCAAGCCGGGAGCGGCCTCGAGGACCAGCCCCTGCTGCTCGTTCTCAAAAGTGGCGCGCTCGTCCCGCACGTCGTAGAACTTACCCTTGGTGTAGAAGCTGTCCAGCACCTTGCCGGTGATCGGAGCCCGGTTCACATGGACGTTGAAGACGGACATGAAGATGCTGATTTTTTCCATCTCGGTCGAGGTGTGCGGCTCGACCACCCGGCCACAGAAAATGACGACCCCGTCGGCAGGGGCGATCACCGTGTTCTCATTGGTCGGGGTAGTGCGCTCGGGATTCCGGAAAAAGAATACGATGAAAATGGTGAGCAGTTGGAAGAGCGCCGCCGGGGCGTAGAAGCCGGGATGCAGGTACATTCCGAGCAGGGTGAAAACGGCTGCCAGGGCGAGGGCTCCGAATATGAAGGGGTACCCCTCAAAGGCGATCGGGGTATTAGTGTTGCGCATGGTTACCTCTTGAAAGTGTCGGTCAATACATCAGCGCAAAGCCGGCGGGGTAGCAGTGCCGGAGGCAGGTTGCGTGCAGCTGGACGTTGTTTGGGAGACAGCAAAGAGGCCGAAAACGGGCATCCTCGCTTCAACGCGCGATTATAGCTCGAAAACGGCCTCTCATGCAATGTTAGATTTGTGCGCGGCCGGCTATCCCTTCCAGCCCTTGGCCCCGCGCCCGATGACCACCGGACCGGTACTCACCAGTTCCTTGAGACCGAGCGGGCGCAGGAGTTCCACCATGGCGCTCACCTTTGCCGGTGTCCCGGTCGCCTCCAGGGTGTAGGATCTCGGCGTCACGTCGATGACCTTGGCGCGGAAGATGTCGGCGATGCGCAGCACCTCGGCGCGGCTTTCGTCCTCTGCCGAGACCTTGACCAGGATCATTTCGCGCTCGATGGCGTTTTCGGGCTCGAAGTCGATGACCTTGATCACGTCGATCAGCTTGTTGAGCTGCTTGGTGATCTGCTCGATGATCTGCTCGTCGCCGCGGGTGACCACGGTGATGCGCGACAGCGACTCATCGTTGGTGGGCGCCACGGTGAGCGAGTCGATGTTGAAGCCGCGTCCGGAAAAGAGCCCGACGACGCGGGACAGCACGCCGAATTCGTTCTCGACGAGGACTGCTATGGTATGTCTCATAAAACCCTCCGAGGCAATTGATCAATTTACAATGACGAACAATGTTAAACGGCTGGCGCCGCAATCGAAACGGCACCGCCAGATGTTTTAAATAGGTTACGACTCAACGACTCGACGACTCAACGACTTAACGACTCAACCGCCTCTAGGACATCAGCACCATCTCGGTGAGGGAGGCGCCGGCAGGGACCATCGGCAGCACCTTCTCTTCGCGGGCGACCTTGAACTCCATCAGGACCGGGCCGGGAGTGGCGAATCCCTTCTTGATGACGTCGTCCACCTCATCCACCTTGGTGGCCTGCAGTCCGACGGCGCCGAAGGCCTCGGCGAGTTTCACGAAGTCGATCGGCAGTTCCATGCAGGTCGCGGAGTAGCGCTTGTCGAAAAAGAGCTCCTGCCACTGGCGCACCATGCCGAGGAAGTTGTTGTTCAGAATGATGATCTTCACGTTGAGCCGGTTCTGCACGATGGTCGCCATCTCCTGCAGGTTCATCTGGAAGCCGCCGTCGCCGCAGACCACCATGACCTGACGATCCGGGAAGGCCGCCTGGGCGCCCATGGCGGCCGGCAGGCCGTATCCCATGGTCCCCAAACCGCCGGAGGAGAGCAGGGTCCGGGGGCGGGTGAACCCGAAGAACTGGGCGACCCACATCTGGTGCTGACCCACGTCGGTGGCCACGATGGCGTCCGGGTCGGAAAGGGCGCGCAGCCGCTCGATCACGTACTGCGGCTTGATGGTGGAGGTGTTCTGCTGGTATGCCATCGGGTGCTTGGCCTTCCAGCCGTCGATCTCGGCGATCCAGGGGGCAATCGCCTCCCGAGAGGCGGCGATCTCCGCGTCGCGATCCTCGGTGAACTTGAGCATGCGCAGCAGCACCTCGCGGACGTCGCCGACGATCGGCAGGTCCACGCGGACATTTTTCTTGATGGAGGTCGGGTCGACGTCGATATGAATGATCTTCGCGTGCGGCGCAAAGGTGGCGAGCTTCCCGGTAACGCGGTCGTCAAAACGGGCGGCAACAGCGATCAGGACGTCGCTATGGGAAACCGCCATGTTGGCGCTATAGTGTCCGTGCATGCCGAGCAGACCAAGCGACAAGGAGTCGTTCTCCGGGAAGGAGCCGAGTCCCATGAGCGTCGTGGTGACCGGGATGCCGAGCCGCTTGGCGAGCGCGGTCAGTTCCTCGGCCGCATTGGCGAGGATGACGCCGCCGCCCACGTAGATGACAGGCTTCTTCGCCTGCAGGATCATGGCAACCGCCTTCTCCACCTGCTTGGGGTGTCCCTCGACGGTCGGCTTGTAGCCGCGGATCTCGACCGTTTCCGGGTAGAAGAATTCCGCCTGCGCCATCTGCACGTCCTTGGGGAGGTCGACCAGGACCGGGCCGGGGCGTCCGGTGCGCGCGATGTAGAAGGCCTTCTTCATGATGAGCGCCAGGTCCTTCACGTCCCTCACCAGGAAGTTGTGCTTGGTGCAGGGGCGGGTGATGCCGATGATGTCGGCTTCCTGGAAGGCGTCGTTGCCGATCAGCGCCGTCGGGACCTGGCCGGTGATGATGACCATCGGGATGGAGTCCATGTAGGCGGTTGCGATGCCGGTGATGGTGTTCGTGGCGCCCGGGCCCGAGGTGGCGATTGCCACGCCGACCTTGCCCGTTGCCCGTGCGAAGCCGTCGGCCGCGTGGACCCCGGCCTGCTCGTGGCGCGGCAGAATGTGCCTGATCTCCTTGAAAGAGAAGAGCTCATCGTACAGGTTGATGACGGTCCCCCCGGGATAGCCGAAGATGGTGTCGACCCCTTCCGCTTTCAGACACTCCAAAAGTATGCGTGCACCGTTCATTTTCATAAGTCCTCCGATAAAGGAACAACAGTGTAGTCAGCCAGGTTCTAAGCAACGATCGGTCGGATCGGACCGATCGGTCTGATGAAAAATCGGTCGGATCGGTCGGATCGGACCGATGATCGAGCAACCGATGATCAAGCGCCAAGGCACACGGCTTTTAGTCCGCCGTGGTGATCGCGCCGGTATGCGCCGAGGTGACGACCTTCGCGTAGCGCGCGAGCCACCCCTTCTTGATCTTCGGCTCGGGCGCCACCCAGCGGCTGCGCCGCTCGGCAAGCACCTCCTCGCTGACCATGAGTTTCAGCGAGCGCGCCGGTATGTCGAGCTCGATGGCATCCCCGTCTTCGACCAGCGCGATGGGTCCACCCACCGCCGCCTCGGGCGAGATATGCCCGATGCAAGGGCCGCGGGTGCCTCCGGAGAAGCGGCCGTCGGTAATGAGAGCCACCGAGTCGCCCAGCCCGAGCCCCATGAGGGCCGCGGTCGGCGCCAGCATCTCGCGCATGCCGGGGCCGCCCTTGGGTCCTTCATAGCGGATGACGACCACGTCGCCGCCCTTGACGACTCCGCCCATCATCGCCGCCATGGCGCGCTCCTCCGAATCGAAGCAGCGCGCTGTGCCGGTGAACTTCATCATGGCGTCGGAGACGCCGGACTGCTTCACCACGGCACCCATGGGCGCGATGTTGCCGAACAGTACCGCGATGCCTCCTTCCTTCTTGACCGGGTTGGAGAGCGGATGGATGACGTCCTCGTCCACACCCTGCAGCGAAGCCGCCAGCTGGTGCGTTGTGAGCCCGAAGACGGTCGGGCAGTCGATAATCTTGTCCCCCAGCTGCTTCAGGACGCCGGCGACGCCGCCCGCGGCGTCGAGGTCTTCCATGAAGTGCTCGCCGGCCGGGTTCATGGAGGCGATCTGCGGGGTCTCCTTGGAAAGCACGTCAAAGGTCGCCAGCGGCAGGTCCACCTCCGCCTCGCGCGCGATGGCGAGCAGGTGCAGCACGGTGTTGGAGGAGCCGCCCAGGGCGAGGTCGACCCTGATGGCGTTTTCGAAGGCGGCACGCGTCATGATGGAGCGCGGTGTGACGTTCTCGTGCACCATGGAAACGATGCGCTCGCCGGAAGCGAAGGCGATGCGCCGCTTCAGCGCCGAGACGGCGAGCGCGGTGCCGCAGCGCGGCAGGCTCATGCCGAGCGTCTCGGTCAGGATCGCCATGGTGTTGGCGGTGAAGAGCCCCTGGCAGGAGCCCATGCCGGGACAGGCGTTCTCCTCGCAGCGGGCCAGTTCCTTGTCGTCGATGACCCCCGCCTTGTAGCGCGCCATCGCCTCGAAGGTGTCGGTGACGAAGGAGTACTTGCGCCCGGCGTCGCCGCGGCCGCTCATCATGGGACCCGCAGTCACCACGATGCAGGGTATGTCGAGACGCGCCGCGGCCATCAGCATGCCGGGGGTGATCTTGTCGCAGTTGGTGAGCAGCACCAGGCCGTCCAGGCGGTGCGCCTCGGCGACCGACTCAACCATGTCAGCGATCAGCTCACGGGTGGGAAGCGAATAGTGCATTCCCTTGTGCCCCATGGAGATGCCGTCGCAGACCCCGGGGATGCCGAAGAAGAAAGAATAGCCGCCGCCGGTGTGCACGCCCTTCTCGATGAAGCGCTCCAGGTCCCGCATGCCGACGTGGCCCGGAATCAGGTCCGTGAAGCTGGTGGCGATGCCGATGAAAGGCTTGCCCATCTCGCTTTGCGGCAGGCCGGTTCCCTTCAGAAGCGCCCGGTGCGGGGTGCGCTCCAAACCCTGAGTAATAGTATCGCTACGCATATAGTCCCCTTGCGCCGGTTGCGGCCTGTTTGAGGCCGGCAAACCGGTAGTTGGTCAGGTTAAAAGCATTGTGTTTCGGGGTGGTTATAGAAATTAACGTGAAGGAACAACATAATACATTAAGGGGATGCTGTCAACAGGCGAGTAAAACAGTGTTAATTCTTTTGGGTTAGGCGGCTTCTCGTCGGCGCTTCGCCAGTTCCGCTTCGGAGGCGCGCAGGTAGGTGGGGTTTAAGAGTGCCAGGGGGATGAATTCCCCGGCTAGGGCGGCTTGCAGGGCGATGACGGCGCCGGCTCCGGCGCGCGGCAGGTGTGCGTGCCAGGGCGGGAACAGCGCCAGTTCGCCCAGGGTGTTCTGGATCAGGTCGCGGTAACGCACGGCCCCCTCGCCAACGAAGAGGGTCGGCGCATTTATGCCGGAAAGGAACTGCTCAGGCGCCACGACGGCGTCGTCGCGCAGCGCTTGCGGCTGCGCGCCGGTGCGGTACAGGCCGGCATAGACCTCGTTTTTCCTGGCATCGAACAGCGGGGCCACCTGTGCCGAGGCGCAGGGAAGGTTCATGGCGAGCATGGCGAGCGAGGAGAAGCCGAGCGCCGGCTTGCCGGTGGCAAGGCAGAGTCCCTTGACCGTGGCGATGCCGACCCGGACCCCGGTGAAGGAGCCGGGCCCCAGGGATACGGCGAAGGCGTCGAGAGCGTCGGGAGACAGGCCGGCGGCGGCGAGCAGCCCGGCGACCGCATCCAGCAGCCTTCCGGAGCAGCAGCGGTCCTCGCCGAGCAGACATTCCCCGAGCAGGGCAGTGCCGTCGCTCAGGGCTACCGAGGAGCAGTTGCTGGAAGTATCGATGGTCAGTATTTTCAAGGTGATGTCCGATTCCTTTGCCAAACGGGATGAGCAGCACCGCGGGGTTCTGTTTGCAAGCAGGAGCCAGTAGAGTTTAGCTCAAGCGGGCGAATGATGATTCGCCCCTACGAAAACTGTGCTGAATCATTATCGATTCAGGCCTTCCCCATCAGCATTCGGGCGATGTCGTTGTAGAAGGCGAGCATCATGAGGCCGACCAGGAGCACCAGGCCTACCTGCTGGGCGATCTCGCGGACCCTCCTGTTGACGGGCCGGCCGATGATGAGCTCGATGACGAAGAAAGCAAGGTGGCCTCCGTCCAGAATCGGCACGGGAAGCAGGTTCAGCACCCCAAGGTTAACCGACAGCAGCGCCACGAAGGCGAGGAAGTTCACTCCGCCCGCCGCCGCCTGTTGGCCGGCCATCTTGACGATCATGATCGGACCGCCGATGTTGTCCAGGGGGATGGCCCGCTCGACCAGTTTGACCATGGAAAGCACGGTCAGCTTGATGACGCTCCAGCACTGGGCGCTCCCCCTTTGGATCGCCTCGCCTGGGGCGTAATGGTCGATGACCGATTCACCCGCGGCCACGACGCCGACGATCGGCTGGGTCACGTTGTCGCCCAGCAGATTCTTCGAGGTGCGGCTCTCGGGGACCATGGTGAACTTCAAGGCCGCCTTGCCGCGCAGCACCTCGATCTCCAGCGGTGCGAGTTTTCCCTGCGCGATGATCTTGGCGAACTCCTCCCAGCGGGTGACCCGCTTGCCGTTCACCGCGGTCACCACGTCGCCGGCCAGCATACCGGCCCGCGCTGCGGGTTTCCCGGGCATGATCTCGCCCACCTTGGTGGTAACGGAGGGGACGCCGGACAGGAAGATGACGATGAAGATGACATAGGCGAACAGCAGGTTGAAGACCGGTCCCGCCGCGACGATGGCGATTCTCTTCAGGGGCGCCTTTTCCGCGAAAGATTGCGCTTTTTGCTCCTCGGTGACTTCGGCGTCGTCCCCTTCCCCGATCATCTTCACGTAGCCGCCCAGCGGAAGGGCGGAGAGCAGGTATTCCGTCTCGCCGACCTTCTTGCCGAGGAGCTTGGGACCAAAGCCCAGGGAAAACTTCTCCACACCTACGCCAAAGCTCTTGGCGAAAATGAAGTGCCCCAGTTCATGAATGAATATCAGAGCCCCAAGGGCGATAATTGCGAACAGTATACTCATAGGCTAGCCTCTCTTCTGTGCAACTGGAATCGGCTCCCGGGCCGCGGGATTTGTTAAAGCGGGTGAAGCAACGGCTCCCCTGCCACCTTGCCCTCTATCCTACCACATCTGATGATTTTCGCGGGGCTGTCTGGAGCCGTGAGCGAAGCCAGGACGGAGCGAGCCGCCTCAACTCTCGCCGGCAGCTCGTGACGGCCCGGCCCCTAGGGCGCCCCAACCTTGAGAATTTCCCGCGCCGTCCTTCTTCCCCAGCGGTCCGCTTCCAGGACCTCCTCGATGGAATTGAGCGCGTGGGGCTCGTGCAGGTCCATGACCCGCTCGATGGACTCGGCAATTGCCATGAAGCTTATCCTGCCGCCCAAAAAGGCCTCGACGGCGATCTCGTTGGCGGCATTCATCACCGCCGGCATGCTCTCGCCCGCCTGCGCCGCGCGGTAGGCGAGCTTCAGCGCGGGGAAGCGCTCCAGGTCCGGGTTGAAGAAGGTGAGCCCGGAGAGGGTCGTGAGGTCCAGCGGCTTCACCCCCGAAGGGATGCGGGCCGGATAGGTCAGCGCGTAGGCGATGGGGCCCTTCATGTCGGGCACCCCGAGCTGCGCCATGACGGAGCCGTCCAGGTACTCCACCATGGAGTGGATGATGCTCTGGGGATGGACATTCACCGCGATGCGCTCGACGGGGATGTCGAAGAGCCAGCGCGCCTCGATGACCTCGAGCCCCTTGTTCATCATGGTGGCGGAGTCGACCGTGATCTTTCTTCCCATGCTCCAGTTGGGATGGTTCAGGGCGTCGGTGACCGTGGCGCTCGCCAGGCGCTCCCGGCTCCAGTTCAGGAACGGACCGCCCGAGGCGGTCAGGATCACCCGGGCGATGTCCTGGTTGCGGTGCCCCACCATGGACTGGAACACCGCGCAGTGTTCGCTGTCGACCGGGTAGAGCTTCACGCCGTGCTCGCGCACCATGTCCATGATCAGGTGCCCGGCGGTCACCAGGGTCTCCTTGTTGGCCAGCGCCACGTCCTTGCCGGCCATGACCGCGGCCGCGGTCGGCACCAGCCCTGCCGCGCCGACGATGGCAGCCACCACCATGGTGCTCTCGGAAGCGGTCGCCGCGGCGATCATCCCTTCGACGCCGTGCAGTATCTCCGGTTTTTTCCCGGTGAGCATCCGCTTCAGGGCGAGGGCGTTTTCCTCGCTCAGCACCGAGACGAGGTCGGGGGAATAGGTCTCGATCTGGCTCTTCAGGAGCTTCAGATTGGCCCCGGCGGTGAGCGCCACCACCCGGAACATGTCGGGCTGGGCCGAAACGACATCCAGGGTGCTTACTCCGATGGACCCGGTCGAGCCGAGAATGGTGAGCTTTTTCATAATACCTCTGGGATTGCTGCCAGGTTAGCGCAGCAGAAAGTATGCATAGTAATAGGCCACGGGACCCGCGAAGAGCAGGCTGTCCAGCCGGTCCAGGATCCCGCCGTGCCCGGGGAAGATCGTGCCGGAGTCCTTCACCCCGCAACTTCTCTTGATGAGCGACTCGAAGAGGTCGCCCAATTGTCCGACCACTCCCAGCAAAAGCGCGGTCGCGACGCAGTCGAAAGCGGTCAATTCGGGGAAGAACAGCGCCCTGGAGATGAACGCCCCGGCGACGCTCCCGGCGAGCCCGCCCAAGGAGCCTTCCACGCTCTTCTTGGGGCTTACCGCGGGATAGATCTTGGTCTTGCCGAAGTTGGAGCCGACATAATAGGCGGCGGAATCGCCGGACATGACGATGACCATGATCAGGAAGAGCCAGGGCACGCCGTGCGGCAGCATCCGGATCATGACCAGGTGGGAAAGCAGGAGCGGCACGTAGAGAAACCCCATCAGTATCAGGCCGGCTTCCGCTGCGGCGGTACGGATTTCCTGGAGCCGAAAGAGAGCGATCAGGGAGAAGGCGAGCACCAGCAGGGTGAGCGCCATGAGCGGGAACACCGGGTTGGCGGCGAACACGGTGAAAAGCGAGCAGGCGCCGAACAGGGCGGCAAGTCTCCCCTCGCCCCTGCGGTTGGGAAGGGCCATCCGGTAGAACTCATCCAGCCCGGCGAGCGCCACCAGGAAGATGAACAGGGAAAACTGGAATGCCGAGGCCTTCATGGTGAACAGAATAAGAAGGGGCAACAGCACCGCAGCGGTTATTAGTCGTTGAATAGCGCACTCCTGTCAAGCGAAGGTCACATCACTCTGATGCAGATTAGACGTGGCGCAGGCAAATACGGGGGCTTTACCTTTCAGGGCCGCTCTCCCGGTCCGGGAAAGGAAGCGCCCGCGGGGCTAGGCCTCTTCGTTGCGGAGCTGGTCGCTCGTCATGCCGAACCTGCGCTCCCTGGACTGATATTCCCGAAAGGCCCGGGCCAGCTCGTTGCGGTCGAAGTCGGGCCAGTTGACCTCGGTGAAATAGAGCTCAGCGTAGGCGAGCTGCCAGAGCAGGAAGTTACTGATACGCATCTCCCCGCTGGTCCTGATCAGCAGGTCCGGGTCGGGAATCCCGGCGGTGAAGAGCCTGCCGGAGAAGATCCGCTCGTCGATCGCCTCGGGGTCGAGGTGCCCTGCTGCCGCGTCCATAGCCAGACGCTTGGCCGCCGAGACGATCTCCTGGCGGCCTCCGTAGGAAAGCGCCAGCGTGAGGAGCATGCCGGAATTCCCGGCGGTCCGCTCGATGGCATTGTCGATCTCATGGTTGATGTCCGCGGGGAGATCCGCGCGGTTGCCGATCACGTTGAAGCGGATGTTGTTCTGCATCATGCGGGCGATTTCGGCCCGGATGTACTGCTTCAGGAGCGCCATCAGCGCCTTCACCTCGGTCTTCGGGCGCAGCCAGTTCTCCGCCGAGAACGCGAACAGGGTAAGGTAGCGGATTCCCAGGCGGGAGCATTCCTCGACGATCACCCGGACGGTCTCCACCCCCTTCTGATGACCGACGATCCGGCGCAGCATCCGCTTCTTGGCCCAGCGCCCGTTGCCGTCCATGATGACCGCCAGGTGCGCGGGGAGGTTTTCCGGCTTTAACGTATTCATAGCCACCCTAAAAACAAAAAATCCCCGTCACCAGGGGGTTGCACGGAAACAGAGATCCATTCCGCCGCGCGCGGGGGGGAATATCCCCCCACGCGGGCCGTTATCAGACCTCCATCACTTCCTTTTCCTTGTGAGCCTGGACCTCGTCCACCTTTGCGACGTGGCTGTTGGTGGAGTCCTGGACTTCCTTCTCGGCGCGCTTCAGCTCGTCCTCCGAGATCGACTTGTCCTTCTCCAGCTTCTTCAGGCCGTCGATGGCGTCGCGGCGGATGTTCCTGAGCGCCACCTTGGCGTCCTCGGCATCGCGCTTCAGCTGCTTCACGATATCCTTGCGGCGCTCCTCGGTGAGCGGCGGGAGGTTCAGGCGGATCAGCTTGCCGTCGTTGGCCGGGGTGAGTCCCAGGTTGGCGTTCATGATCGCCTTCTCGATGACCTGGATCATCTTGGGCTCCCAGGGCTGGATGGTGATGGTGCGCGGTTCGGGGACCGCGAGGGTCGCCACCTGGCTGATCGGGGAGGGGGTGCCGTAGAAGTCGACCTTCACCTCGTCCAGCAGCGAGGTGCTGGCGCGGCCGGTGCGCACCCGCTGGTACTCTTTCCGGAGCGCGTCGATGGTCTTGTCCATGTGGACGTTCATGTTGGCAATAACATCCTTAATCATTGCTTAGACTCCTTTCACGAGGGTGCCGATCCGCTCGCCACATACGACCCGTACCACGTTCCCCTCGGTCGTCACGTCGAAGACGATGATCGGTAAGCTGTTATCCATGCAAAGCGAGATCGCGGTGGCGTCCATGACCTGGAGCCCCTTTCTCAGCACTTCGAGATAGTCCAGGGTGGTAAACTTGGTTGCTGTCGGGTCCTTTTTCGGGTCGGCCGAATAAACGCCGTCCACCTTGGTCCCCTTCAGAATCACGTCGGCGCCGATCTCCATCGCCCTCAGGCTCGCGGCGGTGTCCGTGGTGAAGTAAGGGTTGCCGGTCCCCGCGCCGAAGATCACCACCCTCCCCTTCTCCAGGTGCCTGATGGCGCGCCGGCGGATGTAGGGCTCGGCGACCTCGGCCATGGCGATGGCCGACTGGACGCGCGTATCGACGCCGACCTTCTCCAGGGCGTCCTGCAGGGCGAGCGAGTTGATCATGGTGGCGAGCATCCCCATGTAGTCGGCGCTGGCGCGGTCCATCCCCTTGGAGGACGCAGCCAGGCCGCGGAAGATGTTGCCGCCGCCGATGACGAGCGAGAGCTGCACGCCGAGTTCCACGACCTGCTTCACCTCGCGGGCGATAGCGGTGATGGTGTTGGGGTCGATGCCGTACCCCTGCTCGCCCCCGAGGGCCTCGCCGGAGAGCTTCAGAAGTACTCTTTTGTAATAGGGTTCTGCCATTGGGTCACCTTAAGTGCGGAAAAGACGTTGAAAGGCGGTTCTATCTGCTACGTTCCACGTTCCAGGCCCCTGACCTGAGTTCAAACTTAGAACCTGGAACGCAGCACATAGAACGTCTTCAACTTTTAGGTAAAAAAAAGAGCCGCCCATTCGCATGGCCGGCTCCCTGTGGGAAGTGTTACGCGCCGACCGCCGCGGCGACCTCTGCCGCGAAATCGGTTTCCTTCTTGGCAAGCCCCTCGCCCAGCACGAACTTGGCGAAGCGGCGTACGCTCATGTTCTCGCCGATGGTGGCGATGGTCTCGTTCAGGTAGGTCTGGACCGTCTTGTCCGGGTCCTTCACGTAGGGCTGCTCCAGCAGGCAGATGTCGGAGAAGTACTTGTTGATCTGCCCGTCGAGGATCTTCTCGACGATGGCGTCAGGCTTGCCGCTTTCTTTCGCCTTGGCACGGTAGATTTCTTTCTCGCGCTCGATCATTTCAGCCGGAACTTCCTCGCGACGCACGAACAGGGGGCTGGCGGCGGCGATGTGCATGCCGATGTCCCTGACGAAGGCCTGGAAAGTTTCGTTCTTGGCGACAAAGTCGGTTTCGCAGTTAACTTCCACCAGGACGCCGATCTTGCCGCCTGCGTGGATGTAGGAACCGACAGCCCCTTCGGTTGCCACGCGGCCTGCCTTCTTGGAGGCGGCTGCGAGCCCTTTGGTACGGAGGTAGTCGATCGCTTTCTCGTGATCGCCGCTGGTTTCGGTCAGGGCTCTCTTGCAATCCATCAGGCCTGCGCCGGTTGCTTTTCTCAGTTCGTTTACCATTGCCGCTGTAACGCTCATCATTATCCTCCGCGAGGCGCCCCCCGCCGGGTGACGGGGGTGCCAAATGTCTGGTGTATTGTATTCGGGCTCTGCTAAAAGCTGGCGCTTAAGCTTCGCCGGCTGCCTCTTCCACGACTTCTTCGCCTTCGGCGGAGAACTCTTCTTCGGAGCCGGTCTGCAGACGTGCGTTTCTGGCCTGCACGCCGTCGAGCACCGCGTCAGCCATCTTGCTGGTCAGCAGGCGGATGGCGCGAATAGCGTCGTCGTTGCCCGGGATGACGTAGTTGATGTCGTCCGGGTCGCAGTTGGTGTCGACGATGGCGACGACCGGGATGCCGAGCTTCTTCGCCTCGGAGACCGCGATCTCTTCGTTCTTGGGGTCGACGACGAACAGCACGCCCGGGACCTTGCCCATCCCCTTGATGCCGCCCAGGGTCTTCTCCAGCTTCTCGCGCTCTTTGCCGAGCTTCAGCTGCTCTTTCTTGGTGTATGCCTCGATGGTGCCGTCGGCGTTCATGGAGTCAAGACGCTTGAGGCGGTCGATGCTCTGCTTTACGGTTGCGAAGTTGGTCAGCATGCCGCCCAGCCAACGGTCGTTTACGTAGTACATGTTGCAGCGCTGCGCCTCTTCGGCGACGGAATCCTGGGCCTGCTTCTTGGTGCCGACGAACAGGACGGTCTCGCCTGCCTGGGCTGCCTCGGTGACGAAGCTGTAGGCGCCCTTGAAGAGCCTGACGGTCTTCTGCAGGTCGATGATGTAGATCCCGTTACGTGCGCCGAAGATGTACGGCTTCATTTTCGGGTTCCATCTCTTGGTCTGGTGGCCGAAATGGACGCCGGCTTCCAGCAGTTCCTTCATGGTGATGTTCGACATGGGTATTTCTCCTTTGGTTTTTTCCCTCCGCCACCAGGGCTGCCGGAACCCGCGCTATGCGGGCACCACCGGCAGTAGATCGGTGACGTGCGAATTTTAAACAGCAAACTTATATAGCACACCATTACCTGGATGGCAAGGGCATTTCTCCCCGTTTCACGGCGTCCGCGGCGCCGCCGAGCGCTGCTGCGCCAGTCCCCAGAAGGCCCGGACGCTGGGGCGCTGCAGGTTGCGCCGGCTGGAGCACAACCCGACCACGTAGGGTTCCAGACGCGGAGCGTTGTTTATGACGCTCACCTCGTCGCGAAAGGGACTTCGCTCCAGCACCAGCTCCGGGACGATACCGACGCCGCAACCAAGGCGCACCATGGCGATGATAGCTTCGTTCCCGGAGACCTCCGAACTGATGTTGGGGGTGATGCGGTGCTCCTTGAGCCACTGGTCCAGGCGGCGCCGGGAGAGCCCGGTCTGCGGCAGCACCAGGGGGGCCCGGGACAGATCGAGCCTCCCCTCCGTGCCGGCGGCCGCAGCGACCCCCGGCAGCTTGGGGGCGATGAACACCAGCGGGATGGTAACCATGGGGAGGGTCTCCACCCCGGCGAGTTGCCGTTCGGGAAGCGGGGCCACGGCCAGATCGATCTCCCCGCTTTGCACCAGGGCGACGGCCTGCTCGGCGGCGCCGGTGCGCAGTTCCAGCTGCACCTCCGGGAAGCTTCCCCGGTAGGATTCCAGCAGTTGTGGCAGCAGGCTGTAGACCGCGGTGATGGAAGCGTAAATGGAGAGCGTCCCGGCGACCGCCTGCTCGTTCCTGGTGAAGGCGCGGAAGCTTTTCCACTCCTGGGTGGCGAGGCGCGCGTAGGCCCGGAAGCGCTCGCCGGCGGGGGAGAGCGCGACCGTGCGGTTATCGCGCAGGAAGAGCGGCTGTTCCACCTGCTCCTCCAGGCGCTGGATGGTGCGCGTGAGGGCCGAGGGGCTCAGGTTGCAGGCCTGGCTCGCCCGCCCGAAGTGCAGCAAATCAGCTACGGTTAAAAAGATTTCCAGCTCGCGTATATCCATGTAGGTGTCCTATTGAGCCGACCCTGCTCCCGTAGGAGGTTATAGTTAGTCCCCCCTATGTCAACGGCTCTGCTTATGCTCAGATATTGTTTCTCCAGAACCTTATCCCCTCTCCCTCCGGGAGAGAAGGGGTGAGGGAGTCCACGGAGCAACTGTCACGCCAGGGCAAATCCCTCACCCCGACCCTCTCCCGGAGGGCGAGGGGGAGCTTTGCATTCCCACGCTGGAGCGTGGGAACGATAACTCGAGATTTAAGCTTCGCCTCATCCTTGCGCCCCACGCAACACAATATGCACAATTATTCAATTTACGCAACGCAGAATTTGGAGTAGAGTCTGCAGACTTATTAATCCAGCAACGCATTCAACCTAACATAGAGGAGACACGATCAATGGGACAGAACTACTTCAACACACTGCCGCTGCGCCGTCAACTGCAGGAACTGGGCACCTGCCGCTTCATGGACGCCTCCGAGTTCACCGGCGGCTGCGACTACGTCAAGGGCAAGAAGATCGTCCTCGTCGGCTGCGGCGCCCAGGGCCTCAACCAGGGCCTCAACATGCGCGACAGCGGCCTGGACGTATCCTACACCCTGCGCGATGATGCGATCTCCCAGAAACGCCAGTCGTTCCTGAACGCTTCCGGCAACGGCTTCAAGGTCGGCACTTACCAGGAGATGCTCCCCACCGCCGACATCGTCATGAACCTCGCCCCGGACAAGCAGCACACCGGCGTCGTGGCGAGCGTCATCCCGTTCATGAAAGAGGGCGCGGTCTTTAGTTACGCGCACGGCTTCAACATCGTCGAGGAAGGGACCCAGATCCGCAAGGACCTGACGGTCATCATGGTGGCTCCGAAGTGCCCCGGCTCCGAGGTGCGCGAGGAGTACAAGCGCGGCTTCGGCGTGCCTACCCTGATCGCGGTCCACGGCGAGAACGACCCCAAGGGCGACGGCCTGGAAATCGCCAAGGCGCTTTGCTGCGCGCAGGGCGGCCACCGCGCCGGCGTGCTGGAGTCCTCCTTCGTGGCCGAAGTCAAGTCCGACCTGATGGGAGAGCAGACCATTCTCTGCGGCATGCTGCAGGCAGGTGCGCTGCTTTGCTTCGACAAGATGACCCAAAACGGCATCGGCGCACCCTACGCGGTGAAGCTGATCCAGTACGGCTGGGAAACCATCACCGAGGCACTGAAGTACGGTGGCATCACCAACATGATGGACCGCCTCTCCAACCCGGCGAAGATCAAGGCCTTCCAGCTGGCCCACGAGCTGAAGGACATCATGCGCCCGCTCTTCTGGAAGCACATGGACGACATCATGAGCGGCGAGTTCTCCCGCACCATGATGATCGACTGGGCCAACGACGACGTGAACCTGCTGACCTGGCGCGAGCAGACCGGCAACACCGCTTTCGAGAAGACCGACGCTGCCGGCGAAATCTCCGAGCAGGAGTACTTCGACAAGGCCATCCTGATGGTCGCCATGGTTAAGGCCGGCGTGGAACTTGCCTTTGAAACCATGGTCCAGTCGGGCATCGAGCCGGAGAGCGCCTACTACGAGTCGCTGCACGAGACCCCGCTCATCGCCAACACCATCGCACGCAAGAAACTCTACGAGATGAACCGCATCATCTCCGACACGGCCGAGTACGGCTGCTACCTGTTCGCCCACGCCTGCGTGCCGCTTTTGCAGGACTTCATGGCGACGGTTGGCACCGACGTGATCGGCAAGGGTCTCGATCTCAAGGACAACAGCGTCGACAACGCCCTGCTGGTCGCCGTGAACGCCGAGATCCGCAATCACCTGGTCGAGGAAGTCGGCATGGAGCTGCGCGCCGCGATGACCGGGATGAAGAAGATCGTTTAACGAGCATACTGAAACGCAGATGGACCGGAAAAGGCGCCCTTGAGGCGCCTTTTTTTGTGGGCCCGCGGGACGACGCCGTGTCATAATTCATCTGACACAGCCACCCCTTGCGTTCCATCTTGACGATGGCACCGCAAAAGAAGTACAAAGAATAGTTGATTAACAGCCAACGACCTTTCTTCTCCCGGCAACCCAATCGGAGCAACGCATGCCCTCAACCCTCGACAATCCGGGAACCGTGCTGATCGTCGAAGACGACCGCAACACCGCGGCCCTGGTGGCGGCCTACCTGGAACGGGAAGGTTTCTCGACGGTGCTGGTGCACGACGGAGCCGAGGCAGTCGCGGCAGCCGCCGCCGCGCAGCCGGTTTTCGTGATTCTCGACGTCATGCTCCCCAACCTGGACGGCTGGGAGATCTGCCGGGCGCTCCGGGACGCCTCCGAAGTCCCGATCCTGATGCTCACCGCCCGGGAGGAGGAGGTGGACCGGGTCGCGGGCCTCGCCATGGGCGCCGACGATTACGTGGTCAAGCCCTTTAGCCCCCGCGAGCTGGTGGAACGGGTGAAGGCGATCCTGCGCCGCAGCAGAAGAGCCGCACCGGCAGCCGCGGCGGTCCTTTCCTGGGACGGCCTGGAACTGGACCCGGAGAAGCGCCGGGTCGCCCGCGACGGCCACGCCGTCACCCTGACCTCGTCGGAATTCAAGATCCTCCATGCCCTGATGGCCGCGCCGGGGCGGGCCTTTTCCCGGGAGGAGTTGCTGAACCACTGCTACCGCAATGGCGAGGTCGTCATCGACCGGGTCATCGACGTTCATGTCGGGAAGCTGCGGCAAAAGATCGAGGACGATCCGGCCCGGCCCCACTACATCCAGACCGTGCGCGGGCACGGCTACAGGTTCGCCGATGAATCCCTTTAAGTGGCTCCTCGACAAGGCAGCCGGCATGGCCGAAGCGCTGAAAGCCCCGGAAGGGAAACAGATGCGGCAGCGCCTGCTCTGGAAGCTGCTGATCAGCCACATCATCCCCGTGGTCGCGGTCACCGTCCTGGTGGTCTGGCTTGCCATCGACCGGCTGGCCGCCGACTATTTCAATGAGCTGGTGCAGCGCCACCACGTGGCGCCGATCGACGCCCACCGCATGTTCCTGGAGGCGACCCACCGCTACCTGATCTGGGGCACCCTCGCCGCGCTCACCTTGTCGCTACTGCTGAGCTACGCGCTGATCACCTGGGTGCTGCGCCCGCTGTTCCAGATGACCGCCATCACCCGCCAAGTCGCCGACGGCAATTACTCCGAACGCGTCAACGTCGTGTCGCGCTACGAGGTGGGCCAGCTCGCCAACTCCTTCAACCTCATGGCCGAAAACCTGGAGCGGATCGAGCTCCTCAGAAAGAACATGGTGGCGGACATCTCCCACGAGCTGCGCACCCCGCTTACCAACCTGCGCGGCTACCTGGAGGGGCTCTCCGACGCGGTGATCCCCCCCTCCCCGGAGACCTTCCGCATGCTGGAGCAGGAGGTGCTGCGCCTGGTCAACCTGGTGGAGGACCTGCAGCAACTGGCGCGCGCCGACGCTGCCCGCTCTTTCCTGGACCGCCAGGAGATCTCCCTGCACCAGCTGCTGGGCCAGATCATGAACCTGTACCAGCCGAACTTCCAGGACAAGGAGCTCAAGGTCAGCTGGGATCTGGAACCGGGGAGCGACACCGTGGCGGCCGACCCGGACAAACTGCTGCAGGCCATCCGCAATCTGGCCGACAACGCCTGGAAGTACACGCCGCGCGGAGGGAGCGTGACAATTTCGACCCGGCGGGGCGCCGACTGCATCACGACGACCTTCGCCAACTCCGGCGCGGGGATCGCCGAGAAGGATCTCCCTTTCCTCTTCGAGCGCTTCTTCCGGGCCGACCGCTCGCGCTCCCGGGACGCCGGCGGCGCCGGCATCGGGCTCGCCATCGTCAAGGAGCTGATCGAGGCCCACGGTGGCAAGGTGGGCGCCGAGAGCGGCCCGCAGGAAACCCGCATCTGGTTCGACCTCCCCGTCTGACCGTTTTCTTTACCAAAACATTACACACAACCGGCCCCCCCTTGCGCTATAGTGTTATCCGTCGCGCTACCATGGCCCAAATCAGGTGCTAAGCCAGGGGAGGCGGCACGACAATATAGACTTTCCCCGCTCAAAGCGGGTATCATAGTGAGGCTTCAGGCCTGCCGCCGCCCCAGGGCGCGCCAAGGCAGTCGCCGGTACTGCAATTACACCTTGAAAGGGAGAAACTGATGAGCAAGATCTTATTTGTCACGGCACCATATCACTGCTGGGGGGTTCAGGTTGTTGGTAACTGGCCGCCGCTGCATCTGGCGTATCTCGCCGGCGCCGCCATCGAGGCGGGCAACGAGGCCGTTATATATGACGCCATGAACAAGAACCACTCTTTCGAGCAGATCAGGGCGGAGATCGAGCGCGTCCAGCCCGACGTCGTCATGACGCTGGACTACCTCCCGGTCACCGGCGCCATCAGCACCGCCACGGTACCCGATGCCCTGAAGCTCCTGGACATCGCCAAGGATGTCAATCCGGCCATCGTGACCCTGCTGGGCGGGCCCCACCCGACCTTCATGTACCAGGAGATCCTGGGGGACGACGCCAACCACGTCGACTTCATCCTGAACGGTGAGGGCGAGCGGACCCTGAAGGAACTGCTGACGGCGCTCCCCGAGGGAACCGGTAAGAAGGTCAAGGGCGTTTCCTACCGCGAAGGCGAGAAGGTGGTCTGCAATCCCAAGCAGCCCCACATCGAGGACCTGGACACCCTGACTCCGGCCTTCCACCTGCTGGACTGGGAAGACTACAAGTACCTGGTCGAGCCGTGCGGCACCATGGCCTCCATCCTGAGCTCGCGCGGCTGCGACATGGCGTGCGCCTTCTGCAGCCAGCGCATGTTCTGGCGCGAAGACTGGCGCTGCCGCAAGCCCGAGAAGGTCGTCGAAGAGATGAAGATGCTCATCTCCACCTACGGCGTGAGCTTCTTCACCCTGATCGACGCCTATCCGACCAAGCACCGCGCCCGCTGGGAAAAGTACCTCGACCTGGTGATCGAGGCGAACCTCGGCGTGCACCTGCTGATCGAGACCCGGGTGGAGGACATCATCAGGGACGCCGACATCCTGCACAAGTACAAGGCTGCCGGGATCATCCACATCTACATCGGCGCCGAGAGCGCCGACAAGGACACCCTGAACAGCCTCAACAAGGGGACCAGCTTCGAGCAGAACAAGGAAGCTCTGGACCTGTGCCGCGCCAATGACATCATCACCGAGGCGTCCTTCATGATCGGCTTCCCCAACGAGACCTGGGAATCCGTCGAGAACACCATCAACTCGGCGATCTATCTGAACCCCGACATCGCAGTGTTCCCGGTGGTGACCCCCATGCCGTTCACACCGATCCACGCCGAGATGAAGGACCGCATCCGGGTGCACGACTACTCCCAGTACAACCTGGTGACCCCGATCGTCGAGCCGTTCGACATGACCATGGACGAGATCACCCAGGCCCTGGGCACCTGCTACATGAGGTTCTACGGCAACAAGATGCAGGAAATCATCGACCTGGAGGACGGCTTCAAGAGGAAGTACATGCTGAGCGCGTTCATGCTGATGATGAAGGACCACGGCGACATGTTCGACTTCGCCGGCTCCGACATGCCGACCCACTTCAGCTTCGACGGCAACGAGCACCCGATGATGGAAAAGATGAAGGAGATGGGGAAGATGGGGAAGAAGTGCCGGGAGGATTAGCAGGACCGGCTGACTTCAGCTCTGACACATAAAGAAAAAAGGCGCTTTCGGGCGCCTTTTTTTGTTGCTTCGAGTTTGTTTACCGGCGGCCTTAGGGCTGGACCGCCTGGACCGCCTCACCCTGGCACTCCTCGAGGATGGAACCGATCAGGTAGGCGGCCGGCTTGATGACGCCGTCGTCGCTCCAGTAGGCAGCATGGTTCGCCGGGTTCCATGCGGTCAGGATGTTGCCGACGCTCACCTCGATATCCTCGGTGACCGTATCCGCGTAGCCCATGCTGAGCGGCTTCAGGGGCCAGGCGAGCACGTCGTCCGAGTCGTAGAAGTTGAGCCACTTGGCCCGCTTCTTCAGGTTGGCCGAGAGCCCGGGAGGCGGGAACTTCACGCAGGCCACCGGGCTGTGCGCCAGGGTGAACAGGGGGATGTTACTCCCCAGGGTCACCAACCCCGCCAGGGTCTCCATCCGCTCAAAAGGGGTCTTTCCGAAGATTTCGGCATCCCTGCCCCGCTGGCGGTCCCAAATGTAGTTGGACATGATGACAGAACCCAGCGAGTGGGCAATCACCACCAGCGGCTTGTCCTCACCGCCGAGCTTCACCCTGAGCTCTTTCAGGGACTCGAGCACCGAGGCGTGGATCTTGCCGTACACGTCGTTGCGCCGGTCATGCACCGACTGGTAGGCAGTGGCATTGCCGAAACCGTTGATGAAAAACTTGCGCAGTTTGGCCCAATTGAGGTCGTTTTCCGCGGACAAGTCGACCCAGAGTTGGGTCTCACGCATGGAGAGAACCGGGGCCCAGAACACAGACTCCCAGGCGATGTCGTCGCGGTTAAGCCCCCTGCCGGAAATCCTGTTGCGCAGCTCCTGAATGGCGTCATGGGCATAATCGTCAAGGGTCGCTCCCATCCCGTGAATGAACAGTACTCCGACTTTCTTATTCATGACATTTCCCCCTCTGCAAAGAACTTAATAGTAAGCGCTGTCCAGTATATTCATTGTTTTTAATTTGCTGATACAAATATACCGTGAATGCCGGGTTGCGCAAGTGGTTCTCTGCCGGCACCGCGCCTGCGCCGTGCCGAAGCAGTGTTTCAGGTAGCGGCCAGTCAGGCAGCAAGGAGGGGATGCAGCGGATGATTATTGGGGGAGAAGGGGCAAGTGCAGGTTGAAATGGGCAGGCCACGAGGCCCGGGAGTGGTCAAGTACGGGGAAGTAAAGCTTCCACTGCAGGCGCAGGTGGATGGGTGCGGGGCAGATTGATCAGCGCCCCTGCAGCGATACCTCGCGCATGAATTCCAGCATGCTGGCGCTGGGAGCGCCTGCCAGCGCGATGTAGTCCTCGATGGCGCGCCCCAGCAGGAAAAGGGCCTCCTGGTCGGGATCCAGGTGCACGAAACCACCCAACTCATGACCCGCGAGCCCCTCCCTCGCCTGCCCTTTCGGGCTGCCGGGGCGCAGTACCTGGAAAATCGAGCCGAGCGCCCCGTGGTAGCCCTGGTTGCCGCTACGCTCCTGCAGCAGCCCGCCCAGGATCTCCTCGGCTGCTCCGGCGAGGGTGATGATGGAGAACGGGTCACCCTGCCGCGAGAGTAGCTCCAGGGCCGTCTCTATCTGGCGCAGCGCGATCTCCTCTTTGGCAAACTTTTGGATGTTCATGGGACCTCCGCATTGAAGGGTACCGCTGCCGCCGGACAAAGACAAGCCTGATTGCAGCGGCGGCTGGCGGCAACGGCGACGAAAAAAGGCCGACTCCTGAGAGTCGGCCCTATTCGTCGTGCAATGGTTCGAACTGTTATGCCTTGGTGACGGTGATCTTCAGCGTGGCGCTTACTTCCGGGTGGATCTTCACGACTGCGGTGAAGTCGCCCAGGTGCTTGATCGGCTCGGCGAGAACGATGCGCTTGCGGTCGATTTCCAGGCCGTGCGACTTCAGGTGCTCTGCCAGTTCCATGTTGGTGACTGCGCCGAACAGCTTGTCGTCTGCGCCGGACTGATGAGAGATGGCCAGTGCCAGCCCTTCGATCTTGGCCTGGAGCAGCTTGGCAGCCTCGAGTACGCGGTTCTTCTTGTACTCCAGGTGCTTCTTGGTGTGAGCCAGCGACTTGGCGTTCTTCTCGGTGGCCTCGATGGCGAGACCCTTGGGCAGCAAGAAGTTCCTTGCGTAACCGGGTGCCACTTTAACGATGTCGCCGATGTGCCCCAGATGCTCCACGTTTTCCTGCAGGATAACCTTCATGAACTACCTCCTAGCCTGATATTTTACAGGTTTTGCTGTTTATTGGGCGACCTGAAGTCGCCCCAGAGATCGAAAATGCCCAGCGCCGCCACCGCCAGCGCCATAAAGGGCTGGAGGATCAGGAGCAGGCAGACAAATAAGCGTACAAACGACGGCACCTTGAAGGTGTTGAAGAAATGGCTGACGACCGAGCACCCCTGCACCAGGTACAGCGTACACAGGACGATCAGCACATTGAGCGCCGCCAGGTGGACCAGGTTTTCCTGGACCAGCATGGCGAACCCTGCCGCAATCAGCAGCCAGACCAGCGGCTCCGGGTTGCGGTACTTCTTGAAGTCGCCCAGATACACCGGCACCCTGGCACGCGAGCAAACCAGCGCCAGCAGCATCAGGTTGAGGGCGGCGACCAGCCCGAGGGCCACGGTCACCAGTGCCGGGTAGATGGTGACGATCAGCGCGCCGGCCTGATGCATCGACTCGTTGAGCGCCTTCAGCTCGTCCCCGGTGATCCCCGCCTTCTGGTACAGCGAGGCGGTCTGGCTGATGCTGGCCTCCACACCCTTGATGACCTTGGCGTGCAGGTCGGCGCCGGTCACGTAGCCGTAAAGTACTGCGGCGGCAGTGATGGCCACCAGGTTGATGGCGACCGCGTACACGATGGAACGCGCCCCGCCCTTGAGGCGGATCAGGAACTCAGACAGGGCCAGCGACATGATGCCGGCCTGCAGCAGGTAAATCACCAGCGCCGACGGGTCGACCACAACTCCCAAGAGCGCCGCGGTTGCGGCAACGATCGGGAAACCGGTCCCCCTCCCCTGCTTCAGGGCATAATACACCGCGGGAGCTGGAGCGAAAAAGCCCGGTATCAGGCCGAAAACGGGCAGAGACATGAACGCGAGAAAGAGCGCCGCCGTAGCGACGCTCCCCTTTACCACGTCCAGAATGCGCCCTTGTAGCGCAGGGTTCATCGGTGACGACACAGACTAGGAAGTTGCGTGGCTGCCCGCGATGGGAAGCAGCGCAATGTTCCTGGCCCTCTTGATCGCCTCGGTGATCTCCCTCTGGTGCTTGGAGCAGTTGCCGGAAATACGGCGCGGGATGATTTTGCCACGCTCGGAAACGAAATAACGCAGGGTGCGGGGATCCTTGTAATCGATGGAAACCTGCTTGTCCGCGCAGAAACGGCAGACTTTACGACGCTGAAAGGGCCTTTTCTTCCTGGGGCCGCTGGTGGTGCTTCTCTGGGGTGTTCTCTCGTCGGCGCACATAGTCTATCCCTCCACCGTAGTAGTCGTTTCGGCCTCGGTGACTTCAGCAGTCGCTTCCTCGGCTCCTTCCTCGGTTCCTTCCTCGGCGGTCTTGACCGGAGCGGCTGCGGGTACAACCACATCCACGTCCAGCTTCACGCTCTGGTAACGGTACACCTTGTCGTCAAGGCGCAGACGGCGCTCCAACTCGGCGATCAGCGGGGAATCGCCGTCGAAACGGAGATAGAAATAGCGGCCACGCGGGCTCTTGTTGATCGGGTAAGCCAGCTTCCTGACGCCCCAGTCTTCCAGCCTCTTGAAATCGCCATTCATGTTGGCGATAATGTCCTGCACCTTGGTGGAGAGAGTCTTGATCTCTTCGTCACCGAGGTCCGGCTGGACGATGTAAATCGTCTCGTACATCCTCATTGTTTTGCCTCCTCACGGTTAATTGAGCCCCGGGTCCAGCCCGGAGCAAGGAGATACGGCAGGCTATGCCGCTCTTGTGGAACAGAAACTTTTACTACAGTATTGGCTGCTTGACAAGTAAAAACGGGCTTGGAGTTCAAATGAAGTCAAGAAAGATCTAAAACCTCCCTCACCTCGGCCTTATCCTATCCCCGGTTCCTGCCGTTAAACGTTGAACCTGAAGTGCATGACGTCGCCGTCCTGCACCACGTACTCCTTGCCTTCCAGGCGCATGAGGCCCTTCTCCTTGGCCCCGGCCTCCCCACCCGCCGCGATGTAGTCGTTATAGGCGATCACCTCGGCCCGGATGAACCCCTTTTCGAAGTCGGTGTGGATCACGCCGGCGGCCCCGGGGGCCTTGGTCCCCTTGGTGATGGTCCAGGCGCGCACTTCCTTGACACCCGCGGTGAAATAGGTGATGAGGCCCAAAAGCTCGTAGCCGGAGCGGATCAGCCGGTCCAGTCCGGACTCGGCGAGCCCCATCTCGTTCAGGAACGCCTGCTTCTCCTCGCCGTCCAGCTCCGAGATCTCCGCTTCGATGGAACCGCAGATGAAGACGATGCCGTTACCCTCGCGGGCCGCCAGCTGGCGCACCTCGTCGACGTAGGGGTGCTTCCCCTCCAGGTCGTCCTCGGCCACGTTGGCGACGTAGAGCACGGGTTTGGCGGTCATCAGGTGCATGTCGCGCAGGATCAGCCGCTCGTCCTCGTTCTCGGCGAGGTTGCGCGGGGAAAGCCCCTTTTCCAGGGTCGCTTTGACCTTGAGGCAGAAATCGCCGTCCTCCTTCGCCTTCTTGTCGCCGCCCCGTCCCAGCTTCTCGACGCGCAGGATGCGCTTCTCCACGGTGTCGAGGTCGGCCAGCGCCAGTTCGGTCTGGATGATCTCGATGTCGCGCAGCGGAGAGACGTTGCCGCTCACATGAACCACGTTCTCGTTGTCGAAGCAGCGCACCACGTGCAGGATGGCGTCCGTGGAGCGGATGTGCCCCAGGAACTTGTTGCCCAGCCCCTCGCCCTGGCTCGCGCCCTTGACCAGCCCCGCGATGTCCAGGAATTCGATGGTGGTCGGCTGCATCCGCTCGGGGTGCACGATCTCGGCGAGCTTGTCCATCCGGGGATCGGGAACCGCGACGATGCCGACATTCGGGTCGATGGTGCAGAAGGGATAGTTGGCGCTCTCAGCCCCAGCGGAGGTAAGTGCGTTGAAGATGGTGGACTTTCCCACATTGGGGAGACCGACGATGCCGCAGTTGAAACCCATGACATGATTCCTTTAAGTTCTGATGTTAGGCCAATTCCTTACTATGATGGATGCTCATGGCCTTGGGGAGCCCTTCCTTGAGCAGCATCTCCAGAGCGTCGATGGTGCCGTCCAGCACCCCCTGCAGCCCGTCCATCTCGTCCTTGCTGAAGTTGGAGAGCACGAAGTTCACCACGTCGCCGTGCAGCGGCCGGCCGATGCCGACCCG